>Ga0209434_1001550_pt1 | contig 10348 bp, 11 predicted proteins | sample ETNvirnome_2_300_FD_184068 | JGI IMG/M metagenome (GOLD analysis project Ga0209434, IMG submission 184068) | Marine viral communities from the Pacific Ocean - ETNP_2_300 (SPAdes) (version 2) | ecosystem: Environmental > Aquatic > Marine > Oceanic | place: Pacific Ocean | collected 2013-06-22 | reverse complement strand
AGGTTACGTTCTCCTTCGGGGTACTCCCGGTGCTGCATCCTACGGCAGACTTCGGATCCCTCAATCCAGACGTACGCGGGAGTGTCCGTGAAGTGGTGAAGCGCGTCACGGAGTTCCACATTGATAGTCACGATGGCGTCGAACTTCGCGAGGGCCTTGGCGAGAGCGATGCAGGCGACGCTTGGTCCGGCCATGAAACACGCGCTGTCCATCAGCATCGTCACGACCGGGATGCTGCGCTCATGTAGTTGGTCGCAGATCCGTTCTTGCATCTCAGCGGGCGCCGTGCTGTCGGTATCGAAGTCTGCGAGGAGAGTAATTGCGATGTCTGGCTTGCATTGGTCGGCTGCCTCAGCCGCGTAGGCCATGTCGCAGGTCCACCAGCCGCCGCCCTCGCCCTGGCATAGTTGCGTGGTGACTTCCACGTGGGTTCGGCGATACTCCGGACCATCGCTGAAGTCCCAAATGAACTCCTTGGCCGGGTAGTCCCGGAGCAACAGGATCCGAAGAGTGTTGCTCATGCCACTGGGCCCCTTTTCTGAGGTTCTCAGGCGGCAGGGTTGGAGTCCTGCCAAGAGCTTATGTCGCCGACACAGGAGCAGTCCTGGCGCCACAAACCGTTGTCCCGACGAACGGTGTGGTCGTAGAAGACCAACGTCGCTGAGGCGATGTAGTGAAGGACCAGCCAAATGATGCGCATGGCGACTTACTCAGCCTTCGTGATGGCCGTCCACATCGTGCGGGGGTAACTGTCCGCACCGCCGTCCGGGGCGGGCCACGTGAACTCTTCGGAGACCAGTGGCTTCGTCTCCTCGATCGCGCGCCGCACGCCCAACTGCTCGGAGTCGTGGACGGCGATAGTCCCTCCCGGAACGACGAGCGGGAAGAACCGCTCCATGTCCTCCCTGGCAGCGTCATACCGATGGTCGCCGTCGAGGAATAGCAGCGCGATTGGGAAGCCTTCGAGGAACGCCGCTGCCTCTGCGGAGTTCATCAATAGCAGGTAGGGTTGCCGCTCCATGCCGTAGATGTGCTCGGCAATGGCAGTAGGGTTCACCCCAAAGAGCTCCTGATTCCCGAGATTGTCGATGCCAATGACCCGCCGCTCCCCGGCAACGCGATGGAGCACTAGGTGGGTGTACCCTGCACCCAGGCCGACCTCGACGACGTCGCCGTCGACGGCGTGCTCGAGCAAGCGCGCGAGAATGTCGTAGTAGGGTTCGTCTTCCGTGGTGCGGCTGCAGAGGTCAGGCAACGTCATTCAGCTTGTCCTTTTCCATCTTGCGTAGCACCGCGTCGGCTACATCCTCCGTTTTGATCGACACCATGCAGAGAGCGTCCCACTCCTTCGGGCATTTCAGCATCCACCTCTGGCTCTTCCAGAAGCACGGCTCGCACGCCTCTGAGTGTAGGTTCCAATTGTGCTCCATACCGTAGAGGTAGTGGCTCGTCGGGCCGAAGACGACCACGGAGTCAGTCCCGCACGCGCGGGCCATTCTGACAGTACCGTTCTCGCACGCCAGGTGCAGCGTTGACCGCTTCAGCAGCCAGAGAAGCTCCGGGATGTTCGTCTTACCGATCAGCGGGTGTGTGCCGCGTATCCGCGATTCGCCCTTCTTCCCAAGTTGCAGGATGCGCAGGTGAGGGATCTCCTTCTTCACCAGGCGAATCACCTGCTCCCACCGACCGTCGGGCCACTCCTTTGTCTGCGGCTGGCGTTCGTTGCGCTGTGTGTCGCTTCCCGCGCCAATGGTGATGTACGGTCGCGCAGCGAGTGCCCGAATCTGCCACCGTATCGGCGCCTGAAGGCGCACGTCTAGGTCGTCAATGGATGCGGGCGGGATGTCGAGAGCCTCGCAGGCAAGCTCGTGGAGGGGAGTTCGTTCGTGCTGGAGCGCGTTGAGGTAGGGCGACTTGAACATGTCGCGGTACAGTAGCCGCCACTCTGCGGAGATACCCCGCTCGATTTCCTTTGCTGCGTTCGTCACCTGTGGCAAGTCGAACGCGAGCGGAGCGAACGGCTTGTCGCGGAACTGCTTCCGCCAATGCTCCGGGGGCGCTGCCTCTGCCTCGTCTGCGGTTGGGAGACGGCGGCGTGTTTCGTACTCGAGCGGTACGTACGGCTTCCAGTCGATGAACCGGTCCCACTTGTGGCCCTCTTTGCCGACGCACTCCTCCCATGCGATGTCGGTTTGCAGGGTGCCGTCGAAGACGGGCTTGCCGTCGTACCAGAGGCAGAAGACGAGGTCGTTCTGGATGGGAGACCGCAGGTAGTAGGCGAGGTAGTCAGGAGAGTGTGCTCGGCGAAGCGCGATGGCCAGGTGGGCAGAGTCGATGACGTCTCCGAGACCGCCTTCGTGCCACAGGGCCATGCGCATCGCCGGGCCTCTTCCTCATGGGGTGGGGCCTACTCGGAGGTAGGCCCCTAGCCTTCCGTTAGACCGTCCACTGACCCCACAGGACTGCGGGTGGGAGGTCACATGACACGAGGGCGCTCTCGCCGGAAGCGTTCGGCGGCGAGTAGAGCTTGCCGCACTCGTGCTCCGCCAACGCCACCTGGGCATCGACCTTCACGGTGATGTCGCCGGCTGCGAGGTCGACCCCTGCGCCCGTGTTGTTCTCGACTACCACAGTGACGGTGTTGGCCGCCGTCACGGTCGCGGAGACCGTGAGGTCTGTGACGTCGAGGGAGTGGGTGGCCTGCACGAAGTCGCCCAGGGCAGCACCAGTGACGGTGATGGCCTCGGCTTCCATGTCACCATCCGGGATGTTGCTGAGGTCCTTGGCAGTGGAGACCCCCAGCATGATTCGCGGCTCGATCTGCCCCGCCGTGGTGCCAACCATCATCGGCGTGTTGATGACGGTGGAGGAGGGGACGCAGCGGAAGATGCCCTTGGCGCCGAAGAAGCCCCAAGAGCCCGCCTCGATGGTATCCGGCAGGGTATACCCCACAGGCGGCAGCGAGTGGCTGCTGATGTCGTACGGTGCGAAGTGAGGCTCGATGATCCTCACGTCGTCCGTTGTGGCAACCGCAGTGCCCCACGAACCGCCGTAGGTGGGTCCCTCACGGCCGATGACTTGGACGCCGAGCTTGGTCGTTGTGAGCACGTCCGTCACGCGGGCGAACTGCTCCTTGCCGGTGCCAAGGTAGACGTGCACGAGCGACCCCCGTAGGGGCCTCTCCACCGTCGTCACCTTCCCGTTGATGTCCTCGACCCTCTTCACGAAGGCCGAGCCGGACGACGTCATTTCGGTGGTGTTGACGGAAGCAGTGACGCCCGAAGTGAGGGTTGCGTACAGGTTTGGAGCGACAATCTGGCCCACGGTGCACTCGGTGAGAGCGCGACCGTACACCAACACTCGCCCAATGTGATCCTCGACGCGCGCCCCGGGATAGTGCCTCGGGTCCTGCGTGCGCCTGGAGCGCGTGTACTGTCCTGGGTACACCGCCATGATAGTAGCTCCTAGCTTCGGTTGCTCTCGCGGCTCTTACGCCGTGGAGAGGCAGTCGTACAGTTCGCTCTGGTAGCGCGGATTGTCGCAGTAAAACTGGCCGAACCAGAGTATCTGCGACAGGAGCACCGGCGACGTCTTCGACATGAAGTCGAGGTCCGTCGTCACGAAGTTGAAGTCCGAGTGCCCCATCCAGTGAATGTAGTCGAGGTTGAAGAAGCGGACCTTTTCCAAGGTCTTCGAGCTTCCGTCAAGCCCACCGTCGTCGGCGTGGCTGTCCGGGAAGATCGGTACGCCGTCCACGCGGACACCTGTGAAGCCGCCGTAGTCGAGCACGGCCTCGTCGGAGTACCGCATGTTCGCCATTTGGAGCTCCCAAATCCTGTTGTACAGGGCTTTGGAAGTCAGGCCGATGTGCGGACGGATGCTGCCCTCGGTGGCCTCCTCGATGGCATCGTGAACCTTGCGGAGCGTGATCGCCGTCGCCGTGCCGGCAGTCCCGGCCAACACGTGCTTGGCCTTCCAGAAGTCGTTGCCGGTGGACGAGCGGTTTATCAGCCCGTAGGTGAGGGTGTCATCGAAGATGTCGGGCACCGAGAGGATGTCGTCGCGGTCGTGCCCAACGCTCGCGTAGAGATGGTCGCCGAAGCGCGCGGCCATCTTCATCGCTGCGGACTGAGCACGGACTCGTAGGAGACGCACGGCTGCAGCCTCGCTCGAGGCGAACTTGGCGAGCTCCCGGATGTTGATGCGGATGGGCTGGTTGTACGAAGCCCAATCGAACGACACGCCAGCGGCGTCGTCCCCGGCTTCACTTGCCAGGTCGTCATCCGTATCCCCGAAGCTGCCGCCTTCGCCCTCAGCGTACTCGCCGTACATGATGGGCGTTGTGATGGTCTCGCCGCCCTGAAACATCTCGCCACGGTCCCGCATCATCAGGAAGAGCGGGTTGGAGGTCGTCACCGTGTCGATGATCTTCGGCAGAAAGACCGTCCGGAGTAGACCGTTCGCACGGCCCAGGTCTAGGGTGGCCATCATTCACTGCCTTCTGCTATCTGACGAGCAGACTGCCCTCTGCGGAGTTCTTCTCGGCGGCGACCCCTTCAAGGTCTTGCCACTGAACGTTCCGCACATCGAGGCGTTGGGTTGGAACCACACCGGCATTGGCAGTGGTCTCCGTCCTTGCCGCTTCCCCGACCCTCTGTGCGGCTTCCTCGCCGGCTGCGGCGGAAGCGTTGCGGAGGGTCTGTTGGCCGACCACCATGGTCAGCGCGGCTTCTGCGGAGAGTGCGGGGTTGGAGTCCATGGTCGCGCGGACAGCCTGCTCGTCGACGTTGCTGAACCGCTGCCTTAGGCCCTGGATATCGGTCTCCCGCTCCATAGCTGCCAGCCTCGACGCTATCGGCTCCAAGGCGTCCGTGAGCGGCGTCTTCGGTGACGCCTCTGTCGGACTGTCCGGTGAAGCCGGGGTCGTCGATGGTGTAGCTGGGGTCGTCTCTGTGGAGGGCGGCGTTCCGTGCGCGGCTGCTACGAGCGCCTCGACGGTTCGCCGTGTCTCCGCAAGAGTCTGTTCACGCTGTGAGAGGTTCGTCTGTTGCGCTTGCATCGTGCGAATCTCGTCTGCCGTCAGCGTCACGCCGTCTACCACGATGCTCCCCGCCGGGGGCGTTGCTGGCGGGGTAGCCGCTGGCGTCTCGGGCGTGGCTGCAGGAGTCTCTGGTGTTGCCGCTGGTGTCTCCGTCGCGGCCGGAGTCTCTGGCACACCGGTTGGCATCGTCGCCGCAGGGCCTCCGGCGTCTACCGGGACCTTGCCTGCCGGAGTCTCCGTCGCTGGTGTAGCGCCATCCACGCCCGCAACCTCAATCGTCTTCGGCGCTTGCGCGTTTCTCATATCTGCTGCCATCCTGTGGCCGGCGACCTCGTCTGACTTCATGCTTTCCTCCTAGCGATGCCGTGACCCGTTCGCCCGGATCTCCTGTGTCATCTGGTCCATGCGGCCGTCGAGTTGCTCGAGTCGGTCCCCAAACACTTCGTCATGCGCCTGCGCTTGTGCGACGTGCTTCTCGATCTCCCGGACGGCCACGCGCACCGTCGTCATCTCGTCCGAGAGCACTTCGAGCCGTGCCTGCGCCTTCCCATGCGAGAACACTACGACGCCGAGCGTTAGCAGGGTTGTGACCACTGCTGCAATCGTGGCGATGCTATGTCCGCTCCGCATGGGGTCAGGCCTTCCTTACACGGGGTCTTCGCCCCCTGGTCGCGACTCCTCCGCCGTCTCCGGGGGAGTACTGGTGGCGATGAAGAGACCGGGCTTGCCGTCCATCGTCAGGTGAAGGTTCTCGATGGCCGCGGCGACCGTCATGTCTTGGAGCATCTCGTCCCGCATGGGGATTTCCTTGCCGTCGACCACTAGATTCTGTTTGAGGTGCGATTCCGGCTCGTCGACGAGGCGCTTGAGCATGTCCCACTCGTGCTCGGTAAGCTCGATGCTGTCCAGCCGGGCTGTGTGCGCATCGAGCATCTTGTCCCGGACGTTGATGGCGGCCACTCTCAGAGGACGATCGTGCTTGTCCTTCTTCATGTCGTACAGCGAGAGCAGCTTTCCCATGCCGAAGGCGTCCGAGTGCCGGAAGTGGCCTTCGACCTCCTTACCGTGCCGGTCAAGGGCTGGCTTGGACGTGAGCGCGAGAGTTCTTGTCTCGTCCTTCGGCGTCTCGTCCTTCGGCTGCTTGGCAGCGGGCATCGTGTGTTTCCTCCTAGAGACCGCGTTCCAGGCCACTGATGATGATCGACTCGTCGACACCGGTCTAGGCCTCCGCATTAACCAGGGCGAGCACCTGGTCCTTCCAGGTTGCCAGGCTCTTGTTGCCGGGCGTGAGTGTGCTAGTGATAGGGATGGTGCCCGGTTGCTTGTACCCGGGCTTGGCGCCGTCCGAGTGCTGATACTTCGCCTCGCCCTCGAGGCCAGCAATGGCGCCGTTCTCGTCGATGATCGCCCGGATTCGGATTTCTAGCTCCACTAGCGCGGCCATTGCGGTCTCCCTCGCCTAGATGCCTGCGTACACTCTCAGCCACCCCTGGACGCCGTTGACCTCGACCTCGACCCAGGCCTGTTCAGTCGCGCCGGCATTACCGGCGTCGACGATTTCGAGGTCTTGCGTAGCGAGGTCGATGTCGATGGCACTGTTCGGGGCCTTGTTGATTCCGACGTTGCCGTTGGTCGCCAAGTGCAGTTGATCTCCGTTGCCCTCTGTCTCCAGCACCAAGGTCCGCACGGTGCCCGTCCCATCCGCTTCGCTCTGAATCAAGAACCTGGTGCTCGCTGCCTCGTACTTGACAATCATCCGTTCCCGGTTGGTGATGCTCGCGGGCGAACCTTTGCCGTAGATTTGTATGCCGACGTCGTCCGTCCCGTCGCCGTCTGAACTGAACATCTCCAAGGCCATCGCGTTGCTGGCGGACTTGCTCTGGAGCGTCAGCAAGTTGGACCGGTCGGCAAACTCATAGTCCTGCGACGGGGCGCCGATGGTCAGATGGTCGGTCAGCGACACGTTGCCATCTTGCCCCAGCGTGAACCGGTTGGCGCCGTTGAAGTAGAATTCAATACCGCCCGCACCATCGTTGTTGATGATCTGAAGATCTCGTGGCAGGCTCGAATGTGCCGACCCGTGGTACTGGACCGCGGCCGTGCTGGCGTCGTTCGTTAGCCGGACGATTGCGCGCGCCGCGTTGCCGGCGTTCGGGTTGCTGAAGTTGGCAATCATGTCGCCGTTCACGGTCTCGTAGCAGTGAAAGCGCGACGTCGGGGCAATCCCAATGCCGAAGTCTCCGGTGTCGCCCTCATACATCACACCCGTAGAGTCGATGGTCCAGTTGTCACCTGCGCCGCCAGCAAGGACAACATCTATGGCGCCATCGTCCGTGAACGTCATCGTCGTGCCGCTGCCAATGACGACCGTGCTGCCATCAGAGTTGATAGTGTCGAGCGAGATGTCACCGACATTGGTGATGCCATTGTCCGAGAATGAGACATCGCCGCTACCGAATGTGGTGGTGCCATCGGTGTTGAGAAGAATCTGGTTCGCGTTGTCTTTGGTTTCCAACACGAGCGGGCGCAGAGTTCCCGTACCTGCAGCTTCTGCTTTGATTAGGAAGTTCGGGCCTGCAGCTTCGTACCGGATGACGAGACGTTCCCGGTTAGTCACGCTAGCTGGAGTGCCGACACCATAAAGGTGCAGATTGGTGTTGTCTGTCCCATCTCCGTCATTAGGAAACAGCTCCAACGAACATGCCTGCCCCGCAGTCTTGCTCTGCAACGTCAGCAACGATGTCCTATCAGCGATCTCGTAATCCTGAGTTGCCAGGGACAGGATGAGATGGCTGTTCACCGTGATGGTCGTGCCGTCCGCGGTGAGGCTGTCAAGTGCGATGTCACCGACGTTGGTGATATTTCCCTCAGAGGCGTCGAAGGAGCCCGCCGAAATCGAGGACGCGCCCACGTCGATGTTCCCGAATCCCGACGTGATGGACCCCGAGTCGAGCGCGCCCACTGTCACGAGGTTCGAGAGCGCGTCAATCGCCGCCTCTAGCGTCGCCTCCGTGGTCGCGTCGATGGCGTCGACGTTGCCCAACGTCATCGTGCCGGCGCTGTCGCTGAGGATCGCAGTGCCCGCGAAACTGACGTTGCCGCTCGCGTCGATGTTGAGGCTCGCGGCGCCCGAGAGCGCGCCGGACTCGAACGCTATCGCGCCGTCCTGGTCAATGGACATCCGGTTCGTCAGCGACGTTGCGGCGTTCGCCGTGGTCGCGAAGATGAGTTGGCCGCCAGAGCCAGAACCAGACCAGTTCTCGCGAGCGACGCCAATGATGGCTGCGCCAAGGCCAGGGGATGCTTCCGTGAAGCCGTCAGTGCCGGCCCAACGGAGGTTTCCAATGACATCGTTCGTGCCGATGGAGGCGTCGATGCGCTTCAGGGTGACGTTGACGCTGGTATCGACGTCCGCTACGTCAAGCGGGGTGTACGGAGCAGCCGTGCCGATTCCGACGTACCCACGGTCGCCTTCGACCACGAGGAATGTAGAGCCGACCGTGAAGTCGTCCGCCGCATCGACTCCCAGCACAATCGCAACTCCCACACCCTCCGTTATCGTGAGGGAAGGCGTTGTGCCAACGGCGAACGTAGCAGGAATCGAGAAGGTAGGAGTACCGGAGCCATCACCGTTTGCCACCGATATCTCGTTGGCCGTTCCGGTCAGCGTTCGTACAGCGAAAGTCCCGGCACCCGTTCTGGCGAGCATCCCGGCCGTGGCGTCCAGTGCAGCAAGAGCAGTAAGGTCGGCATCGGAGGCCTGCTTCGCGTCGAGTTGGGTTTGAATGGCACTCGTCACGCCGTCCACGTAGTTGATCTCTGTTATGGACGCAGTGACGTCGGTGACGTCGGCCAGGGTGTGCGTGTGTGACGCGGTAGCAAGCCCGGCTTCCGCGGCCGTCTGGTTGATCCACTCGCTCGACCCGTTGTCGTAGGCGAGGACCTCGTTGTCGGCAGGAGACGTGATGGTGATGTCGCCAAGCTCGCTGGCAGCTACGGCGGCGTTCTCCCACCTACCCGTGGTCGAGTTGTACTGGAGGACCTCGTTGTCGGCCACCGAGTCGAGGTGGACGTCGGTGAGTCTATCCAGACCCGGAGCAAGTGTGCTGGGCATAACGAGCTCCTAGCCTTGTGCGCGGCCCCGGATGTAGACCTTCAAGGACGCGCCGGTACCGTCGCCGCCGTTGTAGCCGTAGAGGACCCTGATGCCGTAGACCGCGCCGTAGAACGGCCCGAGCTCGAGGAACTCTCCGGTGAGAGTCGCTTGCTTGAAGACGTGCACCACCTTGTCATGGTCGGCCACGTCGCCGTCGTCCTCGTAGTACCACGGCGTCATGTCGGCGTGTGAGGTGCTCTGGATCATCATGTGGATCTCTTGCCCCGTTTCCGGGATGGCCTGGACGAAGAGGCTCCACATGCCAGTACGGTATGCTGCGACTTGGACGCTGGTTGCGGGGGTAGCGATGGCGGAGAGGGCGTCGTCGTCCACCAGTTCTACCAGGGAGCTTGTCTCTTGGGCGCCCTCAATTGCCATTTGCTCAAAGGCCATTATGATCCTCCTGCTGCGCGGCCAGCCAAGGCCGCCCCGCGTTCGCTCTGTATGCCTCGCATAGTTCTCGCCGCTAGGTCATCGCCCCCGAGCTCGCGTACGGTCTCGATGACTGCCTGCAATTCGGGCGGTAGCTGTGAGACGTCGCTCGCTCCGGACACGCTCTCATCGGTGTAGGGGTCAGGCGCTTCCGCTGCCGGCTGGTTCGCGGCCGCCTCTGCCGCCGCCGCTTCCTGTGCCTTCCGCTCCATGCGCTCGAGAATCTTCCACATCCCCGGCACCTTGAAGAGCGTCAGGACGGCCTCGGCGTCGATGATGCCGCCCTGCGCTAGCATCACTGCCATGCTCTGAAGTTCAGCACGCTCGGCTGCAGAGCTTCCCACCGTAACCTGCACGTCGAAGTCGAGGACGTCGTCGAGCGAAACCTGGAGATCCTTCACGGGCAGCTTGGTCAGGTCAGGCTCGCCGCTCCCTGCGAGTCGGAGTAGCCCCGCGAGGCCTACCTGCGTGATGCCATTCTCTAGGCAGAAGTTCCCAATGTCGACGAGCGCCTCGGAGAGCAGTGGCAGGCGTGCGTTCACTCGCGTCTCTGCCTTCCGCTGCAACGTGTCGATCGCTTTGCCCGACGTCAGTTGGGGGACCCGCTGCCCGCGCTCGACGTCGTGGATCCCGGAGATGTCCTCCATGTCGGACACCGCCATCTCCGATGCCATCAGCACTTCCGGAGCAAGCGGCGGCGGGTTCAGGTATTGGAGCGC
>Ga0209434_1001548_pt1 | contig 10363 bp, 15 predicted proteins | sample ETNvirnome_2_300_FD_184068 | JGI IMG/M metagenome (GOLD analysis project Ga0209434, IMG submission 184068) | Marine viral communities from the Pacific Ocean - ETNP_2_300 (SPAdes) (version 2) | ecosystem: Environmental > Aquatic > Marine > Oceanic | place: Pacific Ocean | collected 2013-06-22 | reverse complement strand
AGAAGAAGTTTGGGAAGGAATCGTCAAAATGTCAAGTAGAAAACTAGAAAGAAATTATGATGAATAATTTTAGAATAAACGTTTTTAAAAGGGCATCATGGTCTATAAATCTTTTCAAGACGACTACCAAAGAAAACTAAAAAAAATGAACATAAGAATCAATTATCTTGAATTAGTTCTTCACCATCACGGATTAGCCCCCCTTTCATGGGAAATGGAAGAACTTCATGAACAACAAAGTAAAAGCTTGAAAAAAGAAGGGAATGTGATATACTTAAAAGAATGATACGGTACACCGCAGCCATGGCACTGTTGTTAGTCAGTCTGTTATCTGGATGCGTCCTGCTATATGGCGGCGATGCTAGTGAAGACGCCTATTACTATCCCTACATATATAACGCGGATTGGGACTGTTATAATTATGGATATACCGACGAATGGGAGTTTTGGGCAGAAACCAATATTAATGACGTTTATTACATTTTAGTAGAAGTAGTCGATTTAATAAATGGAAACAATTTACATATATCGTTTCGAAATTATGATTCGATCTATGGATATTATTATCATGTAGAGGATTTTTCCCTTCCCCAATGCGGAATCCCCGTCGACGTAGAATTTACTGTATATGATTATGACGGATATTGGGAAAAGTATACAATTTATTGGTAAGCAAAACAAAAAGGATATCATATGAACGACACACCAAACAAAAGAACTCCGTATACTACGATTGTCGTTTCGGGAGGATTTGACCCACTCCACGTGGGGCACACACGAATGATTAAAGCGGCTGCTGCGCTGGGGAATGTTATAGTGGTGGTGAATAGTGATTCGTGGCTTATGCGCAAAAAGGGGTATATTTTTATGCCATGGGACGAACGCGCCGAAATCCTTCACAGTATTCAGGGAGTATTTGATGTAGTAAATGTCAATGATAGCGATGGTACTGTTTGTGAGGTACTGCAGAGGCTCAGCCCGGATATGTTTGGGAATGGCGGCGATCGTACCAATAAAAATACTCCGGAGATGGCTTTGTGTGATAGGCTGGGAATAGAAATGGTGTGGGGTCTCGGCGGCGGTAAGATACAGAGCAGCTCAGACCTAGTACAAGATGCGGGATTGAATCCGGTTATAGACTTAGAAGACCCAGATTTAAAGCCACAAAAATCAATATTCTTGAGAGGAAAAAATAGTGAAACTTAATTTAGATGCCACAAAAGATTCAACCGCCTACTTTGTAAATTTTACACATGTTCGCGATGGAGAAAATTTTCATGCCTACATCAAACTAGAAGACATTAAAGCTTGGGAATCGATCGCCCGATCGTCTAAGTATGACAGAGCGACACGCTGGCGCCTACTAACGGTGCAGGGAGACGTTTACTACACTCTTAATAATTTCAACGAGATTATGACGACTGCACAACTTTATCCCCGCCCCACCGACGGCAAAGGCTGCGGTCGAGTAGGAGATCACTATTTATATGAAAAGGATGAATAAATGAATATTTTAGACACTTTGAAAATTTTAGCAATGAGATTTTTAGATGTGCTGGTGATATTACTAGTGCTAGCAGTGGGGCTCTCGCTCATTTTTATTAATGGAGCTTTTATTACTAATATAATCAACTCTTTACTTGCTGGTCAATATATTGGCATCGATATTGGGATCCAAATAGTATTGGTAACCTTGGCAATGGTGTGGATTCCTATCTTTATAATTCGAGCCGCTGCCGTTCCTATTCCCCCTAGGAAGCGTAGATGATAGGAATAGAAATTTGATTTTCTTGGTATGTGTGGCAATGGGGCTACTTTCACAACAACACCGCAAGAGTAAAAAATTCTTTTTCTCTAGGACCATTGAAAGTTCGTTGGACTCTCTAGTTACCTTTGATAGCGGTCTTTATGAGTAGAAAGAAGATTTTTGTTTTAGATACCAGCGTTTTTTTGACGCGGGCAGACTGTGTTTATGGTTTTAGAAATCATGACATCGTGGTGCCCTTTAAAGTATTAGAAGAGATAGACAAACACAAGGGTCGCCAAGATGGGGTAGGATCCCAGGCTAGAAAAATTATTCGCATTTTAGATGGTTTAAGAGCCAAGGGCACGCTGTTTAAAGGCATTCGAATTCGCAAGGGATCCGGTCTACTATATACATGGGGCACAGAGAAGCTTGGCAGCGCAGGGTTTCCCAAGGATTTAGACTCCACCATCCCCGATCACTTAATTGTAGCGACTGCGATGGCAGTTCAAAAAGAACATCCAATTCGAAAAGTAATCATGGTTTCACGCGATATTAATATGCGCGTTATTTGTGATTCCGTGGGTTTATTGACAGAAGATTATATAGTCGAGCAAGCTGTCGAAAATAGTGAGTCTATTTATGCTGGTTTTGAATCTCATTTGGTTGATGATGCCGTAATTGATAGATTCTATGCAAAGGAAGAGATATTTTTAGGTGAAGAAGAGACCAAGAAATATAACTCAAATCAATATCTTATGCTGGTTTCAAACGCAAATGAGAAAAAAACCGCTTTATGTCGTTTTATTTCGCCCACCGTTCCCTTGAAATCTATTGTTGATTACAAAAAGGGCGTTTGGGGGATTAAGCCGAGAAACAAGGAGCAATCATTTGCTTTGGATCTTTTGATGGATCCGCAGGTTCAACTTATTACTTTACTCGGTAAGGCTGGATCGGGCAAAACGCTTTGTGCGATCGCCGCGGGATTACAACAAACCATGGAGGATCTGGCGTCCTATGGAGAACCAGCCTACAGCCGGTTAATTGTTTCCAGACCGGTCCAACCGCTAGGAAAAGATATCGGGTTTTTGCCGGGCACTATAACAGAAAAAATGAGTCCGTGGTTGACTCCCATACAGGATAACTTACAATTTCTAATGGGAAACGATAAAATAACATTAGAGATGTATATGGATAGAGGCAGAATAGAGATCGAAGCACTCACTTATATTAGAGGGCGGTCAATATCAAATGCTTATATCATAATTGATGAAGCGCAGAACTTAACAATTCATGAATTAAAGACTATAATTACACGCGTGGGCGAAGGAACCAAAATAATTTTGACAGGAGATGTAGAGCAGATTGATGCTCCCTATCTTAATGAAACGTCTAATGGTCTTACGCACGCCGTTGAAAAATTTAAAAACTTTGACCTTGCGGGTCATGTCACGCTCTTGAAGGGCGAACGATCAAGGGTTGCAACTTATGCAGCACAATGTTTATAGGAGAAAAAAATGGACAAAACAGAAGTAGGAGAAAATCCAGATCTAGAAGAAGTGGTGAAACTTGAGTCACCGCTTAAAGGAATAGTGGTTAATTATATCGGAGAGAAGCTTAAGCCGGAAAATGGAGAAGTCACTGTACAAATGATAGTAGATGTCTTTTCCACCGAGTTCCCGGAATTTTTGATGGCAGTCGCTGAAGAAAATTGGGTTCGCGGCTATCATCAAGCTTTCGTCGATATTGAAGAAGGCGAAAAACTAATAAAAGAAAATGAAAACGAGACCGACGAACAAGATAGCTAATTATATCGCTGAACAGCAGAACAAACGCCGCGAATATTCGGTATTTGGGTCTATTCCCCTTATCATTAAGGACTTTTCTCCTCACGAAGAGGTGGATTGCGCCTCACTGGTAAGTGAAATAGAAAAAACGATTCCACAACACTTGCTGCAGAATGTTGAAATAATATATTTAGGGGAGTTCCCCTTTTTAGAGGATAGGAATGCGGTCTATTCAGATGGCGCCATATATTTAACCAACCAGGAACCAACTAACTATGATTTATTGGAGAATTTTGTGCATGAAATCGCGCACTCACTTGAGGGCATCCGCGCCCACTTGAGAGCGGACAATAAAATCGTTCAGGAATTTCTTGAAAAGCGCGCGCGCCTTAAATCAATTCTCGATGAAGCCGGCTATGAGATACCAGAGAAATATTACACTAATTTAGAATATTCCAAAGAGTTCGATGAGTTCTTGTCTGAAGTGGTGGGTTACCCTACTTTATTGGTTTTAACAATGGGACTTTTTGTTTCTCCATACGGAGCCACCTCTTTAGAAGAGTATTTTGCAAATAGTTTTGAGAATTACTATTTAAATAGTACAGACGAGGTGCGTATCATTAGCCCTCAACTATATGAGTTGATAGAAAAACTACACGACCGGAGATTATAAATGGCATGCCCACCCCCCATATTGGAAAGTTTGAGCAAAACGTTAAGCGTTGATAAAAATAAACTAACAGTGAAACTAAATATCGGCACTAAAAGCAGAAAAGGACCAAGAATCGTAATAACTGACCTAGAAATGCTTGACTGGCTCAGCTGGAAGGGTTATAATATAGAAAGCGTCCTTAAGAGCGGTCGCGCGGATAATCTACTTGTAGAGGGGAACGACTCAGTGTGGCAGTTTAGTATAAGTGAGCCTCCAGCTCCAGCCCGGCGCGCCACACCGCGCCGATCCGCGGCACGAAATCAAAAGGGCAAAGGCACAAAGAAATAGAAAGTGAGGGTATGTGGCACACATATCATATTCAGAATTAAAAAATTGGGACTTTTGTCCATTCTACCACAAGCTTGTATATATCGATAAACACCCCGCGTTTAGAGGGAACGAATATACAGCTTTTGGCACAGCTATACATAATGTTTGCGAGAAGAAGCTGCTAAATGAAAAGTTTGACCCCAAGCAAACATTTGTGGAAGAGTTTAAAAGTAGTCTTAAGAAACTAGAAAAAGATGAAGTAGAGTTCAGCCTAGGCAATGCGATGAAAATGGTACCGCAAGGTATTGCTATATTACCCGAGATCGAACCAGCCTTGAAAGCTTACTTTGGGGACACTTATGAAGTATTTTCTTCGGAGGAAAGGTTGTACGAACCTATCGAAGATCACGATCTTAAGTTTAAAGGCTATATGGACGCCGTAATAAAAGTCGGTGACAAATACCACATAGTTGATTGGAAATCCTGTTCGTGGGGGTGGAATGCTCAAAAACGCAATGATCGCCTAGTGACCTATCAGCTTACTTTGTATAAGCATTATTTCTGCAAAAAGCACAATATTGATCCAAAGAATGTTGAGACTCACTTTGCTTTATTGAAAAGAACCGCCAAAAAAGACCGAGTAGAAATCTTTAGAGTTACGAGCGGACCTAAAAAAACTGAGAATGCGCTTAAACTTTTGTACATGGCGCTTTACAATATTATTAACAAACGGTATATCAAAAAGCGCACGTCGTGTATCAGTTGTATGTTTCACAAAACTGAGCTTTGCCCGTAAAGAGGAATTTAAAATGACAGATAAAATTAAGATTTTAACTTTGAGTGATCATCCGCTATCTCCTTCTGGGGTGGGCATTCAAACAAAATATATCATTGAGGGGCTGCTAAAGACTGGTAAGTATCAAATTATTTCTTTAGGTGGCGCAATGAAGCACCACGATTATAAACCAGTAAAAACAGAAGAATACGGCGATGACTGGCTGATTATGCCCGTCGACAACTATGGTACTCCCGATCAGGTTCGCTCTATTATTGGTCAGACACGCCCGGACATTCTGTATTTTATGACAGATCCGAGATTTTGGGGGTGGCTGTGGAATATAGAAAATGAAATTCGCAAGAACGTGCCCATGGTGTATTATCACGTCTGGGATAACTTTCCTTATCCCGAGTTTAATAGTAAGTTTTATAAGTCTAATGATTATATCGCTACCATATCCAAGGTAACCGATGACATCATCAGCACCCTAACACCCGAAGTGGATCATAGATATGTTCCTCATGCTATTGATACTGATATTTTTTTGAAGGCGTCAGATGAGGCTATTAAAGAGTTTAAAAAAAATCACCTTAAGAACCCCGATGCTATGGTGTTTTTCTGGAATAATAGAAATGCGCGCCGGAAACAATCGGGAAATATCATTTGGTGGTTTAAAGAATTTTTAGACAAAGTGGGACACGACAAAGCATGCCTGATTATGCACACAGACCCCAAGGATCAGCACGGACAAGACCTGGAGCAGATTATTCGTCGGCTAGGCATTAACAATGGGGAGGTTATGCTTTCAAAACAAAAACTTCCTCCACCGCACATGTCGATGATGTATAATATGGCTGATTGCACGATTAATGTGGCAGACGCGGAAGGCTTTGGGCTAGCCACTTTGGAATCATTAGCCACTGAAACTCCTATTCTTGTCACCATGACCGGCGGCTTGCAGGAACAGGTAACCGAGCTTAAAGAAGTTAATGAAGAAATGATGCTCAAGAGAAATAAAAAGCCTAAAAAGGTTACAAAATACAAGTATGGAGTCGGAATTGAGCCCACCTCAAAGTCAGTAATTGGTTCACAAGATGTTCCTTATATCTATGAAGATCGTATAAATGGAAGAGACTTCATTAAAGCGCTGGAGATGATTTATAATATGTCTGCCGAAGAGCGCGCCTCGATGGGAAAAGCTGGAAGAGACCATGTTCTGAAAAATTATAATTTTGAGACTTATGCCGAACAGTGGGATGAAATAATGACGTTTATACACAACAAACATGGATCGTGGGAAAATAGAAAGAACTACAGTTCTTATAGTTTTAAGGAGCTCCTCTAATGAAAAAGAAAATTATAGTTAAAGCCCCTGTGTTGTCTCGTTCGGGTTACGGAGAACAGACCAGATTTGCACTCCGTGCCCTTCGCTCCGTAGAAGACAAGTTGGACATTTATATTGTAAGCATTCCATGGGGAGCTACGGGTTTTATTAATTACTACGATGAAGAGCGACTATGGATTGATGGCATTCTGCAAAAGACGGCGGTTTACCTTCAAGGAGGCGGACAGTTTGATATTTCGCTTCAAGTGACGATTCCTAATGAATTTGAGATCATGGCGCCTATTAATATAGGATTTACAGCGGGTATTGAAACCACCAAAGTAGCCCCTCAGTGGATTGAAAAGGGGAATACAATGAGCAAGATTCTTGTAGTTTCTAATCATTCTAAGAATGTGTATGAAAATACTGCCTATGAAGCCACCAATAATCAAACAGGAGAGGTTATTCCCAACTTTAAGTGCACGGCGCCGATCGAGGCGGTTAATTATTGCGTACGTGGAGTAGCTCCTCCCGGAAATTTGAATATTGAATTAGATTACGATTTTAACTTCATGGTTATGGCGCAAGCCGGACCACGTAAGAATTTGCCAAATACGATTAAATGGTTTGTGGAAGAGTTTATCGACCAAGAAGTGGGCTTGGTGGTAAAGGCGAGCACTGCCTCCGATTCATTAACCGATCAGATGGTTACAGAAGAAAACTTAAAGAGACTCCTTGAAGCCTATCCTGACAGAAAATGTAAAGTGTACTTACTACACGGCACCCTTGAAGAAGAACAGCTCTCGGCGCTTTATCAACATGATAAAATTAAAGCTTTAGTTTCGATCGCGCATGGCGAGGGCTTTGGTCTTCCATTGTTTGAGGCGGTGTGTAATGGCATGCCGGTTATTTGCCCGGTGTGGAGCGGTCAGGCTGATTTTCTTTATGCGCCCGTTAAAGATAAGAAGACCAAGAAAGTTAAGATGGTCCCACACTGCGGAAAGGTTGAATTCGATCTGCAGCCTGTTCAACCAGAAGCCGTTTGGGAGGGGGTTGTTCAATCGGATTCCCTCTGGAGCTATCCTCGACAAGGCAGCTATAAAATGAAGCTTCGAGAGGTATACAAAAACTATGGACGCTTTAAGTCACAAGCGAACAAGCTTCAGAAGCACGTTCTTAAAGAGTTCACAGCAGAAAAACAATATAAACAGTTTTCCGATGCCATTTTAGAATTAGTGCACCTCTCTGAAGAACAGCAGGGATGGCAGGAGGTACTTAATCAAGTGGTGAACTATGACTAAAGAGGTGGTATTCATATCGGACTTTTTTTTGAATGAGGTCCGCGGCGGCGCTGAGTTTTGCAACGAGGCGCTAATTGCCTTATTAAAGAACCAATACACAGTTCAGCGAACTAAATCTATTGCTGCTACTCCATCGTTTATTAATGAGAATAAAGACAGCTTCTTTATCGTTGCAAACTTTTTTCAACTTTCGGAACAAAGCAAGGGCGCCCTAGCCGGGTGTCGCTATGCGATTTTTGAACACGATCACAAATATATTCAATCCAACAATCCAATTCTTTGGACTAACTTTTTGGCGCCCGAATCTCAAATTATCAATAAAGAGTTTTTTCGTAATGCGGTAACCACCATTTGTCAAAGCAACATGCATGCACAGATTTTACAGAAGAATCTTTTCCTTAATAATGTGACGAGCTTCGGCGGCAATATTTGGACAGATCGGCAGTTACTGACACTCAAGAAAAACATGAATGTTGAGAAGGTCCACGACAACGCGGTTCTTCGAAGTAACAATAAAAATAAGGGCACGCCCGCAGCGGTTGAGTTTTGTCGACAGAATAATTTGGAGTATCATTTTCTAGAGGAACAGTCGTTCGAAAGCTTTGTGCAGAATCTCGCCAAGTTCAAGACTTTGATATTTTTTCCTCAATGGTTTGAATCGTACAGCCGCGTTGCCATCGAGGCTAAAATTTTGGGGTGTAGAATAATAACCAACGGACTTCTGGGAGCCGCTAGTGAAGACTACTTTACACAAAACGGCGAAGAGCTATTTGCCACCATTAAGAAGAACAACAAAACCATTTACAAGCGGTGGGCTTCTTTAATTGACAAAAATGAAGTAGACTTTGTAGAGCCGATAGCTGTTCCAAAAATCTCAATTATTGTCCCCCTTTACAAGGGAGAGAAGTTCATCCAAGGCTTTCTTGAAGACATGGAGAACCAAACGGTTTTTGACAATTGTGAACTTATTATAGTCAATGCCAACTCTCCCGAGAACGAAGATGATCATATTCTGCCGTTCGTGGAGAAACACACCAACGTTATATATAAAAAACTCGATTATGTGGCGTCGGTTATGGAAACCGAGAACATGGCGATTGAAATATCGACGGGCGAGTTTATAGCGCAGGCATGCGTTGATGATCGCCATGCACCCAATTCGCTGGAAACACTAGCCAAGCATCTAATGCTCAGCCCACACGTAGATTTGACTTACGGGGATTGTCTTCAGACAACGGTACCAAACGAAACATTCAATAAAAATTCATCAAATGGTGTGCGATACAAGCATTCCTTGAATGGATTTAGTAAAGAAAATATGATAAAGTGCTTGCCGGGACCAATGCCCATGTGGAGAAAAAGTGTTCATGACAAGATAGGCTACTTTAACCCACACTTACGTCACGCCGGCGATTGGGATTTCTTTTTAAGGATGGTAGAATTTGGGTCGGTGTTTAAAAAGGTTGACATTCCGATCGGATTGTATTATCTTAATAGGAAGGGCTTGTCAACTTCTACGGATAGCTTTGAGGCTAAGCTTAAAGAAGAGTGTCAGGTCTTTGAAACATTTAAGCATCTTTTTGGCGAGAACAACTATAACCAATTTAAAGCTTATTTTCATCAATTTGATTAGGAGCCCCCGTGGGAAGAAAATATTTACCAACGCTGTCAGAACTAATTGACAGATTGTCTATTGCGCAACTAAAGGAAGTTTTCATTCCAGAGCACAAAATCGAATACTCACAAGAGATCAAAGACATTGTGCACGATATCCAGCTCTGTTTGGATGAAAGCAACGGGCAAATAAATGCAGAGATTATCCGAGCAATTATTGTACTATCACAAATGAATCTGCACATTTGGCACAATGAGTCGAATTGGCGCAAGGGTATTAAAGACGGCAACAACCTTGAGTTGACTCACGGTCTTAATGGTATTCGTAATGTTGCGAAGAACAAGATTCAAGAGATCGCTGGTGGTCGTAAGGACTATAAGATTGATTGTTTGGCGGCAGATTTTAAAGATTGGGAGATCAGCTGGGATGAGTGAACCGACTTTCAAAGAATATTATGAATATTATCTGACCCTGCATCAAAATAAGACGACACGTCGCTTACATGTTGTGGGACAATGTGCTACAATATTAACATTAGCAGCAGTCATTGTTTTCAAGTCGTGGCTCCTGTTATTGTTGACGCCTTTTGTGGTTTATCCGTTTGCGTGGGTTGGGCATTTGTATTTTGAAAAGAACAAGCCTGCTGCGTGGTCAAGACCCCTCTGGGCAAAAGCATGTGACTGGGTGATGTTGAAAGATATCCTCACAGGAAAGATTGAGTGGTAGGGTATGTGTCCCGCTGAAACTAAAACAAGAAGTATTATAAAAACGATTATATGGAGATTGCTAGCAATTGCAAATAGTTTTATAATTTTGGTGTGGGGTTTAACTG
>Ga0209434_1001547_pt1 | contig 10363 bp, 10 predicted proteins | sample ETNvirnome_2_300_FD_184068 | JGI IMG/M metagenome (GOLD analysis project Ga0209434, IMG submission 184068) | Marine viral communities from the Pacific Ocean - ETNP_2_300 (SPAdes) (version 2) | ecosystem: Environmental > Aquatic > Marine > Oceanic | place: Pacific Ocean | collected 2013-06-22 | reverse complement strand
CGTCAGCAAATGGTGTTACTAAAGTTCCTGAACCAAGCAACTGTGCTGCAACATGGTATTTAGCGCTTGCCATTGCAGTAATAACTACAATGCTTCCTGCTAAACCGCCTTTAGTTGTGCCGTTTTGAGTAAAGGTGTCATTAGATGCACCAGAGATAAAAGTTTTACCTCCTGCACTGTCATCAATACCTGTGTAAGCACCACCAACAAATTTGTCAGTGCCATCGGTTGTGATGTCCATATCAGTTGCTGCTGTTACAACAACAAAAGTAAACTGAGCGCCTAAATTACATAATTGATTTGGGTCTCCTTTGTCAGTAGGTTCTGTTACAACAATGCTGGGAAGGGTGAAAACACCATCCGCGTCATTACATAACAACATCCTGCCAGCATGAGAAGCCACGGTTATAGTTGTGTTTGCTGTTAAACTAACAACGGAACTGTAGCCCGCATTAATAAGACCAGCGAGAGACCTTATCGGTCCCGAAAAGGTTGATTTTGCCATAATTTCCTCCATTGGGTTGGAAATAAGTCCTACCGTCTTGGCTTGTCTGCTAGGTCAGTCTGTAGGACAAGTTTTTTCCTAGATGCTTCCATTCTATATCATTAAATTTAAAAAAGAAAGGGAGCCGAAGCTCCCTTTCCTTGTAATACTGAGTAAGAAAGTCTGTTTATATCATAAACAGTGTATTACGTCTTCCATTAAGCTCCTGGTGAACCAAAAATGCCTCTCCAGTCGCTCCAACCAAAACTATACCGTTCTCTAGCCTTGTATCTTACATTACCAGTTTCGAAGTCTCCTTCCATATTGGTTGATACAGAGGTTCTAACGAAATGTTTAAGTCCGTTAGGAACATCAGTTTTGATAAACCATGCGTCAGTATCTGTTAAATAGTGATTAACAGCATATCCTTCAGGGATCATTCCCATATTTCGGATTGCGTTAATATCATTATCAGATGTTCCGACACGACCTGGTGTTTCCATAAGTCTATCTGCTACGAATTGCAATGCAGGCGGAATTATCATTTTCCTAGCCTGTGCATTGACCTTTAAGTTTCTTTCATCTTTAAAAGCCGCAACATCAATCAGGGCTTGTTCCAATGAAGTTTCATTAAGGTCTGCTGCCGTAGACAACTCATTCCTCATATCCACATTTGCTACAGTAGGGTGATCGGTAGTCATAAGAGCTTTACCGTCTCCTCCTACATACGATGAGCTAAAACCATTATTTAAAACATTAGCTGCTTTAACTTGCTTTGTTGCTTGCATCGAACGTGCTAGTGCTTTTGTATATCGAGAAGAAAGCGTATCGTAGAGATTATCTTCGATTGCTTCTTCTGTCAATGCAAATGCCAGTGCAATTGTTTCATGAGTATAACGAGCAGTCCACGATTCTTGTGCAGTATCGTAGATGACAGCCGCGCCTTCACCTTTGACAGGTGCTTCCCCAAAGCCACTTAACATTACTTCTTCCTCGAAAGCTCTTTCAGAACTTTCAGTATCGAAGATGTCTTCGTGTTCATTGTTGTAACGCTCGTACTCTAATCCAAAGAGAGCATGAAGTCCAGGAACAAGTTCTTTTACGAGTTGTGCTCTGTTAATCGCCATGTTATTCTCCTAATCAGACTGCGAATGTTGAAGTTGGGAAGGTAAAGTAAGCTCTTGCATAAGCACCTATTGAATTACTTGGTGCTAAATTATAGCCTACACACAAAGCCACACCACTTCCAGTAGTTGCTGTAACACCTTCTTTCGACCTACCAGTAGTTGAACTACCTGCGGTTGTTGAGAGGGTATATTTACTGCCGATAAAACTTACTGCAGGAGTACCTGCTGTAAATTGAGCTTCGTAAACGATCCCAGGATCATTATATACCAAAGCTTCAGCATCAACGCTACCTTGAGTGGCTGTGCTTGCCGTCCAATACTTAGAAAACGTAGGTGTGCCGTCAGACGCATTATAATAGACCCCATAAAAAACACCTATAGGAGTATCGCTCGCGCCTGCTTGGTTAATATAACCACTTGAAAGAGTAACCACGTCACCGCTATAAATAGCTGTTGCATACGTGCTTAATATTCTCATTCTTGCAGGACGAATAACACCACCATACATGTGATATGCGGGGGTAAACCCATCGGGTTTGTCTGTATTAGCCATAAATTATCTCCTTTATTGCTGTTACAAGTTATTATTAATCGTCGGAATTATTCCTACTACCAAATTCGACCTTTGAAGTCCGTTGGATATCACTATCCTTGATTGGCATTCTAGGGTCGCTTTCTCGCATATAGTTGTGATCAACACCTTGCATCGCCGTCTCTGCTTCATTTTGAAAATAAGCAGTCCGTTCTTTAGCGGTTTCAATCGGTACTTTAGCGAGAATTAATCCTCCGACACCTATAACTCCTGTGTTGCTACCTTCTTCAATAGTAGGGGCTTCAAAATTAGGATAATCTTCTGCTCTCACAGGCTCATATCCCTCTCTAATACGTTTAGACATATTAGATTTATCATCTATCCCTCTTGTAGCTTCACGTATCCACCTGAATTGGTATCCAGGAGGAGGATTGGGTGCGTCTAACATAGACGGGGGTGTCCAAGGCGTTCTGCGAGTTTGAGAGGCTCGTGTCTCGGCAGATCGTGAGTTTCGATCTGAAGTGACTTCTGGATTTTTAATTTCATCTGTCATTTTATACTCCTTCAATATGCTTCGCATATTCTTCTATTGGCACATTTAGTCTTTTAGCTATCGCTACTTGACTAGGTGTCAATTTTATTTTGCGTGACATTTTTCGTCCACTAGCCCCTCGGCTAGAGGCAGCAACCTGTTGCACGGGGGCAGCTTGCTCTTTTGAAAACTTGTGGGGGAAATTCTCTGCCATAAGCGCATCAACTTTGGCGTAATAATTATCGGATGTAGGATCAACTCCTTGTTCTACCAACTCTTTATGTATGCCAAAAGCCGCAAACGTCATTGCCTGATCATCTCCAAACCATGAATTCCTTTTCGCCCATGCTTCAGCTTTTGGATCTGGTCCTGCCACTTGAGGCTGTAAAGTTGGCGCATAGGTTTGTGCAGGAACTTCTTGAGTTTGCCTTCTTTCTCTAATTTGTTGTTGAGCGGATAACCGTCTAAGGTTTTCTGCTTCGGCACTTGCTCTCGAAAGTATTTCTGTTGCATTAGCAACCGCATCTGTATCTCCTGCATCTTGAGCCTCTTTTAAAAGTGTTTTGGCTCTTGCAATATCCGATTGTACCCTATTATCGTACTCTTTGAAAAGGGAAGAATCGGAATTTTTTAACTTTTCTTTCAGTTGAGAATTATTATGAGTAATACTTTGAGCATAATTAACAGCTTCATCCCGCTGTCTTTCTGCTTCCCGCATTTTATAAGTCAGTTTATCAATACGTTTCTGTACAGACGCACTTACTTCATCTAGCTCCTCTTTTACGGGGGCTACTCCCTCTGATTTTACTGCAGATGCTAAGACTTCTCCTTTAACTGAATCATCTACGTCTGCATCATGTATATTAACTTCTCCTTCAGGAAGTTCTAATTCTAGTTCTATTTTTTCTGCTTCTTCTGGCATGGTTTCCTCCATGTGGTTGTTATGATAAAATTGCTTCTGGATCATCAATAGTTGCTAGAATCTCATCATCATTTAAAAGGCGCATATCGCCCCCTTCTATTTGAAAACGAGCACCAGCATATCTACCAAAGATAACCCAATCACCTTCTTTGCACCAAGGTCCCTCTGGGAATTTATTCAAATCACCATAGGCATCTGAACCCATGGCAACAACATACCCCACAACAGTTACAAGTTTTTCCTTCTCAATTGTTGTTTTAGCTATGTGAATTCCTCCTTTAGTAACTTCGGGTAAACTAAAAGGCAATATTAAGATACGATACCCCGTTGGACGTGGTAACTTATCTGCATGAGAGTCTAAATTTTCAGGAGTAATGGTATCAACTTGTGGTACTAATGGTTCCACATCTCCAATACTTCCAAAATTTACCACCCTGTCTGGAACAGTTTTGCTAGTCATTTGCATCCTCCATATTAGAATGTAAAGTTTGAATTTCCTGTTCAACGAAACTCAAACCTGCTATTTCACCAACTACTCTTTGGTATTGAATAAAATCCTCAATACTTCCAGCAGCCAGTGTCTGCGAGAGAGCATCTTTTCTCTCTCGAATTTTACGGAGCAAATGCTCCGTTGCTACGATATAGTCCATTAATTACTTAATGTATCTATACCAAAGAAGTCCTTTAGTTTGACCGTAAGCAGCTTTAACTTTTGCTTTTTCAGGTTCATCCAAGCAATAGCCCGCTTCTACAGACTTTGTTTTAGTGTCATCTTTCACACTAGGAAAACTAGGGGCTGCCTTTGTTTTCTTAGGTGAAGGAGACGGATATTTATCATTGTCGTAATACTCACGCATTATTTTCCTCCGTTTAATTTTCTGCTCTCTCGAACTGTTTTAACTAACTCAGTATAATTCTTTTCTGCATCAGCTTTTGATTTTTGTTCCAATTCCTGCAAATCTATCGCTGCTTTTGTATCTTCTACCCTTAAATCTGCTTCCATCTTTTCACGTTCAATTTGCGCATCCAATTGTGCTTTATCCATTTCAACTTGTTTGTCTCTCACGTCTTCTTGTTCTTTTTGCATCAATTGTTCTCTTTCCAGTTGTAATTGTTCTTCAAACATTTGACGCTGAGGATCAGGAGTTTCCATGGCAGCTGCCAAAGCTTGTGCCTGCCCTGTAACTTGTTGTGTTGCCTGTGCCGCCATCAACGCTATTTGATTCATGACTTCAGGCGGTAATTCTTGGTCTAGCGGAGGTAATGTCTGACCAAGTACCTGTTCAATCTGAATTCTATATAACATGGCTTGATGTTCCTGAATATTTGCTCCAATAGCTTGTGTTGCTTGAGGATTTTGTTGAACCATGGGATTTTGCATAAAAGCACTATGAGCTGCTATATACGCTTCATGGTTTTGAAATTCAAAGGCTTTTATGGGATTTCCCGTTAAAACCGCCTGTTCTTCCGTAATTGGGTCACGAGGAGGTATTTCCTCCTCAGGAGGTAATATGGCGTCTATATCCTTTACATTCAATGCAATATACATTTTACGGTAAGCTTCTCTTAAATTATGCAATTCTGGTGCAGCTTGCGCCATTTGTAGCTGTGTTTGTGCCAATGTAATTCTTTGCGTCATGCTAAAGATATTTGGGTCACTTACAGGGATTACGTCCACACTATTGTCAAAATCCTGCTTAAATACGTTTTGAGACGCCCCTTGTACTTGATAAGGGTATTCAGGAGGTAAAAATTCACCAAAAATGCGTTTTAAAATCTTAAATTCGGTTCTTTGGGCATAATGTAACCTTTTATGAATCGCGGACATGACTTTTTGCCCTTTTTCCAATAAAGCCACTGTTGTGCCCACAGGAGCCTCAGAATTGCCATCTCCTGTCGGATCTTCCACGGTAGCCGCAAATCTTTTGCCAGAATCTACCAAAGCTCCCAATAATACGTTCAAAGTAGCACTAGGTTCTTTATAAGGTAATGGCAAAAACGAATCTTGTAATTTTCCTCCTGGAGCATCTACGTCACGCCATTCTCCAGGCTGTAAGGGGTCATCATGACGTTGAATATTCAATCCACGAGATTTAAAACCCGCTGGAAGGTTGGCAAGCGTTCCTGCATCAATCAATTGCCGTAAAATAGCCGTAACTGACTTGGTTAAGCCTCCCATCATGTGAATTAACCCAAATCCATAAAAACCCAGTCCTGGAAGGAACTTATAATGGGTAAAAAACTCCTTTTTCCTACGCATTGGGTCTTTTGCATCGTAATTTGGTCGTATCGCCAGAATTTCATTGTTATCTTTGCAAATTGTTACAACATAAGGCAACCCTACCCCTGTTTCTTCACCATTTTCGTTTGTATCCTGATAACCTTCTAAGTCTAAGTCCACGTGTACTTCTAATAATGTGTATTCTTCATCATTAATTGTTCGGGTTAACCCTTGAAGCTCATCAATTTTGGCATCAACCTGAGTAACCTCTGTGCTACTTTCAGGAGAATTCATCTCAATGTCTTTATAAAAGCCAGAAAGCTGTAATTTACGCAATTCGTTCTCTGTCATGTGAATTACGTGCGTAATTCGAGGCGTAGTCAACAAATCTACCGCATAATAGGGCACAACTAGGTCTTCTGACTTAATAAAACGGGCAACAGCACGTCCAACACCAGGATCATAGAAAACTTTTTTGAATGCGGAGCCTGAAAGGGGCAAATAAAACAATAATTGATCCATTTCTGGGTCATATTCTTCCATTTTGTAGGTAATTTGGTAATTCATGAAGTTTTTTACCCGATTTGCCTTTTCTGACTTAGTATCATCGCTTATACCCAAAACTTCAGTATCTACTGGACCGCCTGTGGGTAATAATTCTTTGTAAGCTTGTGCTTGAAACTGTGTTACCGCTTCCGCAAGGATGGGATGATGCACTCCTGAAGCTCCAACAAAAGGTTGTGACCTGGATTCAGAATTTATGCCCAATAAATCCAGTCCTTCAGTGTAAGCGGTAAACCAATCATCTCTGGAATCCAGATCTTCTTCATAAGAAGCTACCAATTCAGTCGCTATGGTGTGTAATTCACGATCATCCAAGGATTCTGCCAAATTTTCACCAAATTTTGCAGAAGTTTCTTCAGGCATGTCACTACCACGAATAATAGAGCCATCAGGCTGAACAAAAAGTTCCGTCTCCTCTGGAGGCTGTTCCATAATCTCTATTTCAATTTCTTGGGGATTAGGAGAAACAGGTAAAGGTTGTCTTTCAATTGCCATATCGGTAAATCATACTATTATTTAATTAATAATAAACCATTTCTCTAGGATAATATTCTTCAGTGTCAAAATAATCGCTCGTCAATTGCAAAAATCCACCCTCTCTGAACCGTGCCAACGCCAAAGTTGTTGCATCAACCAAGTCATCATTTTCACCATTGGGAAAATCACTAACTTCTTCCATTAATTCCTCCCCCCACCTGTTTTCTGGGCTCCAAATTCGTCCATCCTGAAAAATAGGAGACACCGAATTCAGTCTGGCTATCTTGTCTTGCCCTTTTCCAGGAGAAAAAGTATTAACAGGAATACCCACCCTGCGTAATTCTTGCACTAGGGGCAATCCTGAAGCTTTTGCCTCAATAATTACCGTATCAGGTTGCCAAAATTCATATAATCTTAAGGCTTCTGCCTTTAATTCAGGAAAATCAAACCGTTCCTTGATACAATCAATTAAAATTAAGTGAGCATCGTTACCCGTGTACATTTCTTCGCCAATTTTCCCCTCGGGGTAAAAAACACCCCACGTGGTTATGGCAGTATAGTCCGCTCGTTCACTTTTCAAAAATGCCGTATCATAGCTTTGAATAATATAGTCACATTTTGGAGGTTTTTCTTCTTCCCAAATTTGAAACCATTCTTTAGGGATGATGGAAATACCTTCCCCTGTGGGTCTTTGCATATATTGAGAAGCCCATTTGGAAGGGCTAACAGAGGCTTTTATGCTGTCCAATTCCGTTAATTTCCAAAAATTGCCCCAAAGTGGGTTGCCTGACGGCAAAATTGCAGGAAATTCAATCAATTCCCACTGATCTGCCTCTTTTTCCTGTGCCATTCGCTTAATCAAGCGTCCTGTCAGGTCTCTTTTAGACCAACGGGTCATCACAATGACAATTGCACCTCCAGGTTGCAACCTTTGCCGTGGACCCGTCATGTACCATTCATAAGCATCGTCCATGGCTTTGTCGGACATGGCATCTTGCTCGGAATGGGGATCATCAATAATGAACAAATCTGCGCCCCTACCCGCCAAAGCACCCCCTGTGCCTGCGGCATAATATTCCCCACCTTTGTTGGTCAACCACTTACCCGCGCTACGACTGTCAGCTTTCAAGGCAGTATCGGGAAATAATTGGTTATAATCATCACGATCTATCAAATCCCTGACTTTACGCCCAAAATTAATGGCAAGATCCGCCGTATGCGTTGCCTCTATGATCTTTAACTTTGGATTTTTGCCCAAAAGGTACGCGGGGAACAAATGGGAGGCAAATTCACTTTTGGTATGTCGTGGGGGCATATTGATGATAAGGCGCTTTAATTTGCCAGTAGCTATTTTGTCAAAAGCATCCGCCATTTTATAATGGTGATCCCCTTCAATGAAATCAGACCAAATGACTTTTACAAAATTCATGAAAGTGCTTGTGGACTCTTCCTGAAATTCCCGTTTTTCCAATTCCTCCAAAAGAACGGTAAATTCCTTGGCTTCCGTCTTTGTCATATAGGAAACGTCGATATTTTTTAGAGATTTAAGCTTGTCGGCGTTAGAACTCATTTCCAGAAAGTATTTTTATCAATTGTCTCATCTCCTCAGCAGATAAATCATCAACATCTTCCAAGGAAAATTTTTCAATTTTTTCCTGAGCCTCTCTTACTGCACTTTGTTGGCGTTCTCTCACCCAATCTTCATAGGGACCTATATGCTTGGCTTTTTCGGGATCTGCAAGATCATCTTTGTATCTTTTAAAAAGAGCGCCTATTCCCTTGGCTTGCTCAGGGGGTTCTCTAAGAGGATATTTTGAATATGTTCCATCATTGAATTGAATATTAACATCTTGAGTTTTGGCAAATTCTGGATTAGTCCCCCATTCTCCTCTTTTTGGATCTAATGTAGTATATTCCCCTTGCTCAAACATTTTATCATAATCCTTTCCAATTTGGTCTGCGGTTCTGGATTCACGTGAAATACGAACTCCTGGGTTTTCATCTTTAAACTTTTTAATCATCCTTTCAAAAGGAAGATCTGAAACTGTTGCCTTAAAGGGAATTATTTGTTTTCCTTTGCGATCAATCAATAAATTAGGCTGATAAGGCGTCATTCCTTTTGTTATCTTTTTTCCTGAAGGGTCTAAATAAGAAGTATTTCTAGGCATTCCTATTTTACTTTCCAAAACAGCCTCCCGTACTTTAGAAGGAAATGCTTTAGTTTCTCCAAACATTATTGCATCTGTTACTGTTATGGGGCGAGGTGTTCCTCCCTTTTCAGGGAATCTATAAACTTGTTTTGTATTAGGGTCTTGCCAGTAATTTCCTTCAATATTTTTTAATCCTTTAGCTTCAAGATCAGCTTTTGTTACTGTTTTTCTGCCTGTTCCTCCAAGAGGAAGTTCCCCTTGCTTTAATAATTCTTTAATTTCCTCTTGTTCCCGCAAATTTCTTGTTTCGGAACGGTCAGCTTGTCTTTCAAGTCTTTTTGCATCAAATTCGTCTCCCTTATTTCTTGTTTCTTTAAAACTTCTCCAATTTGACTGGCTTCGGGCTCTTAGTGCAGGGATCGTTTCATCCAATTCTTTCTGCAGCTTTTTAAGTGCCGCCTTAAGTTGGGCTGAAGACATCCCTGTGAAAAGACTGCCCGCCATGAATGCCGCACCCATCTTGGGTTGACCTTCACCCATCATGAATGCCCCTTCCCGCAAGGCTTGAACATCACCCACGCCTGGAGTCATTTCAGTGCCAAATGATAATTTGCCAGCAACATCTTTGGCATAATAGGGATCGGCTAATGCTTTAAGAAAGGGAATCTCTTTTTCACCAGCAAATCGTCCTATGCCTGAAAGGAAACTTTCAATTGCTTGTTCCTGCTTTTCAAATGGTCCAGGAACATATTCCCGCATTTCGTTGCCGCCGTAGGAAGCCAGCAATTCGTCCATGATTTCTTGTTCATCATCAGTTATATAGGTGCCATCAGCTGCCATGAGGGGTCCACCTTTAGCCAATTCAATGGGTTCTTGGTTGATTCCCATTCTTTGCATCCATGATTCTTCTGCTTTCTGTTCTTCTGCTTCTGTTTTTTGTTTTAATGTCATTTCATTAAAAAGACTAAAATCTTCCGCCAATTTTTGATGTTCTTTTGTTGTTATCTCCTCATTTTCCAAAGCTTTTTTAATAAGGTTCTCAAAATTATTCCCCCAACTTATAAATGATCCCGAGGGATCATTCTTCGTTGCTGTCATTGCATCACCTAAATACTTTTCAAAACGATCCATGCTTTCTTCAGTCTGATAATACCAAGGATTATTAGTGTAAGACCGATCTTGAGCACGATCATAAGGGAAAGCCAAGTTTCCTTCAGGTATTTTAAATTGTTCTGTCGCCATAATAAATTCTAGTTAAAAGTAAAGTAGTTAAAGCTTGAAATGGGTATCTTAGTTCGTCCCCTCCTCTTCTTCGTCCATTTCCCTATAATAACCCACAATGTGTAATATCTGC
>Ga0209434_1001546_pt1 | contig 10364 bp, 6 predicted proteins | sample ETNvirnome_2_300_FD_184068 | JGI IMG/M metagenome (GOLD analysis project Ga0209434, IMG submission 184068) | Marine viral communities from the Pacific Ocean - ETNP_2_300 (SPAdes) (version 2) | ecosystem: Environmental > Aquatic > Marine > Oceanic | place: Pacific Ocean | collected 2013-06-22 | reverse complement strand
CTCTCGCTGCCATCCTTTATGCAAATAGTTCCAGCACAAACCAGTCTAGTTTTGCTTTAAGCGGAGCTTTGGCCGGCCGAGATGATTCGGCTGTTGTAACTGGCACATGTGCTGTGGTTGAATCATCCGTTGCAAGTTCGGATTATGAATTTAAGATGTATGTTAAAAATTATCAAGGAAGCAAGAATTTATTAACATCTGTTAACTTTAATTCTGAATCTCCTCGGTATATTCGCAAAGTGCTGAATACTAACCCTCAGCTCTCGAATGCGGCGACATCCGACACTGTAACAAAATATTGGGTGGGCGAGACATTTGATCGACATCTGAAAGATACAGTCCCAGCCGGCACTTCAAATAAATATTGGGGAGCGCTTTTGCCTCTTCTTGAAACGGCCGGCGGCAATGGCGCCAGTTTTGCGATGCCGCTACAGTCGGCACAAACTCCGTGGATAATTTCTCAAGATATTACCACTGATTCTGGAAGCTACGATGCCACCGCCATGCAAAAATTGTTTAAATTGCACGCTCTTAATGAGCCCGGCGACTGGACAAATCGTAATTTGAAAATTTCAATTGAAGATATTTCGGCTCCCCCCAATCCCGACTCGGATCCATGGGGTACCTTCTCCGTGGTAGTGAGAAGTCTAAAAGATTCCGATAACGTTGTTCGGGTGTTGGAGCAATTTAATGATTGCAATCTAAATCCAAACTCTTTAAATTATGTTAAGAGAAAAATTGGAGATCGCTACTCGTCATGGGACAACACTCTTAAGAGATATGTAACATATGGCGAATTTGACAACGCATCCCGCTATGTTCGCATAGAGTTGGCGAATGGTCATGATGGAAGTACACAATATTTGCCCTTTGGTTTCCTTGGGGTCGTTAAATATGCGAATGCTAGCATTACTCTAAGCGGCAATGCACCAGATTTGGGCACCTATATTGCCAATTCCGGTTCGGCATTTGATGCTGCTAACCTCGACAATACTACGGCGATGCCAAGTCTTCCCGCGGCCGCGAAAGCATTGAGCGGCTCCTATTTACTATTTGGCTCGGGCACTCATAAATCTGAAGAGCGATACCGTAACGCAGAATTTACTGGATCGATCAAGTTCCCAGCTCCCGCACTGCGTAAAAGCGGCTCAGATGGCGGCCTGGGTAACACTACGGATGCTTATTTCGGATTTAATGCTGGGCGTACTGCCGGATCTGTTCGATTCGGGGAATCCAACCTCGATCTTTTGATGCCTCGTGGCGGGGTGCTCACAGATCAGTTTACTTCTACTGCAGCTGGTTGTGAATTATCGGTGCCATTTTCACTAGACGATCTTATTTTCACCGGGTCGCTTAATGCGGCATGGGTTTCTGGCTCTCGTAGAATTCTTTCGACCGGAGGGCCCGGAGTCGAAGGCGCCTCAATGACCGCGGTATCTAGTTCGTGGGAGGAGCCTCTTAATAAAGGCTTTGATAAATTTACGGTTCCACTTCATGGCGGCTTTGATGGACTTGATACTAGAAAGCCAGAGCCTTTTGATAATACCACTTTGGTTGATTCCACCGAGTTTGGCTATTATGCCAACTACTCTATTAAACGAGCCATCGATGCGGTTGCCGACCCAGAGGTAGTAGAAATGAATCTTGCGACCATTCCTGGTATCACACACGAGGGCCTCACGACACATTTGATTAATACGTGTGAGGATCGCGCGGATGCCTTGGCGATTATCGATTTGAAGGGCGGCTTTAAAGAGACCACTGAAAGCACCGACTCTTTTTCGGGTCGTGTGGGGAGTGTAACAAGCACCCTTAGTAACTTGAAGTCACGCGGATTAAATTCTAGCTATGGATGTGCATATTATCCTTGGGTTCAGGTCAGAGATACTATTAATGGTAAACTACTTTGGGTGCCCCCATCAATTCCTGCTCTGGGGACGTTCTCTAGTTCGCAAAGAAGGACTGAGGTGTGGTTTGCACCAGCCGGATTTAATCGTGGAGGCCTCACAGAGGGATCTGCGGGTCTTCCGGTGGTCAACATCGTTGAACAGCTTACAAGAAAGCAGAGAGACGACCTCTACGCTGCAAATGTTAATCCGATTGCCAAATTCCCGGCAGAAGGAATTGTAATTTTTGGCCAAAAGACGCTTCAAATTACGCCGTCTGCTTTGGATCGAATTAATGTTCGAAGGCTGTTGATCTTCGTTAAGAAGAGAATTTCTCAGATCGCGACAACGTTGTTATTTGATCCAAATGTTCAAAGAACATGGGATCGATTTACGAGCCAAGTGACGCCATTCTTAGATACGGTTAAGACTAATTTCGGTCTTACAGATTATAAGCTGATTCTTGATGAGACCACAACGACACCTGATTTAATTGATAGAAATGTCATGTATGCTAAGATCTTCTTGAAGCCGACACAGGCTATTGAATTTATTGCTCTTGACTTCAATATTACGAGAACAGGAGCATCATTTACTGATTAAAATGGAGAGAAATAATTTTTTCCACTATTTAATCTTGAGGAGATTGGAATAAAATGGCATTTTGGAATTTGGCGTCTTCGGAGCCCAAGAGACAACATAGGTATTTAGTTAATTTTAGTAACTTGGTTAGCAACGACGGCGCGAGCTTTGAAGATTATCTTGCGAAGACAGTACTTACGCCCGGATATACAATCTCCACGACGCCCCACAGGTTTTTAGGTAACGAGTATCATTATCCAGGGACTGTTACCTGGGATGAGGTTACTGTATCTATCGTTAATGCTGTTAATCCGGATGGAAATGCTCTTTTGTACGATGCATTAGGCAGGTCTGGCTATTTAAAACCAGACGAGCAATATGATGCCCTTCAGGGCGCTCAACAGCAAGTTGGCACAGTTAATAAGAGTAACGCACACGATGCAATCGGAGATGTAATTATTCGCCAATTAGACGGGGAAGGGTCTCTTGTTGGTAAATGGATTTTAAATAATGCCTTTATAACTGGCGCAAAATTTGGTACACTAGATTATTCGGGTGATGATTTACTAAATGTTGACATTACAATTCGTTATGATTGGGCAACATACGAATCAAGCCCACCAATTATTTAAGAATAAAGAGAAGAGGTAAGTGTGTCAAGAAACAATGAAGATCGTATAGGGGCCCCCGCTCCAGATATTTCGCCACCCCATTCGGTAATGAATCAACAAAATGAGGATATTTTTTCATTTGTCGCCCCAACAGAATTTATAGAACTCCCAAGCAAGGGAGAGTTTTATACCGAGGGGCATCCCCTTTGTGGTAAAAGTTCTATAGAAATTAGACATATGACTGCGAAAGAAGAGGATATTTTAACTTCCGAGAGTTTACTAAAAAAGGGAATTGCCATTGAAAGACTATTGAGTTCTTTGGTGGTAGATAAATCAATTAAATTGGACGACCTGTTGGTTGGTGATAAAAATGCCTTAATAGTAGGAGCGCGGGTTACCGGTTATGGGCCAGATTACGAGACAAGGGTGACGTGCCCAGCTTGCTCTACATCTCAGACATTTGACTTTGATTTAAATAATTTAATTACGCGCACTCCCGCATTGCCGGCTGGAGTAGAAAAAACCGAAAATAGTACATACTTTACCACGCTACCCAAATCTGGAATTCAGGTGGAACTTCGTTTATTAACCGGACGTCAGGAAAAAATATATACCGAATCTGTAGAAAGAAAGAAAAAGCAAAAATTACCATCCTCAGTAGTTACAGATCTTTTAAGAACATTAATAGTTTCTGTTAATGGCAGAACAGATGTGGCCACAATTAACAAGCTTTTTGAGGTGATGCCAATTAAAGATTCGGTATATATTAAGGATGTATATGAAAAAATTAGTCCCGATGTCGATCTGAGCCATGATTTCGTTTGTATATCTTGTGAGTATGATGGGAGGGTTGCGGTCCCACTGACCGCAAACTTTTTTTGGCCTCAACGATGAATATATAGAAAACGTATATGAAGAAATTTTTATTCTAAAGCACTATGGTGGTTGGAGTTTTTTTGAAACCTACAATCTTCCAATACAATTGCGCCACTGGTTTGTTAAGCGCGTCATTAAAGAGTACGAAGAAACGAAAAAAGCGCGCGAAAAAAGCTCTTCTCATTATAAGCTCGACGACTGACTGCATTTTATTACCCAAACACTAATTAGTATACTGATTTGAGGGGAAAAAATGCCGCGCGAACAAGAAAAACTAACTGTTAACTTAAATAAGAACTCGCTGCTTTTAAACGAGTCGTTTATAGCCCAGTTTAAGGGCGCTATAAAATTAATGCTTAGATTCATGCTGGGGGAGGGCGAAGGAAGCCCAGGACGCAGCAAAGTTAAAGAATCGGCTGATGGCAGACCTATCCCGCAGGTCAAAATTGTGGGAACTCCCGCACAAGTAGAAACTTTCATGAACGCGCTCACGAGCGAAAAAAAATATATGGAAGACTACATAAAACATGGTCTTGGTGCACCTGAAACTTTTGATTCTCGCCATGCTCTAGGTCGAGCAGTGGAAGAGTTTGAAAATAAAACTGGTATTTTGTGGCCAATCAAGTAGGAATTTAATCAATGAGCTTGTGGAATAAAATATATTGGGCGCCCGATGGCGAAGGAGGCGGCGGCAGGAGCCGCGCTGAGATCGAGTGGGATGAAATCACCGCCGGCTCCGAGAAAAAGGCGGAGGCCACCGGGAAAGAAACAAAAGCCCTTAAAGATCTTACCGAAGCAGCAAGAGTACACCAGAAGCTCCTGTTGTCCGGCGATGCAATGCGCGCCGATCGGCTGGTTCAGCTTACCAATGAAATTCAACTTCTTGACCGAAAGGCCGACAGAACCAAAGAAGCAAACAAAGCGATCGACTACAAAATTCAGTCCGAGCAGCAGGAGCTGCAGCTGCGGGAGGAATTGCTTCGAATCAAGAAGGAAACCGGCGGGCTCGATGAAGAGGCCTTCGAGCGAGCCCTTCGGCAGCTAGCTCTAGACCAAGAAGCGCTCGACTCCAAAAAGGAGGGCATCGAGATCGGCAAAGATCTGGGTGAGGCTATGTTTGGTCTCGCCACCGCCTCCAAACAGGCCGATCTGTGGCAGAGAATGCTTGGCAAAAATATGCTCGGGGGCAAAGGCATTCGGGCTGGATTCTCAGGCCTCGTAAAACCGGCTGTATTAATGCATGCTAGCATGTCCAAGGCTAAGGAAGTATCATTTGGGCTTGCTGGCGCCATAATTAAAACTGCGTTTGCTATTGATACAGCAAGATCTCAATTTATGAAAACCACCGGGGCCGGCCTAGAATATGCTCAAACGATTAGTAATATTCGTAAAGAGTCCGCTCTTTATGGAGTAGATGCTGCAGAAGCAGGCCAGGCTGTAACTGATCTTTTTACAGGATTTTCTGGCTTTACTAAGCTTACTGAACTTTCACAAAGAAGAATAGGACGAACAGTTTCACTTTTGGCTGAACTTGGGGTAGCGACTTCCGTTTCAGCAACAAACTTAGATATTGCGACCAAATCGCTAGGTATGAACACCGTTGAGGCGGAAGAGTTATTGCTTGAGATCAAGGCCACATCTGACGCTATTGGCTTGCCGGCTGGCAAATTGGCACAAGATTTTGCTGCTTCTGCACCGATACTATCTAAGTATGGAAAAGATATGATGAGCGTTTTTGAGGGCTTGGCAAAACACTCTAAGAATACCGGTATCGAGATAAATCAACTTCTTAGTATTACTGGAAAGTTTGACACTTTTGAGGATGCCGGCCGATCGGTGGGTCGCCTAAATGCAATTCTTGGAGGGCCCTACTTAAATTCAATTGATATGTTGAATGCGACCGATGAAGAGCGAATATCTATTCTCCAAAGGTTAACAAAAACTGCTGGCCTACAGTTCGATGAACTGAATCGTTTTGAAAGAATGGCAATCGCCGATGCGTTGGGCATGAGCGTTGATGAAGCAAATAGGATATTTGGGGCAACCACCGCACAGTTCGAGAAACAAAGACTGGCACAGAAACAATTGGCGGATCAGGCGGCCGAGGCTCAAACTGTAATTGATCAACTGAAGGGCGCCTTTAATGCCATGATGATTGATATGCAACCACTGATCGAAGAGCGAATTCTTCCCCTGATCCGTGGATTGCGGCACGTAGCAGAAGGTGGTGCCTCGGCCGGCGAGTCTATAATGAATTTAACCAGAGGACTTGTTACTTTTGCGTCGATTGCCGGCGTTGCTATGATTGCTGCAGGCGTTATTGGTATTGTTACTACCGGCGGCGCCGCGGCACCATGGGCAATCCCATTGATCGCTAGTGGCTTCAAATTGGGTGCGGTCGGCGTTGCGGGGAGCATCGCATTAAAGGACATGGATGAGGCCTCCGCGCGCGTCTCGGCGGGAATTGCTGCAGATACGGCCAAAGAAAAAGTTCCTGAGTCTGTTGGCAGAATAGTTGGCCACGCCGTCTCGCCGCCCAAGGACCGCGGCTGGATCAATCCGATCGGCAAGACGCTCGGCCCCCCGCGCCCGGCAGGCTCTGGAGGAGCTTCGGGAGGCCCCGTAAGCAGCCTGGATCAAGAAACTAAGGATTTAATGCATAAGAGCGCCGAAGCTACACAAAGATTGGCCGCAGCCATTGAAAAGAGCGAAGGAAAGCCGGCGATTCTCCGCATTAACAGTCGCAATTGGTCCGATGCCGTTGGCGAAGGTATTGAAAATATGCCGGCGGTTTGGTCCGGGTCTTAGGAAAATATAATTATGGCAAACCCACCACCCACACCACAAGAACTTTCTTTACAAAGGCGCCAAAAAAGACAGCAAGCCGCTAAAGACACTGTTGCGAAGCTCTCGATCGCTAGTCCTCTTATGATTGCTGATCCTGCCAATCCAAACTGGCAGATAAAGTTTCAACACATCCCATCAGGACAGAAAGTGAGTTTTTCTGGGTTTGTGACTTCTTTTAGCGATGATTTTAGTTCAACATGGAACGAAGAAACGGCATATGGCCGCATGGACCCTCTTGTAACGTTTCAACGAACACAGAGGACCATTTCCATGGCGTTTGACGTAGTGGCTAAAAGTCTAACAGATGCAATTGTAAGAAATAATTCGGTGACAATGTTGCAGAATTTTTTATATCCACAATATAATGAAGGCGGATCCGCTAATTCAAATACATTGAAAGCGGCGCCTCTTATAAAGTTAAAGTGGGCCAATTTGGTCTCAGCGAAGGACTCTGCCGGCCTCGTGGGATATATTGATGGAATTAGCTATACTCCGGATTTTGATTCGGGCTTCTTTCTCACCGCCAAGGGTGCGAGCCTCGCTCCGCAATTGTTGAGGATAAACTTCAATTTTAAAGTCATTCACCAGGATCTCATGGGCTGGTACCAGAATACGTACGGGGACACCGCTGGAAAAACAGTAACCACTCTGAGGTTCCCGCCCAGCGCGCGCTCCTTCGGTCCCATCCCGGCCGGACTCCTTCCTGGCCGCGGAACTCTGGATCCATCCGGTGAACTCGGGCCGAGCGGTCTCCTCGGCCCGGGCGGCCGCGGCTCCGCTGTAGATGTTTCAAATCTTGAAATTCATAAGAATAATTTGGAAATAGTAAAAGCTCAAGAGCAAATAATTTTGGAAGCCGCAGGCGCGATTGGCACCAAAGCCCGGAGGGATAAGAGAAAAGAGATGCAAGGCTGGAACGCCGCCGAGCGCTATGCGCACTACGAAGACGAGCTAACGATAAAGTGAGGTATTAATTATGTCTTCAAGATACGATAACTATCGAGTATTAATAAATGAAAATCCTCACTATAAGGAACTTCTTGATAAGAGGGGAGTTAATTTTATAAGGCAGTATGAAACACCCAGAATGGGAGCGATTACGGTTGAGGAAACCATAAATTTAACAAGTATGGAGCACATTTGGTCGTCTGGCGATAGGCTTTATAAGCTCGCATATAAAGCTTATGGAGACTCTAAATATTGGTGGATAATTGCTTGGTATAATAAAGCCCCAACCGAAGCCCATTTAAAGCTCGGTGATCTTATATATATACCAATACCCCTAGAGCGCGTATTGAGCTATTATGGAACTTAAGGGGACAATAAAAATAAATGGCTGATAGAATTCCAAAAAGCAAAGTACCGATGATCCCATCCCCGGCCGCGTCGGATCCGAACTGGACGGGAACGGCCATGACCCCGCCGAATTGGCAGGCGATGGCAAACTTTAAAGAAAGCGTATATAACGCTTGGGAAGCTGGGTGGCAGTTTCTGCTCGATAGGGGATATGTCGATATTGCTCAGGGGATAAATGACTCCGGGTTCTCGGGGGCCGAGTTCGAGGCCGCACCGGCGGTTGATGGTTGGGATATAAAAGAGGCTTACCAGCGCGGCTTTTATCCAAATCTGCAATATCGTGCAGATATAGCGGAAATCGGCATCCCCGGAGACACCGGCCCCGAACAGGAGCACTTTTATCCGATGTTCGGCACCAGTGCCGGCGCCGTCACTTGCCATTTTAATAATATTAATAGCGACTCTAACAACATTATTACAAATTATGACTCCGCGGGCGCCGCTTGGCGAGGCACCAACCTGGGCGCCATGGTGGCCGCTGGCTATGATACATTCGGCGTGACCACCGACGGCCCAAACCCCAATATTAATCTTCCGTCGAAGTTCAAGGCTGGTATTAATTGCTACACCGCGAAGCTTTCTGGGTATAACTCTTTTGGGTTTCCTTTCGGCGCGCCTTGGGACCGTGTCAATAACGAGGAGATGGCGAGACGGTTTAGAGAGGTTGATCCTCGTGGCTGGGGATTGCCCATGCAATCGGGTTATAAATATAAGGATGGCGGCTTCGGCTTTACGGTAAATGATGCTATTATTGAATTGACATGGCTTCTCGCGCGAATGAATAGGTTTTTAGAGCCCAAACTCGGTGTTGATGAAGGAGAGATGCGCGAGGATACTCAGAACGCTGTTAGTCCGGTTTATTGGCCTGACAAGGCCAGCTCCGGCTTCGGCGCCCTCGCGGGCGGCCTGTCTCCGCTTACACGAGCGACGCATAAATTGCAATTGATTGGTTGGGTTGATACGAAATTTGCCGCGGCCCTTTTTGGGGGCGTCGTTTCAAACTTGTTTTTTCCGGAAGACGGATACTGGAGTCGCGCTTCTAGTGAGGGCGGCGAGATGGACGAACTAGTTTCACCACGCGGAACGAAGAAGGGGCGCCGCATCCCATGGTCAGCCGGCCACGGGATCAACGTCGCGGGCCCTTCCCCGTCGCCAGCAGCGATGGTAAATTTGGCCCTTGAAGATTGGAGCTATTACGGCACTGGCGGCATTCTTGAGAGAATTAATAATGCGGCGATCAGACCGGACACTGGAATACCGTTTCCTGTGTACGTTAATATGGCATATCAAAGCACCGACATTACGTGGGATCAGCAGCCGCTCGGGGAGGATGTTGAATCCGTGGATCTCTCCGGCGAGGGGGTCTTTATGCGCCTGTGGAATGGGGTCGCTGCTGAAAAATTAAATTTTTATACTGCTCGGTTAGCCGGTCATCGACTTCAACGAGATCTTATGCTCAGGTATGGCTATTTTAAAGGGCAAGCGTCTGGAGAGGGCTTGGCCCTCTCGAACATCGACTTCTGGGAGCATAATCCTGACGTCTCCGGCGTTGACCTTGAAGAAACTGAGACAGTCCAGGCAATTCAGCCGGGGATCATCAACGTCCCGGGTGGCGCTTTACCGAAGACTCTAGACCCGAACAGAATCCAGGGCGGAGTATATCAACATTATTTTCTCGATCGTGATTTTATGATGGTTCAGTTAAGGAATGAAGAAGTCATCTCAGATATGGCCGATCTTAAAGAATGGTTCCTCAAGGTCGACAATGGGTGGGATAATTTTTGGAGAGGCCTTCTGAACAGGGAGGATGCAGATATTACACTCGGCGCCAATACATGGCTAACTGAATTACATGAAATATGGAAACGCTTAATTCATGTTTACGACTGTATAGGGCTGTTCCCGGCTGCGGAAGAACTCCGAGAAGCGATGCGGAAAAACGCCGAAGTTATAGAGACCGGGACCAACGAGAGGAACGAAGACTGGGGGGGAATTGAGATTGAAGAGGTCCCCGAGCCCGAACTTGAAGCAGTAACTATATGGGACCAGCAATGTTTTTTGGTTGAAAATATTAGAAATATAACATTGGCTGCTAAGAGTCGTAAGTTTACAAATATTATTAATTTAGAGGCGCCCCCCGGAAATATTATTTCACAACTACAGCACGGGGCGCCAACAAAAAAAAATGAAGAGGAGGTGGCGGCCA
>Ga0209434_1001542_pt1 | contig 10394 bp, 11 predicted proteins | sample ETNvirnome_2_300_FD_184068 | JGI IMG/M metagenome (GOLD analysis project Ga0209434, IMG submission 184068) | Marine viral communities from the Pacific Ocean - ETNP_2_300 (SPAdes) (version 2) | ecosystem: Environmental > Aquatic > Marine > Oceanic | place: Pacific Ocean | collected 2013-06-22 | reverse complement strand
CACTATCAGTTAATCTATCAGGACTAGAGGTCGAGAAAAATAATCTTGAAAATAAAGTAAGAGATGAAAAGAGATGCTTAGATGAGAGCTCTGAAACTCTAGATAGCATGAAGGCAAGAGTAGTAGACGTTGAAAAATCATCAGAGGATATCAAGCTAAGAAATAATATCGTCTCTCTAAAGTCAGAGATAAATGATCTCGATGATAAAAAACTTTCTATTGCAGGAAAAATAACAAGATCAAGCGTTGAAACTTCAAGACTTAAAAGTGATCATAAGGAGTTCAAAAGCATAAAGCACGACCTTAAGATATATGACATGTTCATACAGGCAATGTCAAAAAAGGGAATTCCGCTTCAAATTATGATGACACAGCTGCCGATTATCAACGCTGAGATAACAAAGATACTACATGGTGTCACCGGTTTTACTGTCGAGCTAGAAGCAGATTCAGACTCTAATGCGATGGATATCTACATAAACTATGGAGATTCTAAGAGAATAATTGAGCTAGCATCAGGAATGGAGAAGATGATGGCATCACTAGCAATTAGGGTTGCTCTAATCAACGTCTCATCATTGCCAAAGACAAACATGCTAATAATAGATGAGGGATTTGGATCACTTGATGAGACAAATATAGAAGCGTGTAGTCGTCTTCTCGAGTCATTAAAGAAGTGGTTTAAAAACATTATTATAATTTCTCATGTCGATGCAATTAAGGATGCTGTAGATAATTCAATTGAAATATTTAAGAATGAGAAGGATGCCAAGGTGATGCATGAATAGGACAGTAGATAATAAAAATGACAAAACATATAATTACATTGATGATAATATTGTTGTAATAAAGTCATCTATTACTATTAATAATCATACTCCTTTATTCTGTCCGATTTGTAATTTTGCTATGAATAGTGCCAGAGATGACAGCTTCTTTTTATTGTATGACTGTTGTGCTGATTGTGGAACAAAATGGGCTGAGTGCAGAAAAGATGAGTGGAAAAATGGCTGGAGACCGTCAGATAATGAAATAAGTTCTGAAATTGGTATAAGAAAACAGATATCTCCAAATTTTCAAATTTAAATTTCATAAATACTTATATTGGGTGACAACATGCTTAACTTTGAAGAAAATAACGTTCTAGGACAAATTTTAAATGACACTTACGGAAAAAGCTCAACCGCTGTATCTCCAACAATGTCAATTAAAGGCTCTCTCCAGGGAGATATTCTGACACTACAATACACCACGGTTGTAAATCTTGCGTCAGAGAGAAACCTAAGAGATCAGGTAAGTGTTTGTGAAGATGAGTCAGTCAAACTTACAAAGCAATATTTAAAAAATCTTAAGAGTGAATTCAAGACAGATGCTGGTCGAGGATTAAAGATAAAAGAACTCAACTCTGATGATACAGTTGAAATGATAACAACATCGCCATATACACCTAGAAAAATTGCCTACTATAGAAGGATGACTAGGTACAGTTGTGAATGATGGCAAAAATCAACAAGTCAAATCAAATAAAGGAAATAGTAAAGTGCGGAAAGGATCCACACTATTTCTTTAATAGCTACTTAAAGATACAACATCCTGTACGCGGATTAATAAAGTTTGACACATACGGCTTTCAGGATACATGCATCGAAACATTTCTTGATGATAGATTTTCAATAATCCTTAAATCTCGCCAGCTTGGAATGTCAACACTAGTTGCAGCGTACTCTGTGTGGCTGGCATTATTCCAAAAAGATAAGAACATTCTTATTATTGCAACAAAGCTAAGTGTCGCACAGAACTTTATAACAAAAGTCAAGACGATGGTTAGAAGCTTGCCCAAATGGCTTTTCCTGCCAGAGATCACAACAAATAATAAACAACTAATAGAGTTTAGTCACGGATCTTCAATTAAGGCAATACCAACATCTGAAGATGCAGGAAGATCTGAAGCACTTTCACTTCTTATTATTGATGAGGCGGCATTTGTTAGAAATTTTGATGATCTATGGATGGGCCTATACCCCACAATTTCTACAGGTGGACGTGTGATAATACTCTCAACACCAAACGGTGTAGGGGGACAGTACTACAAGCTTTATACAGATGCTGAGGCGGGCTTAAATGAATTTAAAGCAATACGATTGCCGTGGAATGTTCACCCTGAGAGAGATGATGAATGGTTCAAAAAGACAACTAAAAATCTATCAGCAAGACAGATCTCACAGGAATATCTTTGTGACTTCGCATCCTCAGGTGAGACATTTTTATCAGATGACGAAATAGAGTGGCTAAGGCTAGAAGCCATCCCACCAAAAGAAAGAGCAGGGCCAGATATGAATGTGTGGATATGGAAATATCCACTCACAGAACACCAGTATGTGATACCTGCAGATATAGCTAGAGGAGATTCAAAGGACTTTTCAACATTTCATGTGATTGATATCACAGAGGGTGAATGTGTTGCAGAGTATAAAGGAAAAATACCGCCAGATCGATTTGCTGAGCTTTTACACGAATTTGGACTCAGATATAATAAAGCATTGTTGTGCCCAGAAAATAATAGCTACGGATATGCAACAGTTTTAAAGTTAAAAGAGATGCAATATCCAAATCTTTATCACAAAAAGAGAAAGGCAGTTTTTATTGGAAACTATATACCTTCCAATGATTCAGATATCGGAGGATTCACAACAACTGGAAAGACAAGAAATATAATTTTATCCAAGCTGGAAGAGGTGATAAGAAACAAGCAGATAAAGGTATATTCAACAAGATTTTATGATGAATTAAAAACATTTATCTGGAAAGGAAATAGGGCCCAAGCAATGAAGGGATACAATGATGATCTTGTCATAAGCATGGCTATAGGAATGTGGCTGTATGATGCATCAGCTGAGTATAGCAAAAATACAAAGGGAATCAACCAGGCAATGCTCGATGCGATGAAGATGACACGAAATACGTATGATGACATGCCTGGAGCAATAACTGAGGGAAGACCTCATAGTTCGCAGACAAGGGATCCAAAGCTACAACCAGATGATTTCAAGCGAAGCTCTCTCAAGGGAGAGTGGAATAAAAAGCTTAATATTTTATCTGAGTGGGATTGGGTATACAAAGACAAATAGGAATTTAAATGGCAGATAAGAATCCAGACGGCCTATTCAGACGACTAACACTGCTGTTTAGAAGCGGACCTGTAATTAAGCGACGCATCAAGGACTTTGATAAGGGCCCGGGAAGGTCTTCTGCTTTTGAACTCTTTAGAAAAAATCAGAGCCATGTCTATAGCACAGCAATGTCAGCATACGGAACTTATGACAGGATGGCAAGGTATAGTGACTTTAGTGAAATGGAGTACACGCCTGAGATCAGTTCAGCTCTTGACATTTACTCTGAGGAATCTGTTGCAGCAGATGAACAGGGAAATGTGCTACATGTTCATTCAGAAAATCCAGCTATTAAAAAAATACTTAATGAGCTTTTCTATGATACACTCAATATAGAATTCAATCTAACTGCCTGGGTAAGAACTCTTTGCAAGTACGGAGACTTTTTTCTTTTTAATGATGTGAGTCCCGAGCATGGCGTCATCAATGCTTATCCTATGCCTGTCAATGAAGTGGAACGAGAGGAGGGGTATGATCCTAATGATCCAATGGCTGTTAGATTTAGATGGGTCACGCAGGGAAATCAGGTTCTAGAAAATTGGCAGGTCACACACATGAGAGTTCTTGCTAATGATGCATTTCTCCCATATGGCACATCAGTATTAGAGTCTGCTCGAAGAATTTGGAGACAGCTTATACTTGTTGAGGATGCTATGCTCGTGTACAGAGTTGTTCGATCACCAGAGAGACGAGTGTTTTATGTCGATGTAGGTAATGTTCCTCCTGAGGACATTCCCAACTACATGGAGCAGGTTCAATCCACACTTAAGAAATCCGCAGTTGTCGATAAAGATTCAGGAAGAGTAGATTTGAGATACAATCCGCTATCAGTTGATGAAGACTATTATCTGCCTGTTAGAGGTGGTGAGTCAGGAACTAAGATTGATACTCTAGCCGGAGGAGCGAATGCAACAGCAATTGAAGATGTAGAGTATATTCAGAAGAAGCTCTTTGCTGCGCTCAAGATACCAAAGGCATATCTTGGTTATGATGAAGGCCTCGGAGCGAAAGCAACGCTATCTCAAGAGGATATCAGATTTTCAAGAACAATTGCAAGAATACAACGAACGATTGTTGCAGAGCTTAATAAAATCGCTATAATTCACCTATTTTGTAACGGATTTGAAGGAGAAGATTTGCTAGATTTTATACTACAGCTATCGAATCCGTCTACAGTTGCACAGCAGCAAAAGCTTGAGCTATATAGGTCTCGATTTGAAATTGCGGGATCAGCTGCACAGGTTGAAGGTCTAGTTGATAGAACGTGGATTCGTAAAAATATATTCAATATGACAAAAGAGGATATGAAGTTAATACTTTTGGGTAGAATTGATGACAAGGAAAAAGACTTAGAAGTAGAATCAGTACAGATGCCAGGCGAAGCATCACTTGGTGAAGAGCTGGGAGGAGGCACACCCGAGATGCCAGCTGAAACTCCTGGAGGGGAAGAAGAGGCACCTGCAACAGAGTTAGCAGGCGATGATAGAAATAGTCAAAATCTTGATTTAATCGCAGGAGATAACGTGATAGAGTCAGATGAGATAGATCTAAGCTCTCTGTCTATAGAAAATGAAGCATCTCCAATAATGGCACAAAATACAGTTGATAAATTAACTGGTGTTCTTAGAGAGTCTGATTCTATTGATGATGAAGATGAAGACGAGAATAAGCCAGATGAGCCACTAACTCACGAGGAAAGGCTTAAAAAGGAAATTGAAAAGAGAAAAAGACGGAGGCGAGGTGTTCCGGACCCCAAGGCTGCACTAAGGCTTGTTTTTCCCGATCGTAATAATGTTGAAGACTCCGTCGTAGGGATTTCAAAGATGCACAGACAAATGAGATACAAGAGAAATAGTGAGATGAAGGATGATATTAATCCCTTAAGATCAGAATTAAGTCTTTCTAAGCTATCTGAGATGGATGAGGATGATTTTATGAATATAATGGATGATAAAATAGAAAATACTGCTAAAATGACAACACAGATCAGATCTACATTAAAATCTCTTGGGAGCTCAATAAGTAATCGTAGAAGAGTAATCTCTGAGATCGATAATTCATCAGAGGAGGGTTGATTCCCAAAAATGTCAAAATCACACAATAAAAAAAGAAATGTAGGCATTATTTATGAGCTTTTGCTTAGAAATATATCTGATTCTTTAATTAGAAATGATAAAAATTCTGCACAAAAAGCACTGAGAATAATTGAGAACAGATTTCACAAGTCAAAAGAGCTTTATAGAGAGTTTCGTCTCTTTAATGCACTTGCAAAGACAACAGTTAGTGACACAGCTGTTGCAGCAAGCATATTAACTGAAGCAAAACATGCTGCTAGAAGATGTGATGTAAAAAAATTAAACAGAGAAAAGTCATTATTGATTCGCGATATAAATTATGAGCTTGATGACAAGAACTTTTATTATAGAAGAATTCCTGAGTATACAGTGTATGCTACGATTCAAACTCTTTTAAATGACTGGCGACAAAAAGATACATCAGACTTATCTAAAGTCGTGCAGTATGAGTCAAAAATGGTTGAAAGACTTTTAGAGCAAAAGGTAGAAAAACAACTTGATGAAGAAATTGATTCAGATGTAGATAAGCTTGTTGTTAAACTGCTATCAGAAAAGTTTAATAAAAAATATGGAAATCAGTTTAATGACGAGCAGAAGTCTGTAATTAGATCATATGTTTTTTCTATTACAAATGATAATGGTCGTGTGATTAGCAAGATTCTGACAGAGCTAAAAGAAAACACACTTAGCGAGATGAGTGAGCTATCGGATAAAACAAGCAATGAAACTCTTCTTCAGAAGATTGCAGGGGTCAGGGAAAAAATTGTTTTGGAAAGTGTTGAAGAAGTTACAGATGAAACAATATCAAGATTTTTAGTTATTTCACAACTGAAAACAGAAATTACGGAGGCACTAGATGAACGAGAGTAATAATTTGCAGTTACTAACAGAATGGACACCCCTGACCTATACCACTGCAATGGTCAATGAGTCAAAACGTATAAATGACGGAAAGGTTGTGCTTAAGGGCGTATTGCAGAAAGCAGACACACTTAATCAAAATGGCAGAATATATCCGAGAGCAATTCTTGAGAGAGAGCTTTTAAATTATCAAAAGTTTATCAAGGAAAGTCGAGCTTTGGGTGAATGCGATCATCCAGATTCATCAGTCGTTGAGCTTAAAAATGCATCACACATTATTCGTGAGGCACACATGGAAGGAGATGCTGTTGTAGGTTCAGTGGAATTATTGGATACACCTAGCGGAAAGATACTTCAAAGTCTTGTCAGCTCTGGAGTTACACTAGGGATCTCCTCAAGAGGAGTGGGATCAACAAAAAATCAAGGAGATAATCAGGTCGTACAGGAGGACTTTCAGTTAATCTGCTTTGATATGGTAAGCGAACCATCCACACCAGGTGCATTCATGCTTAATGAATCACGAAAAATAAATAAGAAAGATCTTGACAAGATTTTTACTAAGACAGACAAAATTGATAGAATTTTTAATGAAATTTTATCATGGTGAATGATTATGGCAAGATTGTCTCGTAGTGAACTTAAGGGAATTGTCAAGGAGTGTCTTGTAGAAATTTTACAAGAGGGACTAGACACAAAGTCACTCAATGTTAGAGATACACATCTCACTGAGTCAAATAAAAGGCAGCCAGATATCTCAAAGTCAGTCCGTCGAAGACCATCTCTAGACAATATAGAGTTTGGAGCCCAAAAAGATAAACGTAAGGAGCTATCTGCTAACGCAGAATTAGCTGCTAATTCTATGACAGAGGACCCTGTATTAGCGTCTATATTAAAGGACACAGCCTTAACTACGATGCAGGAGCAGGCGGGTGCAGACAGGAAGGGTCCAGGCGGAATGTACACAGCCTCAGCAGCAAGCGGAGATAATGCTGCTAGAATTGCAGCAAATAATGATCCCATTGAGCTTTTCAGTGAATCAGCTAATAATTGGGCAGCTCTTGCTTTTCCAGATTCTGCAAGCAAGGGATAGAATTCTACCGATAAATTTAGGTTTGCTGCATATGTATTGATGCAAACACACCATTAGGAGTATTTCATGTCTAGAATTAAAAAGTTGACACCTGAGCTATTAAAAAATCTTGTTCTAGAGGAAAAGAAAAAGATGACAGAAGCAGGTCTTCTTGGAGCAGATTCAGGTAAGGTCAAAACAGTCGATGCAGACGGATATGCGGGATCATTATTGAATAAGATTAATCATGCTAAAGCATTGGGAATCAAGGAAGCAAATTTGCAGAAGCGAATTAATAAGATCAATGCAGTTAGAAAGGTCTTGCGTTTGGCAATTTTAAAGGAGATCTAAATGGCTGAGGTCAAGCAAATCACAGTTGAAGCAGCTATGCCTGGAGATAAACCTTTGGGTACTAGAAATGAGATAAATTTACAAAAGTCTTTCGCAGCGTCACCAATTTATTTAGGTGAAGTAACAGATGATGAGAGAAGAGAGAAGTATCAAGAATTAGCTCTTGATGGCACTGTTGTAAATGGTCTTGGTATAAACACATTTGATAGAGACTTTGTTGGTTCATCACAGAATCCTACACCAGACTTAGGCGATGTCAAGACCGGCGGCGGCGGATTACCAGCATCTCCATTTGTACCAAACATAAGTTCACCGGGACCAGGAAGTGTATTTCCAAATGATCAACCTCCTTTTGAAGGAACACTTCCGGAAGCTGGAGTTGAATTTGGTGTAGGCCTCGGCGGAGAAGCATCACCCGCAAATACATCAAAACAAATATCATCACAAAAAATCGGTGATTATATTTCTGGAAGATCTTATCAGGGCTCAGATGGCCGGGGCTGATGTCCTCGAAACAGCTCTATTATAATCCTGCAAGCTATGACGGCCGAAGAGGTCATGGCTTTGCCACGGCACAAGATGTGCCTAGCACTGGAACAGGGACAGGATCTGAGAGAGCTTTATCATCAAACTATGGAATTTATCCAGCGCCACCAAGATATGATATCAGTGACGAGGAGATAGAGGATTTTTATGGTGACACATTTGATGATGACACCCATGATCTTGATATGCTTGTAGCAAAAATAAACCAGATGTACGCTAGAGTTGATCCGTCACGTCGTGCTGATAGAGCTTCATTTGTATCAAACCAGCGCATTGATCTTGCACCAATGGCAGAGAAAAAAATGCCAGGTGTATCCAGCGGAATAGTACCGTTTTCACATCGTGCACTCTATCCAGGTGGGTTTAGCGGTCCACCAATGGGAACGGGAAATGCAGGTCAGGCATTTAGAACAACAGGCCCATCGAGAAAGACTGGGACTTATTATGGAACATCACGAGCACCCACAGTTTATATTGATGACGAGCCCCAGCAAGCTTTTAGGCTAGAAGATATTCTTGATGATGACAACAGAGCACTAATAAGACAGAGAATTAAAATTTTAAGGATCTTAGCAGATCTTGACGATGATGATGATGCAATTGCAATGATTGCATAATAAATATTTAAAGCACCAAGAGGAAAATATGTCAAAGTCTCTTTACGACGAAGCCATAGCAGAAGCAAAGGTACTCAGAGCTGCCGCAGAGCAGAATGCAAAAAATGCAATAATTGAGGCAGTAACACCTAGAATCAGAAACTTTATTGAGGAGCAGCTTGTCGGAGATGCATCCGAGACTGCTCGTGATGACGATGATGTTTTTGAGAGTGTAATTAACGATCAAGAAGAATCTCAGGTGATGTCTGAGTTAGAGGCTGGTGTCTCTTTTGATGAAAATGTTGAACTAGATGGAAGTGCACTCCACGCGCTTGTCGAGCTAATCGGAGGTGAAGATGCTGTAAGTGCACTTTCGAGTGGTTCGACAAGAAATGTTGTTGACACAGCCATTAATGAATCATTCAACAGTTTAGACCTCAAAGATAGGCAAAAATTACTAAATATTGCCCATAAATTTACTGAAGGGGCTGAATTTTTTGACTCTGGAGTAATAGATATTGATGACGATTTACAAACGGAGAATCGAAGCATGTCAGGAAATGATGAAATTCTTTATGAAATAGACCTCAATGAACTTGAGGAAGAACTGGCTGAAATTGTAGAAGATGATGAAGCTGACTCTGACAAAAATCCAAAAAAAGAGACATATGGCTCTGAGATGAACGAAGAGGATAAGTATCTAAATGAATTGATGCTTCAGCTTGATCTTGGTGATGTTGAATTGCCAGATGATCTGAGAGATGCTCTCTCGACTGCCAGCCTAAGTGTTGTCGAGCCTGATGAGGAAGATGCTGATATCGATATAGAGGACGAGGAGGCTGGAGAGGAACTCGACGCTGAGATGCCAATGCCAGAGATGCCTGATCTTGAAGAAGTCTATGAAATCGATGAGAACATGCTTCGGGGAGAGCTACGGAAGCTTCGTAGCCGACTTTCCGAGGGCGAGGCCAAGGCGATGGCCCACCACTTCGGCGGTGGAAAGGCGGGCAAGGATGCCCTAGCCTTCAAGGATACAGATATTAATGTTTTAAAGGAGATGCGCAGATTAAAGCGGAATCTCAACACCTCGGGCAGAAAAAATCGAGCCCTTCAAAATAAGCTCAATGAATACAGAAGTGCTGTTGAAACACTTCGTGAGCAGTTGACAGACCTAAACTTGTTTAACTCTAAACTACTCTACGTTAATAAGCTTTTGCAGAATAAAAACGTTTCTGCGACTCAGCGTAAATCAATTATTGAATCGCTGGACAGTGCTAGAAGCTTAAGAGAGGTAAAGTTGTTATACAAGAGCCTGATAGAGTCATTTTCGAAAGACAAGCCGAAAAATCTGTCAGAATCAGCGGTTCGCAGGACCCTTGGTTCATCATCACGTGCCACCCGGAGAGCTTCTGCTCAAACATCCGAGGCAGCTGAGGTGAATCGTTGGGCTGAGCTAGCCGGATTAAAGTAAAGTAAATATAAACCAAAACAACTGCTTAAAAGGAAACATAAACAATGGCAAAATCATTTACACTTGATCAGCTGACTGAAGGTATCCGACAGAGAAACGTCGGTGCTGAAGGCCAGCGATTAGTTGAGAAGTGGTCCCGAACGGGTCTTCTTCGAGGTCTCAAAGATCACAGTCGAGAGATCATGTCACGGCTCCTAGAGAACCAGGCAGCACAGCTACTGAGGGAGCAAAACTCCCTATCAACAGGTGGCGGCA
>Ga0209434_1001540_pt1 | contig 10396 bp, 8 predicted proteins | sample ETNvirnome_2_300_FD_184068 | JGI IMG/M metagenome (GOLD analysis project Ga0209434, IMG submission 184068) | Marine viral communities from the Pacific Ocean - ETNP_2_300 (SPAdes) (version 2) | ecosystem: Environmental > Aquatic > Marine > Oceanic | place: Pacific Ocean | collected 2013-06-22 | reverse complement strand
CCTGCGACTGCCCATCGACCCGAACCTGGGTCGATGGAGTGGTCGACGCTGTGCTGTCCTGGGTACAGCCCATCGACCGAACCCCCGAGCTCCAGAGCTGTCGGTACCATGGCATCGTGTCGAGGGCCCATACTTCGTCATCGAAGTGGTCGATGCACCAGACGGTTGGCTCGTGGTCGACAAGTCCGACGGGATGGTCTGGCTCGAGGGCATCGGTCGGCCCTGGCGTTAAGGTATGAAGATGACAGCGCCCTGGGAGACATCAGCTTATTGGCTGCGCGTTGGCTACCAACGAGGCAGGCCGGTCAATCTACCGCGGGGTAAGCGCGCCCCACTACCAGATGTTGACCAGGACCCGATGGTGCTGGACGTACCCGTTGTGGCCAACTTTGGCGGCGGCGTCAACAGCACCGCATTCTTGATCGAATGGGTCCGAGCTGGTCATCGTCTCGATCTCGTAGTCTTCAGTGACACAGGCGGTGAGCGGCCTGAGACGTATGATCATGTGGGCTACTTCTCGTGGTGGTTGGTGCAGCAGGGAGCGCCACCCGTGACCATCGTGCGCTACCACAAACGAGACGGTACACCTGTGACATTGGAGAACCGCAGTCTAACGACCAAGCGTCTACCGTCCTTGGCCTATGGCTTCAAGAAGTGCAGTCAACGGTTCAAGCGAGACCCAGTGATTCGCTACTTGAACAACTGGCAACCAGCCAAGGGCACCTGGTTGTCTGGTCGAAGAGTCATTCAGCTCATCGGCTATGATGCTGACGAGCCGCACCGGATGAAGCGACAACAGGAACGGGAAGCTGAGCTCAAAGGGAAGCTCGAGGCTGCGCTGACGGGTGATGTCAAGCTGGTACGAGACCGTACACTCACCGACGCACGCAAGTTCTTGTTCCGCTACCCACTCATCGAGACGGACTATGGGCGAGAAGAATGCATCGAAGTGTGTGAAGAGGTCTTGAACTACAAGCCTGGCAAGTCGTCTTGCTTCTTCTGCCCTGCGTGCAAACCTGTAGAGATTCGAGACCTGGCCAAGAAGCATCCCAACCTGCTGGCAAGAGCATTGGCCATCGAGACCAACGCTGAGTCAATCGCAGGTCACAGACCCAAGTTAGGGCGCTGGCGGCACTGGGGCGACTTGGTCGAGAAGGCCTTCGTCACCGAGTCGAACGCTGCCCCGGAAGTTGCCTGTGAGTGTATCGATTAGAACCGAAGGTAGCAGATGTGTGCATCCGAGAAGATGTAGGTGCCACCGGCTGCCTTGACCTCGACAGCAGGACCACGTGCACCGCTCGCGATGACCTCGGCGAGTCGACTGGTGACACGGTCTCTGTCTTCTTCTGAGTCGAAGGTGAGTGTCACCGCACCAGACGTGCAGACGACATCAGCTTGGTAGACCGGCTTTGGTGGAGCTGGTGTCGCTGCCGCTGGTGGAGCTGGTGGAGCTGGTTTCTTAGCGGCGGTCTTCTTGGCTGTAGGCTTAGCTGTCTTCTTGGTCGGCATGATGAACCTCGCGTGCCGGTAGTATAACCTTTGGATGCTATCTCTCTGAAGCACGGTGGTGATCGACCGCGTCCTCGAGACGACCTTGCCACGCAGCTCGGTCGGCTTTGTCTTGTTCGAGTCGCCTCCAGCTCTCCTCGCTGGCTTGCATCAGCCCCCTGAAGAACGCGCGTCTGCGCGCATTGGACGATGCGTTCGATGTCTTGCTGCTCTGCTTCATCACTTCCTCATCCCAGCATTGCCAGGTCTACGGCTTCTCTCTTCAACCGATAGCACCGTGCTACCGCAGTACCAATCCGAGTCGGGTGTGTACGGTTACGACCGCCACCGTTGTCGAGCCAACCTCGGTCGAGCCATCGACTGATGATCTCGTCCGGCTCGTGGTCCAGGTCGCGCAGCAGGCCGCGCAGCTCGGTCGACACGATGTTGATGTGCTTCCAGTCAACACGCTCATCCCACGCACCGGCCCACCCACGGTTCGGCTCACGTGGGCCACCGCCCGAGTCGTGTGCGTGGCGCCCATAGAAACGGGTCTGGTTGCCGGCGCACCAACCAATCACATCTTGCAGTGCAGCGAGTGGTCGGTCGGCATCAGCAGCCGCTCTGGCCTGTGCCTCGAGGAGGTGGGCGAACGGGTCACACTTGGGCTTGGGCAGACCAACCTGCTCGGCGATGAGAGCTGCCAACGACATCGCTGCAAGGTGGCTGGCGTGGCGTCGACCCACAGCACTGAAGGCGGCAGCGTTGTAGCGGTCCTTGAGCTGGCGGTACGAGTCCTTGATCTCATCGCGCCTGCCGCGGTTGGCCACCAGGTAGTGGATGAACTTCCGACCAATGTGACCGAAGTTCTCCTGAACGACATCGCGAACGAGCTCAGCCAGTGGAGCACCCTTCGCCGCATCAACACCCAGCGGCTTACCGGTGAGTGAGACGACCCTGGCTCGAGTGCCCGCGTCCTCACTGAACGATGTCGCCATCCCTTCGCCTGAGCTGATGAGGATACTCTGCCAGCTCGGTGTGCTGCGGGTGCCATCCAGGCTACCTCGACCGCGGCCTTGGCCATGGCAGAAGGTGTAGATGACATCGCGCACGGTACGTGGGTGCTTGGCCCGCTTGGTCTCGTCGAGGATGAGAGGCAGGCTGTGCAGGAACCCGGCTGTCCGCTCAACCCAGACCACTGTGCTGTCCCAGCTATACATCGCACTCGGATAGCTGTCAGCGGGTCGACCCCACACAGACGCTGCGAGTCTGAGCACAGTGGTCTTACCGCCCGATGTCTCACCGGACACATCGACAACGAAGCCTGGGATGCCCAGGAACCCGACCAGCGGAGCAGCCAGGGATGCGTAGATGGTCAACAGAGCAATGGGATACTCACGTAGCTTCTCGACGAGCTCCAACCACTTGGCCTCTTCACCACCCGTCACCCAGCCGCTTGCGACGGTCTCGAGGCCGGACGGTGGCACCAGGCGATAGTCGCCGTGGCTCTTGACCATGTAGTACACATCGGGGAGAAGGAACCCACCGTCTGGTTGCCAACCCATCACCGAGCTGGCCTGCACCGATGGGATGCGGTGGCCGTTGGTCGACTCAAAGTCAGTCAAGAAGGTGACGATGTTCGCCGAGCTCGTCGAGTTGACCGGAGCCTCGTAGTCACTCAAGGCGATGATGCGGCTGGTGTCCATGATGGAACGGCGTGCGACCGTCCGGGTAGCCCAACCACCGCTGCCCTTCCAAATGACCTGACGCTTGGCCTCTTGGGTGACCACGTCGAAGGCTCGACCACACAGGAAGATGGGTGCAGGCGAGACCTGCACTCGTTGAATCTCACCATCAGCTCCAGCTCGTAGCCGATAGACACCAGACGGCTCGATGGCATAGCCCCGAGGTGCCGTCATCGCCTCGAGCACGGCTGCCGGGATCAGACTCGGCGGTGGTGCATCCGGTCCCAACGACACAGCCAATGAGAGAGGTCCACCAAGGGAAGACTCGAGCTCGTCGATGGCACGGTCGGTGTCGAGTCGAACAGCCTCAGCAGCAGCTCGCTTGACCGAGGAGCGAAGACTACGCGCTCGACGCGCGTGGCCGGGTAACGACTCGATGACGGCAAAGGTAGCTGATGCTCTGTCCGCATCGCGGCGCCAGGCATCGACCAGGGTTGTCATCGCATCGGCATCTTGGACAGCCGACCAAGCGGCCTGCTCATCTGGTTTGCTTGTTGCGCCTTGGAGATCAGAAAGGAGTTGGGTCAGTCGTTGCAGACCAATGGGCTCGACGACGGCATCAGCTCCGTCGTCCATCAGCCGTACCTCTTCAGCCATTGGAGGGATCCTTGGGGGGTCGGTCAGGTAGGTCAGGGTCAGGGGGGTGGGGCGGGATCGACGAGGCTGTCAGGGCGCCAAGATGTAGGTACCCCAGACCGTATGAACGATCTGGGGCACCAGACCCTGAGCCTGAACCGGCCTCCCGGCGCCGGACTACAGGGTCCGGCAGGCAGGTTGAGTGTAACGCTGGGGCGTGGCGGCGGTCAAGGTGAGCCATTGCCGGTATCGACTTGGCCTGTGTCGGCTGCTTCCGCGACAGACGTGGTGGGTGCTTCGGGTACCTCGAGCATCAGGTTGCGGACTTTCCCCATGTATCTACGTGTCTCGGTCGGCAGCCTCTGGTCGCCTGCGAGCCACCGTTTTGTCGCGGTTGGGCCAGCGTTGTAGTACGCAGCGGTCAGCTCGATGTTGCCGCCCGTGTCCTCGAGGTCATGTGAGACCTTCTTCGCCGCGGCTGTGATGGCTTTGGCCGGGTCGGTTCGCTCATCGACATTCTCGTCAACGATGAGGCCATAGTCATCTGCGGTGTCACGCATGAACTGCATCATCCCGACAGCACCAGCTGTCGATGGGAGCTCACCTGTGATGATGCCGCGCCGGCCTCTGGACTCGGTAGCCGCGATGGCGCGGAGGATACCTGGAGGCAGGTTGTGTCGAGCCTCTGCCGCCTCGAAGAGGTGCTTGTATCGCTCGAGCCGACGCAGTGCTGTCGCGTAGTCCGACAGCTCATCCCACGACGGCTCTATGACCGCATCCTTGATCTTCGTCTCGACATTGGCGAGCCGGCGGTGCTCTTCTGCTACCGCCTCAAAGGTCTTCTCTTCTGGCATGTCATCTCGGGGGCATGGCTACGATGTTGTCGGCAGTGACCTGGAAGTCGCCATCCCGAAGAACACACACGTTTGTGGCGAAGTGTCCCTTCCGGATGATCTCGGCAGCCGTGTCCTGTGACATCCGACCGATCTGATCATCATCGTACCCCAGCCCAGCGAGGATGCGGTGCAGAGACTTAGTCGAGGGCTTGGTGACTGGCGCGTCTGTCGTGTCAGCTTGCGTGTCAGTCGTGTCAGCTGGGTCCGTGCCCGTGCCCGTGACGTTGATGACTTCGCTGAAGTCGTCCATCTCGATGATGGTCCAGCCCGCAGGCTTCTTACCTGTTGGTTTGGTGGTCGATGCCATCAACACCTGGCCGGGGAACGCACTCAGCGCACGCATCACCTTGGCCAAGGTCTTGCCGTCCCAAGCTCGGTCCTCGGGTATGAGGACACTCAGCTTCTTCTGAGACTCTATCTCCTTGATCGCAGCAGCAATAGCCGTGGTCACCGCAGCCCACTCAGCACCGCTGAGCGCACAGTGCAGGTCGTCACCGCGGCGCAGGCCCATGCGGAACACCTCCTTCTTACCGTCGCGCAGCTCGATGCCGAACACCCAGGTCTTGGGCAGATACGCCTGAACGCGCTGAGCAAACGAGGCAGAACGGCTGTCGAGCAGAGCACCCACTGTCTGCTCACAGATCTTCTTCAGGTCTTTGTAGGTGTCGAGGTTGGCTTTCATCGTCGCAACCACATCGCGTGCGCGCGCGAGGGAGATCCAGTGCGTGAGTGTCCTCTCGAGGTCGGTGAGGTGTGTCCGAGCTGCCGCGAGCTGGGCACGTGCTTCATCAGTCGAGATAGCAGAAGAGGTTGGTGCAGCCGAGGTGGTCGACAGGATGGCTTCGAGCCGCATCACCTCTTTGCCCCAACCAGTTACGGCTTCGACTGCTGAGCTGCGCTGCTCGAGAAGCTGAGTCGGTGGGGGTGCGGTGGCCTTCTCATATGCAACCTTGCACTCGATCAGGTGCATGAGGCCGACTTCGCTGCTGCAGATCGGGCAGGTGTCCCGGTGGCGGTCGGTCGCCCATGTCAAGATGCCCACTGCCTGCTGGACCGTGGGGTCTGGCTGGGACTCAGCGATTGCCTTGTCGAGCTCCAGCAGCCCTTCTTCCCATTGGACGAGAGCGCTTTGCGCGCTTACGAGCTGAGCTGATGCGGCGCTGCGGTCCACGCCCGTTGTCGATGTCAGTGATGCCTCGAGCGCGCGCTGTGCTGATGCGACAGCTTGGCGTGCGTCGTCGACATCTGGCTCGGTGGGTCTGCCACCTGTCACGTTGCCCATTCCAACATCAAGGACTTGCTGCGCTCCCTTGATCTCCTTGGCTGCGCCCCTCTGCTGCTTGGCTGCGTAGTCGGTCACGGCGAGCAGTCGTGCAATCTCACTGCCCCGCTGCTTGTCTGCGATGTCATCGTACTTCGCGTGGAACATCGTTGGGAAGTTGGCCAGGATGTCGGTTCGGCTGATGGAGCCAGCCGCCCAGGACAGAAAGGCCTTGCGTGCCACCGCGGTACTGCTTGACAAGGCGTCACGGACCTGGCGCAGGACCAAGGCATTGACGTTGTCGCTGTCGAGGTTGGCTTTCTTGCCGCTGTTCAGCTTGAATGTTGCCGCGCTCTCGTCGCTGACTGAGGCCTCTACCACCAGCTCGTTGCCCTTGACGAGGCTGAGCAGTAGGCTGGCGTCCTTGACAACATTGCGCCCAACGACATCGTCGGCCGCACCCGTCAGTGCGAGCTCAACGGACTGCAGCACGGCCGACTTGTGACTTGTGTTGCCACCAAGCAGCAAGGTCTTCGGTCCGAGGTCCAGCTTGTACTTGCCACCATCAGGCGACTTCAGATTCGATGTTATCGAGTTGACGTAGATCGGGTCGGTCTTGGTCTTGGCCACGGTGGCCTCCAGGTTCAGGGGGGTCAGGCTGGTGTGACTCTACCAACCTGACCCCAGTCTATACCAGCTGTGACGAGGCGTCAACGACAAATGACGCCGCGTTATGCTGCAGCAAACTCCAGGCGAGCCCAGGTCTGCCAGTTGTCACGCCGCTGAACTGGCGGCAGCTCGACGACATCGACGATCTTCACCAGGTCACCACTGCTCGGTGACCACCCAACCACGTGCTTCCCTTCTCGTAGGAAGCCCTGTAGCAACGTCGCTGTGGCACGACCGATTGCCTCATCGGTGCTCAGAACTGGGACAATGACGCCATGAAACAAGGCATCACCGTCATAGTTGCAGCCATTCGGCACATCACGGCACCAGCCCTTCCAGCCACCCAGAGCTTTCGCTCGAGTCTTGAAGTCGTCCCGGCCTGGGATGACCTTGACTGGCCACCCTGGTTGGCCGAGCTGGATCGTCAGCGCCTTGGTCCATGCATCGATGTCGACATCTGGAGTCAACCTCGTGTGCGCCAAAAAGTAGCGTGCTTCAGGCATTTCAAATCTCCTTGAGGGTTCGGCCGACATCGGCCTCGGCTGTGAGTGCGACCTCCCAACCTGGAATGCGGATGGTCATCGCCTCCTCGACGATGCGCCGTTGACGCTCCAGGGTAGGTGGTAGCGGTTCGCCTCTGCGAGGTCGCCAGTTTGGCTTGACCTCCTTCGGCAGAGGCACCTCGACAGCAACACTGTCGTGGCATTGGTGGATGAGACCGGTGCTCGGACCGGCGTAGTCAAACGGGAATGCATCCATGATGGCGTGCTCAGCCAGTCGCATCAGCGAGCTCTCCGCGGCGAGAACTGGGTAGTTCACGACCTCGTTCAGCTTGCCAGCACTCAGGGGACCAGAGCGCCGACTGAACACAGGCTCTTCCATGTGGTGGTGCTTCCCCCATATTCCAACCATCGTCTTCCAGGCTCGGGCCCACTCAGGCTCGGTCTCCATCCAGGTCTGATGAATCAGGCGCACCTCGCGCTGCGTCATCTTCAGATAGGGCATCCGCGCGTCATCGGTCTCGGTCGAGGTGAGCACCTGCCAGACAGTGATGGGGTTGGCGCCGTAGATGCTGGCGTATCGAAACGTCTTGATCACATCGCGCATGGACTTGGCTTGGCCGCTGGTTGGCTTGCGGTGCAGGCTGAATCCTTCTGGTCCCCAGCCACCTGCACTCTTGAACTTGTCTCCGAAGACCTGGTACGCCAGCGTGTTGTGTGGATCCTTCCCAGCTGTAAAGCACTCGAGGAGAAGTGGGATCTTCCAATAGTTGGCGATGACGCGCAGGTGCGCTTGGTCCAGGTCTGCCCCAATCAGGATGCGGCCAGCCGGTGCAGCGAAGATCCCTTTGAGTCTGCCTTGACCCTTGCGGTTGCCGATGTTCTGGAGATTCGGTGCCGAGCTGCTGAGTCTGCCTACTGATGTGACATGCGCGTTCCAGGACGACCTGACTCTGCCATCGCTCCAGACTCGACCCAGCTTCGGGTCAGCCATCTTTGTCCGCATCCTGTACAACACAGTACCGAGGATCTTGTTCTTCTCGCGCCGATAGAGTCGGAGCTCCCTGACAAACTCTTCTTGTAGTGGGTCGAGGTTCCCACTGGCAAGGTGCGCCCGCAGCACCACATCGTTTGTGCCAGGCAACCCCGACTGCGTGTAGAAGTCTTTGGCCTCGAGAGTCGATGGGATGCCCAGGTCCCACTTGGTGTACAGCAGGTTCCGCACTTGGTCGTAGCTGCCAGGCTTGAAGCGGCTCTCACCATCATAGTCATCGTCGTAGTCGACAGCTGCGACATCGAGGCGGTTGAGGCCGGCAGCATTGACGAGCTCAGCCAACCGCGCCTTTCGTCGCTTGACCGATGCCTCGTACTCGATCTCCAACGCCCAGCGCATCTCTTGGTCCACCCAGATGCCAGCCTTGTGCATGCCCACACACATGTCCTGCGTGGCGTGGTCGACCTCGCATAGGTTGAACGACTTGTCCGCTGGCCAGTTGCTTGGCTTGAGCAGCTCGTTGATGGGCCTGAACGCGCCGACCGTCTCAGATGATGCGACCAGTGGTGCCACAATGCGTGCGTTCACCGTGCTGTCGATGATGTTGTAGCGCAGCAGCTCGTCGTCATCGTGGCTGCCGGTTGAGATCTTGGTGCCCTTCTCGGTCGTCTCCCAACGGTCTACATCGGTGAGAATCGAACCCACCGTCTTCAGACCCTTTGGCAGGTCGGGTGACCTGAACCTGGCCAGGAAGAGCGTGTCGACCAATGGTGCTGGTGTGACACTGAAGTGGTGCTCGATGACCATCCGGTCATAGCTGCCCGCGTTGTGGCCGACCTTGACGAAGCGTGGGTCAGTGAAGAACCACGCCAGTACCTCACGAATCTGCCGCTCATTGTCCTTGTCGTAGAATCGCTTGTACCCATCGGCAGACAGCAGACTGACGCCGACTGCTCGAGCTGGAGTGACAATCTCCTCACCGACCTTGGCGGGCCGACCCTCTGCGTTGAGGTCAGGTGTGGCGATGGCGATGGTGCGCAGCCCAGCCGTCAACGGCTCGATGCCATCGGTCTCGACATCGTAGGCGAAGAACGGAGCCGGTTGCTTCAGCCAGAGCCGCAGAGCATCTGGTCCTGGTCGCCACGTTGTCACGGGCTGCGTCCATCTCAGCTCGCCCGCGAAGAAACGAAACGCCTTGGCCAAGTCGCTGTGAAGCACAGGACGCCAAGACGGAGAGCGCAGAACGAATGCTGGATGCAGAATCGGCAGCACCTTCGTCTTGGCCTCATCGACATCCGTGATGCAGAAGTTCTCGTCGATGCCGACTGGGCCGCCTCGTGTGGCGATGATGGACTGCTGCCGGCCTGTGATCGCAGTGCTGGCACTCTTACCCATCGTGATGATGTGTGCGTAGTTGCTGGCCAGGCCCAACAGCATCGGTCGGCAGCAGGTCGATGGGTGTGGCAGAGGCTCGAGGCCCTGGCGAGACCTGCCCTTGTTGACGCCATCGATCTCTTTGGTCATCCGAAGCCACGCGCCAGATGCAGCACCGGGTGGGCGGCAGGCAATGACATTGGCCAAGTCGACTTCGGGGCGACTGCGACCAATCGACAGCAGTGCCGTGTTCCATTCGTGCCCGCTCCTACCCACGAGCGGTCGACCGTAACGCACTTCGTCTGGTCCCGGTGACTCGGCCACTGCCAAGACCGTCGCACCCTCATGCAGCTCGGGGCCGACCGGACGCCACTCCTCTTTGCGGAGTTGTCCAGCCGGCCCCAACGGGCAGATGTCGCAGCGGCAGCCCCAATCCTGTGGGCTAAGAGTCGTCCTGACTGCTGCCGCTGACGCCATATCTCACTTGCCGATTGTCTGTGCCATACTCGGCGGGGGCGGAGGAACGACCACACCACCAATGCCGTTGCTGCCCGCGGGAGCTGCAGGCATTGCGGGCATCGGCGCAGCAGTCGTCTGCGGAACCGGTGGGGCAGCGGCGACAACCACCTGGGCGGGAACAGCAGCCGTCGATGCAGGCGGCACGGGAGCCACGTTGCTGTCGGTGTTGCTGCGACTCGCCACGACCGGCTTCGTACCTTCTGCCTGGAAGGTATCGAACTGCAGCTGGGGGATGAAGCGACTGATCTCGCCATACTGGGCGCCGAGGTCCTTGGCGTTGTGCCACTCGACGTAGCAGGTTCGGCCGATGAGCCAGTCGTCAGTGACACCGTTGGCCATCACCTCGTCGTTGTAGCCAGCCGACTCGAAGACAG
>Ga0209434_1001539_pt1 | contig 10400 bp, 13 predicted proteins | sample ETNvirnome_2_300_FD_184068 | JGI IMG/M metagenome (GOLD analysis project Ga0209434, IMG submission 184068) | Marine viral communities from the Pacific Ocean - ETNP_2_300 (SPAdes) (version 2) | ecosystem: Environmental > Aquatic > Marine > Oceanic | place: Pacific Ocean | collected 2013-06-22 | reverse complement strand
CTCAAAAGGCAATAATCGTTATCCTAGCAAGTATGGTGATAAGTTTTTAGCTAATGAGTACCCACCCGTGGAAGGTTCTGACCTAGATGATCCGATGTACGATCACTTTATTAAGTCTGGGTACATTGATGCGATGACTGAATTATTTTTTAACTTAGATGATCATGCTGATTTGCTTCAAGATGAAGACTACGCTAGTACATTAATCAATCTGGCAGGAAACGAGCTGTTAGAAAAGTATGATACTGATTTAGTCACACAAATACAGGATGATTTTATTAAACTTACGGGAATAAATCAATGAAAATAACAAGACGACAATTGAGAAGATTAATCCGCGAAAGTGTAGATGAAAATGAAGACATAGCAACTATAGCTAAGTTGAATGCTTGGATCGATAGTATCTCTAGTAATAAAGTACAAATGAATTATGGTTCCTCTATAAGTTGGGAACAGGGAGGAACAGAAGAGGACTGGAATCAATTGTGGGAAGTGGTTGAAATGCTATACCCAGATCAAATACCTCCAACACTTAAATTGTGGGACGCAACTACTTGGCAGGGGGAAATATTAAACGATCCAGAATTTATGACGCAAGAGCAAGCAAGAACACTTCATTTGAGAGTTCCTGTGATCTATGAGTGGGAGAAAGGTCAAAAAGTCGAGAAGCAATTGGTACCTGTTGATGAAGATAACAATGAGGTGTCAGAACCTGTTATGCCATCATGGTCTAATAGAACGTATCTTTACGGAAGCAAATGAAATGAAAATAACAAGAAAACAATTGAGAAGATTAATCCTTGAAGCAAATGAACAGGAAATAACACCCGAACAAAAACTATCTTCGTTAATGAAAACGGGAATAGAGGGCTTAAGACAAGCTGAGGAACTTGCTGATCCATTGGGTATTGATTTATTTCCAATTTTAGGTACTAGCTATGAAGTTGTTAATGCTATTTTAGGACCTTACGTAGATGAATCAGAATTAACAAAATTTCTAGATAAAATTTCTGATAATTCAATGTATGATGCTGGCTTCTACCCAACGATGCTTAAGTTTCTACCAGATTATAAATCTTTTTCGCTAGGTAAAACCGAAGAGCAGATCATATCGTTAATCAATAATGAGACCGAAGAGTATTATGTTTTTATTGATGCTGATATGGGTTTAGGTATGAGATATCAAAGTATGTTTACATCAGGGGGCGATTTAATAGGCCCAATGAAAGATTGGATCATTGCAATGTGGTTTTTGATGCTTCAAGATATAAAAAGAGACAAAGGCGAAGACTTTAGTATATCCGGATCACTCGAACTTATGTTTAGATGAGAGAAAATATGAAAATAACAAGAAAACAACTAAGAAGATTGATTAGGGAGAGTACTAGTCATCTCCAGGTGAGCGATTTTTCTTTAAAGGCTAAGCAGTTTGATATGAGAACAGGCAAGATCATTGATTTTATTGAGAGCGAAATAGGTCCTACAATTGGTGTAGGGGCAAATCGAAGAGTTTTCTTATTAAGAGATGATCCTAGCAAAGTTTTGAAAGTTTCAATATACTATACAACTGATCGTTTAGATTATCAGCATTATGGGCAGGGGAATAATAGTAAATTAGTGAGATCAGCAGAAGAATACCCAGAATTTTTCCCGCGAGTATATGATCATGACAGCGAAATGTTAATGGTGTTAGTTGATAGAATAATACCGTTTGATAAAGTAGACCCTGAGATTAAAGAGGTCGTCTTTAAAAATAATTTTTCTTTTATTAGTAATTTAGATTATATTTTTGGAAACGATGTTCTTGAATTGTTGCGAGAAGATATGATTGATATTTTCGATCAAGTAAATTTTATATATTATTTATTTGAAAGAATAATTGACTGGGATGATTATCCTCTTGTCGATGCTTTAGATAGTGTAGGTGTTGATGAATCTGAAGTTAGAAGAATCATTGATAGGTTATTTGAAATTGATCCGAAAGTTTATCGATTAAAGCAGTATTGTGAAAAGTTTAATACGTATATAGCTGATTTGACTGGGGATGACAATATTGGTTTTGATAATTTAAATGACATGAATTTTAAAATCATTGATGTTTCGTAAGGAAAAAGTGAGAGCAGCTCCGTGAGCAAAGCTCATAAAAATGCAAAAATTTCTCCGGAAAGTTTGAGTGGCTTTTTATGTTAATTAAAAATGTAATCCTACTTAAATCATTATATAATATAAATGTATAGGAAATAGCGGTTGCCATAGACCAAAGTGGCCTTAAAGAAAAAACCAATACGACTTATACACAAGTATTGAGGTAAAACTTAGAACCGAACGGGAAAACCTAGGTCCTTTTGGAAGCCCCCACGGGGGTAAAAAAGTGCACCGTCCTACGGGACACAGCAGGCTAATGGGTGGACGTGAAGCTTCGGGGCAATTCGTAAGTGATATCACAGTATTACAGGTTGTGCGCTAAATTTCAGAAAGTAGCGTATAACAAAGACAGCCTAGTGCAGTCTAATAAAATTAAAGATAAAGATAACTTAATTTTCGTAATACTCGATATAAACACATACAGGAGTGTCCTATGACATCTATTAGCTCACAGGGACAAGTGTCCCTTCCCATCGCCCTTAACTGGCATTTTGAACCCCGTTGCAATTACCGTTGCAAATTCTGTTTCGCACATTTCGCTGACATAGAAGAAAAATCAGACTACCCTATCGATCAACTCTACGCAGATCTCTATGCACGAGGTGTCAGAAAGATCACCTTTGTGGGAGGAGAACCTATGCTAGATCGCCGCATTGATCACAGAATAACACTTGCTGCTGCCATGGGTTTTACCACCTGTTTGGTAACCAATGGTACTAGAGTTGCACCTCGTTGGTTAGAGAAGTTGCGTGATCATCTCCACTGGATAGGTTTTTCTATCGACGCGTCGAATGATATATTGCATGCAAAGATCGGCCGGGGACGCGCTGGTGAGATCAAGGCGGGATATAGTAAGCATCTCGAGCGTTCTCTTGTTAGTTGGGAGGCTGCCAAGAAATTAGGATATGGTCTTAAGTTAAATACAGTTGTGTGTCAACACAATCGGAATGATAATATGTGTAAGTTAGTTGCCCGTCTTAAGCCTGATCGTTGGAAAGTTTTCCAGGCATTGCCGATCAAGGGAGAGAATGATCATTTATGGGATGAGTTAGAGGGCATACTTCGCAATATTTGGAAGCAATCAGTACCTGCTGAGCAGAGAGAAACAGGCGATCATGAGATATTTGATTTTAGGCAGAGGTTGAATAATTTAAAACTTGAAGATCTCCCGGAAAAAGTTCAGTCAAAGATTAAAAGTTCAGTAGGAAGAAGTGGTAATAGAAATCTTGACGATGCCCTAGGGAACTGGAAGGATACACCAAGAAAACTTATATCTGCATACATTGGTCACTACTTGCCTCCACGCGGAGGTGTGAGCGCAAGTTCAAAGGATTTATCTCTTTTATTTGTAAAAGAATTACAACATCTCGATGATCAATCACTTATTCAGTTTGAGAGGGAACTAAATTCCGACTATGAATTAGCACGTACGAATGTTGACGCGCTAATTGATGACTATATAAGTTCAGGTTTTACTGTTATGACTTTAGTTAAAGCATTAACTTCAAAGGAAGTTCAAGAAGCGTACGTTTCAATCGCTCGCAAAATGTTATGGGATACTTTTAAAGATAAATTAAGTATATTAAGATACGGTATACAAATGAAGTCTATGTTGCGTGACATTAAAAGAACGTGGGTAACTGCCAACAAGAAAGAAGTGAAGAACTGGTTTGTTGTACACTACCCCGGGGCTTTCTCACAGATGCCGACAACTGGTGAAGCTAGTGATCCACTGTCAGCTATAGCTAAATTTTTAAATGAGACAGGTAGAAGGAAAAATAAGGATGAAATGGCAAGTGTTGCCTATCCGTTAGGAGTAGGAAGCATAAAGGACAGCTTAAGTAGACGAGCTCAGCGAGTGGCCGTGATCCTCAATGGAACAATTACTTCTGTCTACCGAAGAGACGTAGGCTCTTCCACATTTCATGATTCTAAATTCGGTGGACATAGACCTTCAAGCGGTTTTGTCCGTCATGCGATGGATCCGCCAACTCCTGACCTAGCCGCTTCCCAAGAAGCATATGCAAGTGCGATTAATAGAGAATTAGTGACAGGCAATGATTTAAAAGCCTTGCGTCAGCACATGATGAAGTCTAAGGGGGCGGGTGACTATAATGAAGCTTTTGTTGATAACTGGACACCGACTGCGCTGCTTGTCCATCCCCGTGAGTGGAATACAATACTTAATGATCTGATAAGGGCAAACATCACAGTGTCACCTGGTTATGAAGCCACCGGGGGGTCACCTGATGATTGGTCGCAGGGTATTAAAGCTGCGTATATCATCGTTAAGAATTTAACAAATGCAATCAATCAAAATTTGGGTGGGACAATTTACTCTTTTGATGACATAGAAAATCCGCTACCTCAAAATTGGTTATTGCAGGAATTTAAAAAAGTTGCTGAAGAAGTGAACCAATCACAGGCAGGGGGACAAATAGATATGAATAGCTTGAAACTGCAAGAGAGAAAAATGAAAATAACAAGAAAACAGTTAATAAGATTAATAAAAGAAACAATGGTAGGATATCCGGATAGGCCTCCCTTTGATTTAAATAAAACTCAGGATAAATTAACTGGGAGATTAAGAGAATTAGATCCCTTCTATGATAAAGATGTAAATCCTGAATATAAAGCACAGGGCAGGTCTTTAGCAAGAACAATTCTTGATGATGAAATTGAAGATGAAGAAGAAAAAATTGCATTAGGCTTGTATGATAAAGGAATTGAGTACTCTGATGATCCACTTTTACAAGAAGAACACTATGTGACACCAGAAGAGATGTTAAAAGGTCTTATAGAGGCACTCAAAGTAACTTCAGACTTTATTTGGGATGCACCTATGAAGGGTGATAACAGACCACTTGAAAAAATATATAAGAATACCACCTTACCTGAATCACTGTACTCTATTGATGCTGAGTTTGAAGTGGGTTTTGTAGATGTAACATTCAGAATGATAATAGGTAGAGATCCTGATTTTGAGCCAAAGCATAGAGCACCTGTGCATATTGAAGTATACGATGAGGTATACGGTACATTTATAGATTCATTCTCTATAGGCGACAAGCCACATTTGACGAATTTAAAAGGGTATACTAGCCCACGAATGGTCGCCGAGGAAGCTCTTGCTGCTATGCGTGAGTGGGCGTTGGCAAAGTATTCGCCACAATAAGAAAATAGTTTAACAAGACATTTAATTAAATGTATATTTAGAATATGGTTAATTAGCCATCACACACTCATCACACACAGGAGAAAAAATGAGTAATAATCCCTATGGCCTTCGGGCAGATCTTTTAGGTCAAGCCCAAAATATACTAGATCACAAATATCATTCATCAATAGATAATTTACGACACCAAATACAGCTTGATGTTTTAGATCCCAAAACTGTAACTTGGCCAGCTGCACCAACGACAGAAGATATCATCGCAGAAGCAGAAAAATTGTATGCATTCGTTCAAAAGAAATAATATTTAAAGTTTCTTAAGAAAGGAATCACTCGATGAAGCTATATGAAGGGAAATCAAAAATAGTTTACACTACCAAGCAGACAAAGACAAATATTACAAATTCACTTGTGAATCTATACTTCAAGGATGACGTAACAGCATTCAATGGTGAAAAACATGACACCATAGCTGGGAAGGGTAAGATAAACTGCAAGATTAGCGCCTTCTTTATGGAGATGTTTAAGTCACACGGTATTAACACTCACTATGTGGAGCTTCTTGATGCTCAAACTCAGCTGTGCAGGATCGTTGAGATAATTCCAATTGAGGTAGTCGTGAGAAATGCTGCTGCTGGATCACTATGCCGACGTTTTGGGGTTGAGAAAGGAATGAGACTACCTCGGCCTCTCGTGGAATTTTTCTATAAGTCTGACGAGCACGGTGATCCACCCATGTCTAGATCTCACGCCTTACTTTTTAATATGGCTACCAATGAAGAAATGGATTATATGGAAACTGTTGCATTGCAGGTGAATGAGATACTAGTAGAGTTTTGGAATAGTCTTGCAATTGACCTTATCGACTTTAAGATAGAATTTGGTCGGGCTGGTGATGATATACTTCTGGCTGACGAGATGACACCTGACGCGTGTAGGTTATGGAAATCAGGGACTCAGACATCTATGGATAAAGACGTCTACAGGTATGGGCTTGGTGACCTAGGTGAGACCTATCAAACTTTATATGAGATGATTGAGACAGTAAACAATAACGAGTTATAGTTATGACGCTATCGGTAGGATATGCATGTGCAGGCTTCCTAATGGCTTCTTATGCTGTCATCGCTAACGATAGTGCTCAAACCTTAGGGACGTTCATTTCCTCTAACAGGGAGACGAAGTGGTACTGGAAGTGGTTGGTGATGTCAATTGTCCTTGTTGCGACTTTGACTTATGCTTGGATCACGGGTGATGTAGCCCACGAAAGATTAAATTCAATTCCACTTCCAGTGACCTTTGAGTGGTACCACGCTTTTGCTCCTGCTCTTCTTCTTGTGTTAACACGGTTTGGTGTCCCTGTTAGCACAACAATTCTCACCCTAAGCGTTTTCTCTACCAGTGTGGTTCTTGAGAAGATCTTATTAAAATCTGCTGTCGGTTACGCATTAGCAGCAATTGTCGCTTATGGGCTATGGAACATTCTCACGCGTGTCCTTAACGAGAAGGATCCTGTACCAGAGGCACATAAGAAAACGTGGAAGGTAGCACAGTGGATTGCAACCTGTTGTTTATGGCATCAATGGTTAGCACACGACATTGCGAATGTGGCTGTTTATCTTCCTAGGGGTGATGAGCTTTCATGTAGCTTGTTTGCTGTATTTATGATTATACTCGTCGCAGGTCTAGGGCAACTATTCTACACACAGGGCGGGAAGATACAGGATATAGTGCTATCAAAAAGCGGTACGCGGTTTGTGAGATCAGCCACAATAATTGACATCACTTACGCGATCATCCTGTGGTATTTTAAGGTGTACAATGACATTCCAATGAGTACAACCTGGGTGTTCGTCGGCCTCCTTTGCGGAAGAGAGTTGGCTATTTACAGGAGATTCAATGAGGGCAAGAAGATTAAGCACGTCTTTCCGTTACTTGTCGCTGACTTTCTGAAGATGATGGTGGGTCTGGCATTGAGTGTCATTCTTGTTGTCTTTATCGCGTATTTCTAGAGTAAGTTCTACTCTCTAAAGATAGATAGTAATGAGGGAGTTTTTGCAATGAAAATCACAAGACGACAGTTAAGAAAGATAATCTTAGAAGAATTAAATCGTACCCTGGGTGAAGGTAAGTGTGATAAAGAATCAGGACACAAAGGATGCATTGAGCAAGATTCAAAAGGTAAGTGGCGTGTTATCTCTAACAAGACAGGGAAATACTGGCCACAAACTTACGACTCTAAAAAAGATGCAGAAGAGGGCCTTGACGCTTATCACGCTTAAATAATAAATTTGTAAAGTGACTCATTTTTGATGTATAATGGTTTGTTCTTAACTGTTTAAAAAGGAGCAAACATGACAAAAGAAGAGCAAATCAAAGAGTTCGTCAATAGACTTAAAGCTATAGAGGCAGAGATAGAGATGTTACGAGAGGATCGTAAGGATCTTTTTCATGAGTATAAGGACAACTTCACACCTAACGTTCTAAGAGCTGCTGTTAACATTGCTAAGACACGAACACGTTATGCCGGCTCTGTGGTTGAGTTAGATAACTTGATTGAGCAACTTGATGGTGACATTTAATTAACAATTACATTGGGCAGCGTATTATCGTGATTTTTGGGAGATCTAATGATACTACTTAGTTTGTTAACATCGCTGACGTTTGGTGAGGATCTTAGTCTTAGTGAGACATCATACACCGGCGCGTCTATTTTAAAAGGTGATGACGAAGTTATGTTTGACGACGTTGTAAACCTAGAAGGTGAATCAGAACCTGATGCCTATTCTTTCTTTGAAGGGAATACGCTATACGTAGGGAATTCAGATGAATATGGTAATTCAATTGATGGTATTGTCGAATTCTTTTGGTTTCAATCATCAATTGATAGAGGCACCGATTTTTATGTCGCTGTTATTAAGTCTAGGGTGTCACCTGGAAATGACTGTTATGTTGCTCCTTGGGTCGCCGGGTATGACTGCCATCTGTGGGCTGATGAACTTCAAGACTGGGGTGAATATCCTGTGCTGTCCGTTGAGGCATTTACTGATGTAAGCAGAGAAGCCGGAGCGTTTCGATGGGACTGGTCAGTTCCGTTTGAGAATTATGGTATCGACGCTTACGGACAGGTGACATTTCAAAACCAGTATGGTATAGGCGCAAATGCAGAAGGATCTGCTATGGCACACGGAGAGTATACTCTTGACGACGATGGTAACGTTAAAGCTGCTGGTGATGTACAAGTAAAAGGCTACGTAAGCTCTCAGTATAGCGTACAGACACAATATGAAGTAACTCTTTATGAGTGGGATGTTTTCGTTGATGGAAGAGCAAACATGATGGCTTGGGACATGTATCTTAATCTTGGTGCTCGGGATGATCAGTCTGCGTATCATGAATACTTTCTTGCGATTCAAGTGGAGGAAGGGGAGTCGTTTATGTTAGATTCTCTAACGTTCTCGGGCCATTTTGATACAGGCTGGTGGAATCCTGTATCCCATGAATTAGGGTTGACCTTGACAAATGTTCAAATTATGCCACCTGTTTATGAACCCGTAGAAGAGAGCATTGACGATCCCGCTACAGAGATCGACACAGATGAGCTTGAAGAAGAAATAGAGGACACAGGTGAACTTGAAGACGAAGATCATGATACATCAAATACGCCCATTGAGTTCGATGATCGCCAAAGTGAATCAGTTAAAGGTTGCAACAATGTTATTATGTCATCATCATTACTAGTTGCATTCCTTAGTTTATTTCTTGTACTTTTTAGAAGTAGAGAGTGATATTTAAATCAATGCGGGAATAGCTCAGTTGGTAGAGCACCACGTTGCCAACGTGGATGTCGCGAGTTCGAGTCTCGTTTCCCGCTTTTAATTTACTTGACAATGTCAAAGTAAATGTGTATACTTTTAGGTGGGAGTTGCGTGGTGAAATGGGAAGTTAGAAAGGTAGGTAAAAAGTGGGGAATATTCCTCATACAGAAGTATTGTAAGACAGATGAGCCTGTTTGTTATGGCGTGAGCATTACCAAGAAAGGTGCAAAAAGTGCAGTTGAAAGATTAAACAACCCTATGTACGTAGAGAAACTATGAAAGTTGGTGATCTTCTTAAGACAGAATGGGGCTATGTAGAGGTTGTCAATATAGATCAACCTAAGTTTGTCTGTTGTATTTTACTTCAGGGTAAAAACATGGGCAAGCGTATATATCTTAGAGGGTATGATCTCACACGTGTAGAGGTGATAAGTGAAAGTGGGTGACTTAATACGAATGAAGCCTTGCAATTGTTGTGCAGGAAGACCGGATGATGATGCATTGGGCATAATAATCACGCAAGACACTGTTACTGAATATATTCCTTCTGCATTTGTGTGGTGGGTTTTATGGAGCGATATTGGACTTGATTATATAATGCCAAAAGACAAACATTTTGAGGTAATAAGTGAAAATAGGTGATTTGGTAAAAAGGATTGATGATAGGTGGCTTTGCGTTGGTATTATTGTTAGCATAGGAAGTCTTAAACACCAAGGTTACCCGTGGGCGCAAGTTTTATGGTCAGCTGGGGATATATCCCACGAGCCCCAGCCTATTTTGGAGGTGATAAATGAAAAAAGAATTACAAGATAAATTATTCGAGAAATATCCGAAGATCTTTAGGCAGAAAGATCTATCAAAGCAGGAAACCTGCATGTGTTGGGGTATTGCGTGCGGAGACGGTTGGTATGTATTAATTGATGAACTCTGTGGAAGCATTGATAATAGATTGCATAATGTCAACAGAGGCAAACCAGATGATGATCAATTGATCTGTGAAGCTGTACAAGTAAAAGAAAAATTTGGAGGCTTATGTTTTTACACTTCCGGAGGTGATGATTACATCGATGGCTTAATTGACATGGCTGAATCAATGTCATATCGAATTTGTACTAATTGCAGCAATCAATCAATACCGCAGAAAAATCGTGGATGGATTTATACACTTTGTAATGATTGTAGATATAAAAAAGAAGAAGAAATAAAAGATAATGATTGGGATGTGACACCAACTGGTGAGCAGAAATGATAATTGATATTTGAA
>Ga0209434_1001537_pt1 | contig 10404 bp, 4 predicted proteins | sample ETNvirnome_2_300_FD_184068 | JGI IMG/M metagenome (GOLD analysis project Ga0209434, IMG submission 184068) | Marine viral communities from the Pacific Ocean - ETNP_2_300 (SPAdes) (version 2) | ecosystem: Environmental > Aquatic > Marine > Oceanic | place: Pacific Ocean | collected 2013-06-22 | reverse complement strand
TACGGCGTCTACGGCGCTTGCGCACCTGTGATTTTCGCACCCGATAACCCATAACGGTGTTTCCACCTAAAAACACATCGTCAGTATCAATTTTTTCAAATGCTATTGGTCTCACAGCAAATTGATAATTTGCAACTCTCACTTGGCGGCTGTTAATAGATTGTCTGGCTTCCGTCTGTTTTTCAATGAGCTTTTCTGTTACACCTCGCAACATATTTTCTGCCGGAGCCATCGGAGTCTTAACGGCTGCAGACGCAATATCGCCAGCAAACTTTTGAGCAAGAACAACATTGAACGTCAGTGCACTCATATCACCAGCCTTGCTTACTGCAAAAGGTTTGCCAGTCGTTGGATCTATGGTGACATATTCGTTACTATCATCAATATCAACACTCTCTAAAAGTGCCTGCCCATCGACATTTTCAGATGTTACGGAACTATATTTTAAAAGCGTCTCTGTTGGAGAAAGTGCCTCGGTATCAATCTTGTTTTGTAAAAGTTCTGCCTCGACATTTGCCAACAATCTCGTTGTAATAGTAGAATCCTGCATTTGCAAAGCCAGAAACGCAGAATTCATAAATTCTGTCTCTTTGATTATCTTTTTGACATTTGCCCCCAGCATCACCTCTTTTTGTCTGGGGCTCATCTGAATCTGTGACAATTCAGCCTCGGGAGGGATGATTGCCTGTAACGGAGTAAATGAGAGATGCACCTCACGGGCATATATCTCCCCGTGACGATTGAAAGTCTCTAAGCTACTTGACGTATTTATAGAAACTCGCTCATCGGGTAGAAAATAATTGTATATGAATTTTCCGTCAATCCCTTCCGGCTCAGGCACATCAAAAATAGCCGTAGAAATTGATTGATAGCTCAGTAGCTGTCCTGGTTCTGCTGCTGTTGTCATTATTCAAATGCCTTATCGGGATTGTTCGGCGTGGATACTATTGATACGAAAAATTTCCCAAATGCCATTCTCCCTTCCGCGGTGGTCCGAGGTGCGAGCTTATAGCGAAACGGCGCATCCAGACCTGTCTCCTCAATAATCCCTTTCTGAAGATAAAAATCCAATATTAACGCAGGCGTTGTTACACCTGACAAATCGGTATCATCTGGTGCGACAATATAAAATTCATCAGGATCCACTGCCAACATAAAAATACGGTCAAATAACTTTGCCGACAAAACCCGGGAGCGCATTGTAGAAGCACTGAAGAGCCTTGTTTGAAATGCATCACGGAGACTTGTTAATAGAGCTTCATCGACAGGTTCTAATTCTCCGGACACAAATGATTCATCCTCAATTACTGAGAGATCAGAAAGAAGGTCTGAGGTTGTTGATGCCAGACTCTCCGAAAATTCGCCGAGTGTCTCGAGACCTCCAGCCATAGCATCGGCCAGATTTGCGGCATAATCATTAATAGGAATTTGAATTCCTTCTGATGTGCCAAGAAGAGCTGACTCGGAAAAATTAAATCCCAGCATAATTCTAGAATATATCTTAAGAATTTCTGAAGCTGCATGATTGACGTACGGCTCCATGTTTTTGGAAGACGCGCGCTTTCTTTGCGCTTCGTCATTAATCTCAATTGACGCTGTTGTGTCCGTAGATTCCTCAACTTCAACCACTAGCTTGGTAAATCTCATTTTTTTAACAATTTCTTCTATAGTCGTAGCACCTCTGAGGCCGATCTCCAAATCAGTTGGTGACACGTACACGTCCTTAAAAAACGGATACATTTTTCCCCTAAAAACAATCTGGGGATATTCTATATCGACATAGCTCACCCGGATGGCAAAATCATCGGTTATTTCAAGTGCCTCAAATATTCCGGCTGGTAATCCAACAACAACTAATTTTGCGTTGTCGCCTTCGGGAGATATTGCTTTCTCATCCTTAGAAAGAATCTTTACTGATTTAACTTCGGATTTGTTTAAAACGGCCAGAGTCGGTAAATATGCATTTCCCTCGTCGCCCCGTTCCTCTTCAAACGCAATTTGTTTTAATGCTAATTGGTTGGGACTAAGATTTTGTAACAGATCAACACCTCCATCACCAGCTTCCCTAATTGATCCCACAAATGTTGCAAGTGCCGAATCTTCGCCTTCTACCAAACCCTGCACTGCAAAGCTATAATTTTCTACTCGCGTGGCATAGTCTCCAATTAAATCATACAAAAATTCAAGTGCCAGATCATTTTCATGAGCATTTATAATAAATTCCTTTGCTGGCGCTTGAATACCTTTGTTCATTTTTCGGACGCCAGATTTTTCTCCTTCGCGTGCTTCTACTCCATCAATAGCATCCCACGAACTGTCCAGTAGATCTCCAACTACATCATCGGCACCCTTAAAAAATTCTACATATTTTTCGTTATCGTACTTTGCGTTGTTCTTCCGAACCACCCCGAGCGATACCATTTTTGGATAATAGGCCATTGTAGTTCCATTACTCCAGTGGTCCTCACCAAAACGCCAATCAAGCATGTCAAAGCCCTGCATCAAATAACTGAGAGTGCGCAATATGTTTTTTGCGTGTCCCTTGAGCGAAGAACTTCTAAAATATGTGTCTCTGCTAGTCTTCCGTGCAAACAGATTGTGCCACGCCTCAATTGTAGGCACCCACATCTCTGTCCCCATAGGGTCATAAGCCGGATCACAAAACGACCATGAACCATCGCCATACGGACTCTTACTCTCGGTCAGCGATGGAAATATCGGATCGCCGTCGGCAACGGCCTCGACCTCTAAAAGCGGCGACATTAACGCCCTTATTATTTCAAAAACAGCATCAATAACCTCTGCCGCAAGAATTTTCGCTCCGCGCCACCCCTTTGACTCCACATCATTAATGAAATCCCAGTAAACAACAAACATTGGTAATACATAACGAAGATCCTCGGACGAATCGGTGCCAAACGCAGCGTCATTCAAACCGTAGCCATCTTTCGTGCGAGGATATCCTTCATCATATGAGGCTTGGGTATCAATTGACGGCGTATAGGTGTATAAATTCTCCTCAAACCACTCCAACATCCCAGAAATCTTAGATCCCAATCTAGTTCCCACTGACGAGAGATTGGCGGGAGTCGAAGTGCCGGGCAAAACATATGACGTTGCCGAAAACTCACCGTAGGTATCAGAATCTTCGTCGGTATCTTCCTCTGGCATTCCAGCGGCAGTGAGAAATCCGCTTTCATAATCGCTAATAACGGCAGACACAAATGAATATGCTTTCTCATAATCATCCCTGATAAGCATCCACGCAAAGAGACGAGCAAACTGCATATGTTTTTCAGATAGATATTCGTCCACCTCATGATAGGCTGAAGCGTAAAAAACATCCACGAATCGACGGTTCCAAACATCAAGTACGACTGCCGCAGAAGCCCCTAACGAAAATGGCATATCGTCTGCCACGAGAGCATAATCTCTCGCTGCACCCTCATAATCGTCGGCCTTCTCTCCCATACGAAACATTGTTTTTCCAAATACTTCCAAATTACGCATTGACGTGATAAAATCGCCGACCGTCGAGTTGAAATTATCAAAATTGAGTGGATCAGGACCAGAAAATGCCTCGTCTACCAGCGCTTCTATGGTTCCGTACTCTTTGCTATCATAAGAAACCTGAGCTGCCTCGGGGAGCAAATTTGTGTCTCTTCTGTCTTTGACTTTCAATTTGCCAAGTATACCCTTCTTGGTGCGCAGCATGGTGGTCAACTTCGATGTTGTTGTCGTAGACAAACCCATACTCGTGGTATCGCTATAACGTCGCGCTCTTGTCCAGCTATCAGTGCCGATCAATTCATTAAATGCCCCAAATGGCTGTGTTATGTTGGACGAAAAAAACTTGGAACCCAACACTTCTTCACAGATAACCTGAAATTCTTCGTCGACTTCTTCACCAGTTCGAAGTTTAACAAATTCATATGAAGCAACCATGTCTCTAACAACATAGCTCAGCGTTAAAACTGGAAGATCCTCTCGGGATTTCGCCATGAATTTCTTAGCAACTCCCTTGAACTTATTGGCTGTACGCTTTTTCTTGGCCATCTGACTCGGCATGAGCGCATACGTGCAAAGAGGAAGATCTGATAGCACCTGGACCAGAGGAAGAGTCGCATACTTCCAAAAATACTTTTTGTTTTTCCCTCGTTCCAAGTGAAGCGCAGATCTCACACGCGTCTTTGTCCCTGGACCCAGAAAATCAAGATCTAAGTCTTCAGGGGGCTCATATTCTTCTATAAAATCAAGAAATCTTGCTGTGTGGGTTGCGTACTCACGCAGTAAAACCATCAACTTTAGAAGTGTTATATCTGCCTCAGTCGCTGCCAAAGCACTGGTGTACTGATTGAGCGCACTAGTAAATTCCGCCGGCAGAGTCTCCTCTAAATTTTTTAATAAATTAGCAATTGTCTCAAGTGTTTGGGTGCGTTCACTAACACGCGCCTTGAACATTTTTCCGGCGAGAGTTATATCCCCGCCAGCCGAATATAGAGGTTTAAAATCCAGCATTGCCAGAATTTCTGGGCGTTTTTCAGAAATTTGAGCGGCCTGTAACATCCGCTTTGACGACTTAGAAAGAGTTGTGGCAATTGTGCTTGAAGATCTGCCGCTAGACCCACCCTTTCCGGTCTTATAAGTTGCCGATGTCCGCGTGCGCGATGTCTTTGATGACGTTTTTGGCGTACTTCCAATCTTGCCTGAAATCACTGCCATTATGTTGCCAATAACGCATCTTTTGGATACGTTGATAAGTTTGCAACATTGCTCTCTTTAGATTCGGTGCCCAATGTTCCTCGGACGGTAACAGGAATAACTGAATACGTTATCATACCCAATGCACCAGCAAGTTCTTTATCTGCATAAGAAATAACCTCTCGGGCTGTTTTGTTATCTGGAATCGACAAACCAATTGGTGCCTTAACTCCATTATAATTAGCCATCACTACAAAATATGCGATATTAGATATATCTCCTGTAAACTGCCAACGAATAAAGTTATAACCAAGCACAGAATCAAAATCAGCATCAATATCTCGAACCGCGCCGTCGTTTCCAGATGTAGACATATCGACAGTCTTAACAAGACCACTCGGTGCATTAAATAACGCGGCTGCCAAGTCATTGCGAAGTACCTCACCAGTAGACGGAAGTATCTCCTCACGGGGAAGCATCGGATCCCTCCATTTCTTATAACGAAGCATGTAAGACTGTCCTGTGGCGAGATCCACCTCTTCGGTCGTGGTCAGATAAGAAAGTGCGGCTGTTGCGCTAACACGCGGAACGACAAAATATATAATTCTCCTGGCCCTGCGGGCTTTCATGCTAAAGCTGATTTGCTTGTCCGCTTCATAAACACCCATATAACGCAGGGCTCCTCGCTTTCTATTGTACTGATAAATCATATAATCTGCAACTACGCTTGTGTCTGTCTTCTCAGCCTCGAGTTCTGTCTCGTATGTTGCCGACTCACCTGATTCTTGAACGGCTTCAAGCATTGCCGATGCCGGTGTGGTTGTTATGCTTTGAGTTATCGTGAAAGAATGTTTTACCTGGGCACCTTTCCTAAACGCCTTGGCTCCAGCAATTGTAAAGCCCAACCGTAAAGCTGTCTCTCTGGGAGCATACCAAACAGAAGGTGTCTCTGCAACAAGCTTCCCGAATGCATCATTCACAAAAATTCGAGCCGTGTAGATAAAAATACTCCCATCATAAACCGTAGTATCACCCCACGAACCGTTTCCAGACGATTGGCCCACTACAACACTGTCCAAGTATCCAAGCTCTGTTCGGTAGAGAATGGCGGTATACCCCACATCGGGAAGTCCAGAAAGTGAAAGTGTAACACCTCCTTCACCATCTTGAACCGTTAAGACGGGCACTATCGCTTCAATTGCCGGTTTTTTAATTGAAGGCGGAGCCTCTAGCGATCTAACATTTGCCACACCCGGTATGCCACCAAGCCTTCGATTTGCAGTTAGGGCATAAGCGCGTGTTTCTGCAGCATCAAAAAATATGGTATCACTCTCCATATATTGTTCCTCACCAGCACCAAGCGTTGTTTCTCCAATTTTTTCTGTATCTAAAATTCCATCATCAGAAGGAATAAACTTAAAGAAGGACACGTCGACCTCGAAATTATTTGGATTTGTAATAAGCGCCGTGTCTGGTAAAACAGTGACAGGATCAAAAGTCAACAGCTTAACACTCACATCTTTCATTATTGCAGATAACCTGGTAAATAATTCTTGATTGTCAAAGCTAAAATTTTGTTGAATGACCTCTATTCCTTGCTTAAGCAATGAAACCCGTAACAACAAGCGTCTCATAAAAACTAGCGCCTCAAATTCATCTTCCGTCATAGGAAGCGAAAGTGAAAAAACCATCTTTTGAAATTCAGGCTTGCCCTTAATTAAAGCTGTGACCATCTCAGACGATGGCATTACGGAGAAAAAATGAGAATATAATCCTTTAAACGAGCCATTCGAATCCAAAAGTTCGTCAATCGTCTTGTTTTTAGATTGCATTGCTCCAGAATCTCGCTTCTGTTCGCACTGTCGTGGAAACGTAACGCCCGAGATCAAGCCAGGAAATATTCCAAAATTTTCGAATAAATCACCACTCAAAACCGCAGGTGTTGTTCCGGCGCTGGCTGCCACTAATTCTTCTAAGCCGCTCCCGCTCAAAACTAGCTGATCGGCCGACGTCTGTGCCGTCGCAGTCATTATATCAAAAACATCCAAATAATCGGTGTAATTTTTATCGGTAATAATGCCTGATCCAACCTTGGAGATATTTTCGTCAGAAACAAATCGATTAACAGGAAATATATCTTCAACTATTGTTTCTTTTTTCTCAAGCTTCGCGAGCTCAGCACTTACATTTTGAACAAAACCGACGGTAGCATTTTCAACATCCTCAGGAGTAGATCCTTTGAAATATCGATACTTGAAGGGCATTTTTTTTGCAATTTGTACCTGCACTTCGTCATAACCGTCAATTACTGCCTGTAACATTCTCCCATAAATCACAAAGGAATAGGTAACAGTTTCATTCTCGTATGAAACGCTGGCGAAACTATCTTCATTCTCAATTAGAAAATATTGCGCATCTGATTCAAGCTCTCGAACAAACATTATTCAAACACCAAGGTAAATAAATTTGCAAAAGTTAGACACCCTTTAGAATCACGGTATAATTTTCCTGCATAAAAAATGTGTGGATTGACGCGGCCGTTCACTGGATAACTCCCTCCATCAATTAAAACTAATTTCGTAATGGTATCACCACTAACCTCGAACATCTGTCCCAAGATGTCGTTGTCAGTGCGTGTGTTAGAAAATGAAAAAGTAACATACTGCTGATTTTCTAATTTTTTTAATGCATCCTCATAAGACGCCGGTGGATCTTGATTTATCTTGGTATAATTTCCAAGCATGCTTCCAGTCAGCGCGCCTGGTTCAGGTGCTGCCCTGGGAGGTAGGTATTTGTAATTAGGTGTATTAGCAACGCGGTAATCTTGCCACAAACATTCAACATCGTCAAGGCTGGCCGTCACAATTGTATCACCCAAATTAGCAAGCTCTGCCGCAACATAAAATGTTGTCTTTGTCGGAGTGAGAGTAAACGCGTCAGTGATTTCATTCTTCATCAAGTGACGAGTTCCCAAAATTTGCTGGCGTTGGAAACTTTTTAAAGAATCGGCTGTGAGCTCATCTGCATACAAAGAAACATCTTGTTGTATCGCGCTTCCGCTCACCACCTTACCTCCGTAAAGATTGAACGAATCGGTGACAAACGGAATAAAGTTTCCATCTGTATCTGTTTCGGGAATAATCAGATCAGCGTTGGTGGAATACGCTTCAAAATAAATTCTCTCGCCTGGATCAAATAGTTCTCCGTTAGAACCAGTCTCATAATACATTTGACGATCAGAAAACGATACATACATGATCTGCATCTCTCCGGCGGCCATCTGAGCTCTTCCGGTAGGGGTGATGATCGTATCTAAAACACGGGACTTGCTATCTAAGATGCCGGCCACAAATTATTCCTCCGACACTAAATATCTTCCTCTAGAATGTCTTCCGCTTCTAATTCTTCCTGAACGCGGCGGATTTCCCTCAATTTCTCCGGTCGATCCCCGAATTGGCGCGGGGGAAAATTTCCTTCATCATCAAGCCGCGTCATAATTCTTTCAAATGCACCCGCAACATCATCATCACTTGATTTTTCATTGTCTAATACTTCTTGGCATATTGAACGACACTCGCTATACGCATCCCTCCTTCCGGTGAGCAGGAACTTGTTATGCAAGATGGCGACGGGCCTGTTGGCACTATAGCGATTAATTTCCAACAGCGCATCAATTAACGTTTTATTAGCAAGTTCCAAATCATCATTCTCATGTACGTGATCTATAACACGAGCCGCAAAATCCTTAATACCGCGTGCTGCCTCGCGAGACTGAACCACGGAATCGTTCAGCGCTTGTGCCTGTCGGTCAATATTTTGTAGGCGTTCATCGAGTGTTGCGATAACGCTCTCAAGATTTTCAACATTATCAGCCAAAACCTTATCTCCTTCCTATATTGACCAATTCTATACCTACCGATAAAAAAATAAAAAGGTGGCCCGGAAAAATCCGGGCCACCAGGAGTAGTAATCCCCTATTGATTATCTGATCATTACTGTCACGACATCATCTGCTTCAATAGCAAACGAGAACCCAAAATCAGAAGTGGCTGGAGCCTTGATAACACCGGTTCTGCCATCATTTTGCCCTCCGTCCATCAACGTGTAGTCAGCCGTTGGAGGAGTGGCCCCACAATTGTCCGCTGACCCTGAGAACATCTGCTGCCCGTTGATGTAAATGTCAACGTGCTTCTGCCGCTGCGCGACTGTCATGTCGGACAGGTTGAAGGTGCCGACCGTGCCGCCACCGGTGGGAACCGCTGTCGACAAAAGACTTCCAGATGCCACTCCTGCTGTCAATCCCTTCTGGGTTTTGGCAGTCGTACCAGGTGATCCCGCCTCAGCCGCCAGCTTAATAGCTGCCAGGATGGAAGTGTTGTCGCCAAACTTTGTCACGTAGTTAGTCCAGTCAGCCTTTGCAGTGGAGAGGAAGATGGGATTTGATGCGGACCATGTAGACCCAAGCTTATTTCCATCCTCAAAACCAACCTGCCCAAGAGCACTTGGAGTGCCCGCGGTATCTCCGGCCGAGACAATGACATTTCGGTTCTCAGATCCAGAGATAAGCATGTTAGTAAGGGCCGGCCCCTGCAGCTTCTGAGAAATCAGCACTCGAGTGCCATCTACCTTCAGTACCTCAGCGGCATTCACCTCGAAACCGAGCTCATCGCCCAGAGCAACACGGAATCGCATGTCAGTATTTCCAGTAGCTTCGATGACAAAATCATCAATTGACCCGACGTTGGTGTACTTGATACTTGCGTCTCCGCCGGTACCAAATTGGACCTCATAGTCATCGTTCATCAGCAGACCGCCCTTCGCAGCAGTCCCATCCCACTGAGCGATGGCCACACCAGCATTGGTCTTCATGGTTAACCCGGCTACGTTATTAGCAAGGTGAGTAGACACTGCCTGTGTCTTCAGGTTGATGTAGTTGCCTTTCATCTCAAAGTCTCCAACCTGGAGCGGAGCAGCAGTGCTGAGCGCTACAACCGTTGCATCTTGTGCGGACGTCGTTGTTGCAAACGCAAATGTTCCGGTGCCTACGCCACCTGGCTTTGTGGTGGCATTTGACCAGACCATAACTGGATTCTCCGTCACTCCCGCAATACCCATCATGAGAGCGCGGTCAGCAGCAGCGGCGAAATCGCCACCGTCACCGTCGTACCCACATGCGATGATAGGATCTTCGACCGTCAGGTTTGTGGTATCGACCGTAGTGGTCGTACCATTGACCGTCAGGTCCTGGGTAATAACCACACTCCCCTGGAATGCGCTGTTCTGACCGGTTGTTCCGATCGTCTCACCGGCCGCACCATTCAGTGTCAAAGCTCCCGCAGAAGTGGTGACATTTGAGGCAGCGGCACCGTCAATCGAGAATCCGCCAGCCGATGCATCGAGCGCGATAGCGTTGGCAGCAGTACCGTTGGTATTGGTAATTGCAATCAGCTCGTTTGCCGCGGTTGAGTGAGGGGAGACCAGGATTTCAGCCTCTCCAGTCAAGCCCATCATCACCGACTTCGTGGTCGGTACCGTAATCTCAATACCACCTGCAGATGCTGCCAAGCTAATGGCGTCATCACCCGTTCCAGAAGACTTGACCAGAACTGAAGCGTCATTAGCACCAGTCACCTCGATCGTCAGGTCCTCGGCATCGGCATCTGAAGCAACGGTGAAGTTGGCAGCAACTCCCGCAGAATCAAG
>Ga0209434_1001534_pt1 | contig 10422 bp, 14 predicted proteins | sample ETNvirnome_2_300_FD_184068 | JGI IMG/M metagenome (GOLD analysis project Ga0209434, IMG submission 184068) | Marine viral communities from the Pacific Ocean - ETNP_2_300 (SPAdes) (version 2) | ecosystem: Environmental > Aquatic > Marine > Oceanic | place: Pacific Ocean | collected 2013-06-22 | reverse complement strand
GAGAAGCATATCCAGTACAGGGGTTCAGTTATTTTTTCTTTGGTTACTCTTCTATTATCTATAACTCCCAGCCATTTTTCTCCAACCTTTCTACTATATATCGAGAAATTCAAACCTATTTTTGCTTATTTCATTTTTCACTTTATCTTCTGTTTCTGGGACAGAGATAAAAGACCAATAACTAGGAGAAACTATCGATGTTGTACAATCATTTCCAGAATATATTCCACAACGGGGAAAATCGATACACCACATTAGCCTAATTCCATCTATCTCATATCCTTCGATACCGCATAATTTCAATGATTCCCACTCATAATCATCCTTAATTTCTTCCAAATAAATTATGTGAAGTAAATTTTTGTAGATTCCGAAAGCAGGAACATTTTTTTTATAAATTCCGAGAACATGAGTTTCTAGAGGAGGCAAATTGTTCTTTGATGTTTTTTCCCATTTAATCATAAAATTTATATTCACTATTTTTATTAAATTTAGCTATCAATTTGATCTTTTTTATCTCATCTTCAAAGAAGACACAACCTCCAGCTTCTCTCCACCAGTAGTACCATAAGTAGGAATATTTTAATATCCATTGGTAAGGATTTATTTCTATTCCATCATATTTTTCTTCTACTTTTTGCCAGTTTATAGGGTAAGCTTTTTCGTCAGCTTGTGGAGGAAGAATATCAAACGGGAAACTACTATTTTTATATTCATCAAAGAAATTTATCATTCCCTCATAATCAGAAATTTTCAAAATATTATTAAAATTAATTTTTACTTCATAAACATATTTTCCCATTTTCTTATCATCTAGATAAGAAAGTAAAGCTTTTTCTCCTATATTATACCATAATCCTTCAGGAACAAAACCTCCCCCAAATATTGTTCTTTCAAAATTATCATATTCACAGTCGAGCATAAAAAATCTTTTACCAATAAAATACCCTTCCCGTAGAGGTTTTGTAATAGCGTTCCTCCGTTTTTTAAATTCTTCTATTTCTTTTTTACTTTTTATTGAAGGGATTTTTTCGTAATTCATCTACAATTCTATACCCGCATTAGTTATTATCCCAGAAGTAAATTCTCTATAACTACTTTCAAGTTCTGGGTTAGGTAAAACATTATAAACGATATGCCTTTCCTGCAATTCAATAGGACTTCCTTCTTTAGAATATGGCAACCATCTAATAAAAGCTATTGAAGTTTGTCCTTCTTCATTTGGTATAGGAACGATAGCAACAGGATCAGCTATTTTTAAAAAACCTTCGTTGTTAGCAATTTCAACTTTTGCTATAATTTCTTCACCAGTAACAAGCTTAATTATTTTAACAGACATCTACATTTTCCTTTCAATTATAAAAACAAAATCTAATTATACTCATTTTTTATCACTAAAAAAACAAAAACCTGATTTTTAGAGTCAAAGTAAAGATTGACTAAAAAATATTCAGGTTTATCAACAACCTTTTCCTGAAAATCCTAAAAATTTTTACCCTCAATCTTCTTCTTTTCATAAGTCCTTTATTTACAAGGAGTTATGACTATTCATATCCCATTTCTTTTAACAGTTCGATCTCACGCCTTCTAAGCGTTAATTCTTGGAGAATAGTATCACAACATATCCCCATAATCATACAATTGTTTTCAAGATCTCCTTCTGCTAAATATGTATCATTGAAATTTAAAGATATTTCTTCTATTTTTTCTTTAAAAGGAAGAAGTGCCCTCCAGAAACTAAATCTAATTTTATCAATACACACCTGATTTTTTGTTATATCACTTCCATCTCTTTTTAGACTAGATGTACTAAATAGAGCAGCCTTTAAGTCTTTGATAGAGTTGAAAAATGTTGGTGGCTCTTCTTTTTTAAGTTGATCGAGTAAAAATTCTAATTCTATAGAAGAGACTTGCATACAAAGATGAATAAGTCCCCCATCCTTATATATATCAATACTCCTACATATCATCTTTTCATCATAAAGTAGTTCATAAATATCATCAGCATTTTCTGATACTACTGTCCATAGTTCGTTTCTTTTTCTTTCCAGCCTGAATTTTTCTTCGATTTGTCCCATAGTTTTCTTAACTTTCTAGCAGCTAATTTATCTAAATCTAAACGGAGAATAATTTTTCTTATAAAACGTTCATCATAGGGAGGATTAATTTTTCCTTCTTCTATATCTTTTAGATCTAATACATCCTTCAATCCAATCCATATGGCAAATTTTCGAGGACTCTTCCCTTTGTTTTTGTACAAACGAAGTTCCTTTAAAAATTCCCCAAAGTTCATAATAACTATCCATTAAATTACTCAACTTTTTTTTCCTGATATTTTTTTACTTCTTTTCTAAAATTATCTATTTTAGCAAAACTACTTTTTTCACAATTTTGTTCGATTATTTCTTTTTGTCCATCAGTTAAATCGTCAGGGACTTGAACATCTAGTACAACTAGCTGATCACCTTTTCTTTTTGTTTCAATATTTGGAAGACCAACTCCTTTTATTGTAAATACTCTTTCATCTGTTCCAGGAGGAATATTTATAGTCTTATTCCCATTTAGCGTAGGAACTTCTATTTCTTTTCCTAGAAGAACATCTATAAAAGAAACAGGAAATTGAAGACGTATATCATCTTCATTTCTGTTAAAGATAGGATGTTCTTCTACTTCAATGTGACAGAAGAGATCTCCGCTTGGTCCTCCATTCTTTCCTGCTTCTCCATATCTAGCAATTCTGATAGTTTGTCCTTCGTGTATACCATAAGGTACTTGGACTTCTATATTTTTATCTTTTAAGATTCTTGTACTTCCTTTACATTTTTCACAAGGGTCTAAAACTACTTTTCCCTGACCACGACAGTGAGAGCATGGAGAGGAGAACTGTACAAACATTCCTCCTTGAGGTCTTTGGTGAGAAGTTATTTGCCCTGTTCCCTGACAATCAGAACAGGTTGTCTTACTTTTACCTTTAGCACAACCGCTACCATTACACTTATCACATACTTCCGCTCTTTTATATTTTACTTTTATTTTAGAGCTTTCATTAATATCTTCTAATTTAATTTGGACATAGGTTTCTACATTTCTACCACGCAAGGGTCTATTAGCACGATTAGCATTTCTAGATCTAAATCCAAAAATATCTCCGAAATGGGAGAAGATATCATTCACATTCATATGACTATAATTTCTTACTCCCGCATTTTTTAAACCATTATGTCCATACCTATCATACAACTCTTTTTTTTCTGGATTACTTAATACTTCATAAGCTTCAGAACAATCTTTGAATTTTTGTTCAGCATCTTTATTATCCTTATTTCTATCTGGATGATATTTCATTGCACTTTTTCTATAAGCAACTTTTATTTGATCGGGAGAAGTATCTTTCTTCACACCTAATGTTTTGTAATAATCTTCTTTTGGCATTTTAAATTTCTATTGAAATGGGTTTATTTACCATTCTATAATCTTCATCTAAAAGACTAGCATTAACAAAAGTAATATCATCTTCTTTATAGACTCCGTACCCATTATGATTATGTCCAAAAATTACAAACCTTGGTTTTATTTCTTTAATTTTTTTAGTTAAAGAAGGAGAACCAATTTTAACTCCATCACGAGTCTTATCAAGAATACCTTCAGGACATCCATGTAGAAGTAATATATCTACGTCTTCTGGTATAATTTCCCATAAAACTTCCAATTCACGTTCTCTCCTATTAAAAGCCCAGTCACAAAATGGAGGTTGCCATGGAGTTCCATATATTTTCAAATCGTTCACTTCTACTGAACTATTTTGCAAATAAATACATTCTTCAAAAAAAGAAGATGGAACATTCTTTATTGATTTTTCAAAAATCCAATCATGATTTCCGGGCACGAATATTATTTTTTTAGCTAATTTCTTGTTCTCAATCATCCACGGTACAAACTTTTGTTTCAACCATTTCGATTGAAGAGGAATAGAAGACCTCCAGTCCCAATTTGCTGGACATATATCTCCCGCAATTAAAAGCATATCACATGGAGGTATTCTTCCTTTAAAAAGATTTCCATGAAGATCAGATATACATACAATATTCATTGTATTCTCTTTAAATCTTTTGCTTTTAATGTCATATTTTCTACGTATATACCTTCACCTTTTATTTCATAATAGAAAGTTATTGGCAAAGTTTTTTTTCTACAACTTTTTGGTTTTATACTTATTTTGTTCCCCAAAATTTTTCCATCTGCACCTTCACTATCATCTTTGTCATTACAAGAAATATATTTACATTCGCATATTTCCGCTACGCTATAAAGAACTATTTCTTCACACTTTACATCTTTAAAGGTTTTTAAAAACATAATATCATCGATAAAAATACTTATAGCTTTTTTTATATAAGGATATTCCTTATCCTGAAGTTTATGACCATGTTTTTTTTCTTCCCTTCTAACGTATTCTGTAAATAGATCCTGTTTAGCTTTTCTCAGAAGTTGTTTTCCTGTCATCTCAGGATATCTTTCATTTGGATATATTCTGCAATATTTTGTTTTCCATGATGATGATGTCTTCGGTGATATACTATCGGTCAACATTCTGAGACTCCCTACTTTATTTTTACCAGTTGATCTCATTATTTCATTTAAATTAGAAATATCTTTTATCAACAGAGTCAATCTCTCAGAATATTTTTTGCGTTCAGTAAAGATTCTTTTACGTGTTCCATTTATTTTTTCACACTTTACCCATTTAATCATGTCTTGTTCATTAATTGGTTTCTTTTTTCTTCCCATTGTGTTCTCCTTAAAAATTATAAATGTTTATCCATTCCTCAGATCCAGCTATTTCTTTTTCTTTTATAAAAGAAGCTTCTATTAAATAACCTTGCTTCACATCATTTTTATTTTTAATAATAAATTCTGCACATTGTTTTATATTACCATGACACAGGATAAAACCATTCTTAAATTTTACTTGATTATGATAACTATCAATAGTAATAAAATTGTCATCAATTTGTGTTTTTAGTACGAACCATTCGCCATCCTCTATTCTATCATAAATAAATTCAAAAGTTTTTCCCCACGGCACACCTAAGAGTCCATATCGTAAATCTTTGTCGTTAGTGAATTCATTAGATTCTACAAATCCTTCTAAAGGAAATTCATTTCCAGCAACATCAACGAAATTTTTATCGACATGAACAAGCATAAGAACATATTTGCTATTCACGTAGTTTTTCTCCTTGATTTTAAATTAAGTTACATTCTTCTTTGTAGATTCCCCAAAAAATTTCTCTATCTATTTTTGGAAAAGCAGTTACTCCTAATTTTTCTCTACGAAGTGCTCTATCAAGAGATATTTTTCTCCCAACAGATTTTATGTATTTATCTTTAAGACTCTGACAAGTAGTTGCCGTAGAAACGCACAAATACTTGTTTGCACCTGTTTTAGAATTATCAATAGAACTAACTATACAAACAGTGTCAATCAGATCTTTCCCTTTTTTACTTCTCCGCAATCTTTTCCATCTTACATCATAGATTCTTCCATCATTCATTTCAACCTTCATTTTTCTGCTCCTTAGTCAAGAGGTTTTAAAATGTCTATCGCTTCTTTATAATCCATCACTAATGCCATTTGAAGAGGGGTGTTAAAATTATTATCTACGGCAGATAACAATTTTTTGTCTTTAGAGTATTTTTCAATTAAAGTAATATCTTTCATTGCTACTGCTTCGTGCAAGAGAGACCTTCCATATCTTGTCACCACATAACTATTTTCTGCGTGTTCTCCAGGTTTTATTTTAATACCCAGTTCTATTTGTTTACGTCTTATCCTGTTCTCGTCAATAAAAGAACCGCTATACTCACCATAGATATAATTATTAAAATCTATCTTATCGACTATCACATCTAAATCTACGAATTTTTCATCATAGTTAAAGACACAATTTTCTCTCTCAAAAATATAAGAGGGTTCATCATCTTCTAAGATATTAGCGTGGTCCATTATTTTTTTCATTATTCGCTTTTTATCTTCCTTAAATAACGTTTGCATAAATGGTAGATTGTGAATAGTTTGAATAAATTTATTTCTAAGACTAGTTTCTAAATTATATCCCATAAATAAAACAACTCCTTTGTTTTTTAAAGGTGGGCAGAAGCAACATTTTAAAGACACGCCACTGTCACTTCTGCCCTATTTAAACCTCAAATTCTTCCAGCTATGAAATCTGAAATCAGTTGAGGGGTAGAACTATCAAGTCCTACAACATCAAGCATTCCAGCATCCTCAGGATCAGCAATTGAAAAACCAGTAGCAGTAAAAGCAGCAACAATCAACTTGGCATTTGAATTGAACTTCTTTCTATAATTTTTCAATGCTTCAAAAGGATGAACACCTCCAGACCATGTTTCATTATCAGTTAAGATAATAAAAGCATCTACATCCATTTTCTTACTAATAGCCTCTAGCATTGGTTGAGCACAATCAGTTCTAGCCCAATCATCTCTATTATTTAGAACTCTTATAGTTTCATCCAATGAAGATTTTGCAGTAATTTTTAAATTAACTAAATGTCCACAGAAGGCAGTTAAATAATGATTCTTTTCTGTTCTAGCAATAGTCATTGCCATAACTCCAGCAGCAGTTACAGGGTCAATATGTTCAGAACCTGCACAAGTATCATATGTCATAGACGGACTAACATCTATAGCTACCATTATCTTTTTACCTGTTGGTTCCACATAATTAAAAGAAGCATAAAAAGCATCTTCTAAAGCTTCAGAAATCTGATCAACAGGGTTCCATGAACTTCGTATTCCTCCTCCTGATTGATATATTTTCAAAGCCAGAAGAATATTCATTGGATGAATCCTAGCCTTTTTAAGAATCTCTTCTTTTGTTATTTTATCTACTACAGAAGAAGTTTCGTCTGACAAGTCTTTAAAAACTTCAGCCGAAGTCATTTGTCCAAGATTTCTAATCAAAGCTCTTATTGGCATATGAGGTAATAAAGCTTTCCAAACATTTGCATTATAAAGAGTGTTTGGAATAGATTCTCTTGTAAGATTATACTTGCTGATCAATTTTACTATCTCTGAACTCTTGGTTGCCTTTTTAGCCAACTCATGTCCATAAACATATTTTAGATCTTCTTGTTCACCGAATATTTTTACAAAATCTGGATGTTGAAAACCTTCTTGACCTTTAACTATATACTTAAACAGATTTCTATGATCAGGAGAAGCAAATGACAAAGCCTTATCAGTCATTCCACTGTTAGTCTTACGATCTGGACCCGGTCTAGCTATACGCAAAAGATCTCTATGAGTCCATCTTTGACCATCAACCTTACGACCTGGATACTTACAGACTTGATATGCAACGAAAGAAGCATCGTGTTCATTATACCAACGTCCAATAGCCCTTTGAAGACCCTTGGACATTTTACCATTTTTTAATTCCTTGACACTATTTACCCAAGAAAATAAATCGGTAGAATAACGACAAACCTTAGGCATATTTTTATTTGCGTAAGTTCTAACTTCCCTATTACCATATACACTAGCTACGGCCAAAGCAAATACCGCAGGAGCATTTTTAGGAGCACGACCTTGTTGACTAATTTCTACAATTCTATCAACAACTTTCTCACCACTGTCGGATAAAAGTTTCATAATAGTATTGAAATTTTTAACAGTCAATTTCTTTTCTGTGGCATAGTATGTTCCTCCTTCATTCCCAAGAATTAGGAACCTATCCAACTTGTCCCAATCACTGATTTGAAAAATATATCCACCAGCATAATTTTTGACTTGAACCTCTTTTGCTTTTTCACTTTGTGGAGTTTCAGGATTAACGATGTGTCTTGTGTAAGCCATAATATTTTTTCCTTTCTACAAAAACAACCTAAACGATTTGACTTACGGTGTCAAGAAAATATTCAAAAAAATATTTTTCACTTTTTTTCTTTACTGGCAGTAAAACCAAAATTGCTTCCAGAATGCTCTCCTACCCCAAAATTCTTCATAGTTTGAATAATCTCATCTACAACTTTTTTATTTATTTCTCTACTATTTTTTTTCTTTCCAATAAAGTGCAAATTTAAGGTATTTATAAATTCTTGATTTTCCGCACCCGTCCATTCATCGGTTTTTTCAACAATATAATCCAGAATTTCTTTCGTAACTTTCCACTCTTTTAGCCTATTTGAAAACATTTTATGTCTCAAATCTTTGTTCAGGGCAGGAACTTCTATTATTCTATCAAACCTTCCTGGTCTGTTACGAAGTGCATCTTCTATACAATCTAATCTATTAGTAGTCCCTATCGTTACTGCATTTAAGATAGTATTTACACCATCTAGAATATTCATTAAAGAACCTAATTGTACGTTTCCGACTGCTCTTTCTCTATCTAAAGCAAATAAATCTAAATCTTCGAGAATAACAATACAGGGAGAAACAAAATCAGCCAATTTATATAGTTGTTTAATCGAATTTAATGTATTTCCAGAATTCTCAGCAATACTTTCTGGCGTTATCCATATAACAGTAGCATCTTCAGCTAAATTACAAAGGATATATCCAAGAGTAGTTTTTCCTGTCCCCGGTCTTCCCGTCAGTAAAATTCCCCTTTTATTTATACCGTACTTATTATATTTTTTAACTTCTTTCAAAAAACCAAAAACCTCTAGCTCAAAAAGATTTTTTATACCGTCTGTATAATAGAAATTATCCCATGTATACTCTGGCCTTATTTTCATAGAAGAAAATTCTCCCATATACAACATTATATCTTTAAATTTTCCTCCTCTCAAACAATTATGGGACTTTGAATAACTTATTAAACTATTCATCATTTTTTTAGAAAAGTTTTCACTTTTTGTATAACAAACCATAGAAGAAGTTGAATGAGATAAATTAGTATGAAGAAAAAACACTACATTTTTATTTTTATTATCTTCATTATTTTTCTCAAAATATAAAAAACCCGTATCAGTAAAAGAAATATTTTTTCCTCCTACCTCCCAAGCTGTTTTTTCAGTAGGGATATAATTACCATGAGAATCCCAATTTAATTCTCCAGCAAAAGTATAATTTTCACTTTCCATAAAAGACATAAGACATTGCATTACTGTAAGCGTAACAAGTGGAACTTCCTGATAAGGATAATTTTTTACGTCTTTAATATCTGTTATATTAAGAAAATAACACAATATCCTAAAATCGATACTTCTCATAGAATGTATTTTTATTTCTTCAGCAAATTTTACATTAGCAAGCTTCACTTTTTTCTTACCATATGAATATCTTTTTTTTGTCCCACCTACTAGTGTCGGGAATGGAATCTCCGGAGGATTAGATGCTGCTTCAACAATACTATCCTCCCCCCCATATACTTCATTCTCTTTTTCAACAATTATTTGAGCTTCAGTCTCCGGTCTAACAGAAGACCCTCCAGACTCCTTAGATTGCAAATTAATTCCTGTTGGCATGTCTTTACTCCTTAGAATTGGAACTACTTAAATCTAATATTATTATACTTAATTTTTTTTCACTTTCAAGATTATTTTAATAAAAAGCAGGAAAAAGAACGATTAATTAAAAGATATATAGTGAATAAAAATATTTTGTTTGATAGGAAAATAAGGAGAAGTTTCATGAAAAAATATGAAAAAGATGAAACGACTGGCGTAGTTAGCCTGAATTGTGGCGATACAGCCAGCTTCACTGTTGCTGGTACCCCTGGTGTAGCTGCCCGTAATGCGAGGGCCAGAGTTCTGCTACCCGCTGACAAGAAGCCTTACACAGTCAAGGTTGAATATGAAGGGAAAGATTTTGTTATGGTTACGGGAGTGACGAACACGCCAACTGATGGCAAAGCCCTGTCGCTGTCTGTCAAGATTCGTGCCGAGGGAGAGTTTGATATACCCGCAGACCCTGCTCTTGGGGAGATTGGCTAATGGCTCTTAAGTACGCACCACAGACAGCGTTCAACTGGAGTGGTAATTGGTGTAACAGTGATGATGGCATACGGGATGTAGTTAAGCCCGGAGCTGGTGATATATGTTTCCTTACAGTCAATTCTGGTGACTGTACTTTGGATGAAGACTCTGCTACTCTCAGTGGCCTCTCAATGGCTGGGTATCCAAATGGCAGAACGTTTGCCTTTGGTGCATTCGACATAGACGTAGACAGTGCAGTTATCCTTGATGGCACGATTACATCAACTAGCGGTATTCTCTATGTCTCAGGAGCATTCACCAAAGCTGCGGGCATGGCTGCTCTGCCAAGCACGCTGACTGTTGAACTTGACGGGAGCGGAGATGTTACCTGCAATGCCATAACGGGCGGGAAACTGACTATAAATACCACTGGCACAATAACCCTTGGCGACGACAACTTCTGGGCCAACTGGAC
>Ga0209434_1001531_pt1 | contig 10431 bp, 20 predicted proteins | sample ETNvirnome_2_300_FD_184068 | JGI IMG/M metagenome (GOLD analysis project Ga0209434, IMG submission 184068) | Marine viral communities from the Pacific Ocean - ETNP_2_300 (SPAdes) (version 2) | ecosystem: Environmental > Aquatic > Marine > Oceanic | place: Pacific Ocean | collected 2013-06-22 | reverse complement strand
CCGCAATCCGGGGCGACACGACGCTGGGCGGCGAGGCTTCGACGTCCCAGGTGACGAGCTGCACCGCTTACGGAAATGTCAACGTCGCCGACTCGCAGTACGTCGGCGCAATCTTCAACGTGGAGGTATTCGCCACATGACGACTTACAAGGTCGCCGGCACCAGAACGGTTGCCGGCGTCGAACCAGGGGGAACCGTCACCGATGGCGACCTCGAGGGCTGCAACATCGAGGCCCTCATCTCCAGCGGCCACCTGGCCGCACCACCGACAACCAAGAAGGAAGGCTAATCATGGCCGTGTTTATGTCTAATACTGTCACCGTGACAGTGAACTCTGTGGACCTAACCGACCACATAACCAGCATCAGCGGGTTCAACGAAACCTGTGCTGACCTCGTCACAACGGCGATGTCAGAGACGAACGTCTCCCGCATCGGCGGAATCAAGGACTCGAGCGTGTCGATCACGTTCCTGAACGACTTCGCCGCGTCCGAGGTTTACGCCACTTTGGCGAGCCTCCTGGGGACAGCGGTCGCGGTCACGATCACGCCGACGAGTGCGGCCGTGTCGGCGACCAACCCGAAGAAAACCGGGTCGTGCCTGGTGACCGAGCTGCCGTTCATCGACGGGAGTGTGGGCGATTTGGCCGAAGTAAGTGTCACCTGGCCCGTGACCGGGGCAATCTCGACAGCGACGTCATAGTGCGATGATCGATCTCAACATCCGGGTTCAGCTCGAGGACGGCACCGAATGGGCGGTCAAACCGTCCATCGGGACGTTCGTGAAGTTCGAACGGCATTTCAAGCTGTCCATTCAGGCCCTGTCGAACGGATCGCTGGCGCTGGAGCACCTGGTGTGGTTGGCCTGGGAACAGGCCCGACACGAAGGCAAGACCGTGCCGCCATTCGACCAGTTCATAGAACAGGTCGAGAACCTGGAGATGGACAACGACACCAGCCCTTTAGTCGATACAGCCTGACTTTCCATTTGGCCGACCTCGCGTTAGCCACCGGGCAGCCGATCACAGCGCTGCTCGAGGCCCCGCCTGATGTCGTCAGGGCGATCAGGGCAGCCCACAACGAACGAACGAAGGAGGCGAACAGGCGTGCCAGACGTAGCCATCTACATTGACTCCTCCGCCCTCCAGAAGGCCATGAAAGAAGCCGGCGACGACATGGTCGCCGAGCTGAAGGCAGGCAACAAGGCCCTGGGCGAGATCGTCGCCGCACGCGCCAGGCAGATCGTTCCGGTGCGTTCCGGTGCGCTGCAAAAGACGATCAACGCGACGAAGGCCGTCGGCGGCGCGAAGGTCACCGCCGGCACCCCGAGCCTGACGTCGAAAGTCCCATATGCGGGTCCCATACATTACGGATGGGAGGCTCGAGACATCGAAGCGCAGCCGTTCCTGTCCGATGCCCTCGACGACGTCCGCGACGAGGTGGTCGACGCATATGTGAAGATGCGTAACGACCTGCTCAAGAAGGCGGGCCTGACGTAATGGCGAAGAAGAAGACACAGAAGATCGACGTAGCCCTTTCGGCGAACGCGAAGGAGTTCAAGAAGCAGCTCGACAAGGCCGAGCAGGACGTCGGGAAGTTCTCGAAGGGTGCGTCTAAGGCGTTCAGCGCCCTGAAGGGTGCCGGCATCGGGATAGCGGTCGGCCTGGGCGCAGCGTTCGTGAAGGCCGGCCTCGACTTCGAGGAGATGGAAAACATCCTCATCAAGGGCACCGGTGCGACCGGCGACGCCCTCGAGGACCTCAAGACACAAACCAGCGATGTGTTACGCACCGTCCCGGAGACGGCCGAGGTGGTCGCTGGTGCGATAGCCGACGTGAACACGTTCTTCGGTGCGACCGGAGAGGGCCTGGAGGCGACCACGGGCCTGTTCCTGGACTTCGCCCGCGTAACCGACATGGACGTCGGCGATGCGATAGCGCGCCTCGACGCTCAGATGACGCAGTTCAACGTGCCGCTCGAGGAAAGCGACGAGCTGCTGGGCGACCTGTTGCGAATCTCGCAGGCGACCGGCGCACCGATGGACAACCTGCTGGGCCAGATGGAGAAGTTCGGCCCGATTTTCGCCACAGCCAACTTTGAAGCAGAAGAAACGGTCGCCATCTTCGGAATGCTCGAACAGAGCGGAATCGACATAGTGGCCGTAGGCCCGAAGCTCGAGAAGTTCTTCGGCGATGTAGCCGAGGCCGGCGGCGATCCCAGGCAGGCGTTCGAGGACATAGTCGAACAGATCGCCAACGCATCAACCGAAACCGACGCCCTTTCGATTGCGTCGGAGGCGTTCGGTACCGCCGGGTCGGAGATGACGACCGCGATTCGTGACGGCAACCTCGAGCTGGAGACGTTCGGCGGCCTCCTGGGCGACGGCGTCGGCCTGGTAGGAGAACAGGCGGACGCGACCGAAACCCTGACCGACAAGTTCGCCATATTGAAAAACGATCTGATGACCAAACTCGGACCGGCGGCGGCGGCGACGATGGAGGCAATGGTCGTCGCTATCGACGCCGTGATCGTCGCCGTCGAGGCCACCGTTGCGGCAATCCAGGTCGCGGCCGCATGGATAGCTGAAGACCTCTACCCGGCGATCAAACCAGCCATCGACCTGGTCGTCAGCTACTTCGAACACCTGTGGAAACAGATACAGAACGTGGTCGACCTCGTCGTGGCGCTGTTCCAGGGCGACTTCGCGGGCGCATTCGACGCCCTCAAAGCGATCGTGTCGACCGCTGTCGACTTCATCGTGGACACATTCAAGGACCTGCCCGGTTTGATGGTCGACGCTGCGATCGCCGGCGTGGGCCTCCTCGCCGACCTGGGCCAGGCGTTCGGCAAAGCCCTGGTCAACGGCCTCATCACGATATGGAACATGGCCGACCTCAGGTTCCCGCGCATCGACGTTCCGTCGTGGGTGCCTGGTGTCGGCGGGAAGGGTTTCGGCGGTTTCGACGTGTTCCCCGACATTCCGACCCTGGCAGCCGGCGGCATAATCCAGTCGCCGCAGCTCGTTCTGGCAGGCGAGGCCGGCCCTGAGGCGATCATCCCGCTGGACAGGGCCGGCGGCGGTTTCGGCGGCATGGCGGCACCGACCGTCAACGTGACCGTCCAGGGGTCCGTCATCTCGAACTACGAGCTGGCCGACATGATCCAGGCCGAGCTGGTTCGCACGAAGTACCGGAACCACGACCTCGAATTCGGGACATGACAACCGCCGAAGTAATCGTCAAAGTCCAATTCGACCAGGGTTGGAACGACACGACGTCGAGCGAGGGCTACACGACCATTTCGACAGCGAACCCGGTCCGTCAGTTGTATATGACACGCGGCAAGAAGGACGCCCTCGACAAGCTCCAGGCCGGCCGGTGCGTCCTCGTCGTCGATAACACGAATGGCCGCCTAGATCCGGCGAACACGTCGTCGCCGTACCGTGACAGCGGCGCAACCGAGGTGCTGCCCGGTCGTGCCATACAGGTGATCGTCGTCGATCCGTCGGATTCGACCGAACGAAACATGTTCTCCGGTTTCGTCGAACGCTGGGTGCAACGGCAGCAGGGCGGCGGCCACGACCAGGTCACGATCATCGAAGCGGTCGACTGGATCAAGCCGTTGGCGATGGCAAAATGCGACGCATCGACCGAAGCGGAGGAAGGATCCGGCGAACGCATACAGGCGCTCATCCGCATGTCGAACCAGGCCGTGGCGATCGCCTACCAAACGACAGCCGTGCAGACCGTCCCCGAGAAGGCGTACACGACGTCGATGAACGTCCTGGACGAGATCAACAAGGTTAACGACGCCGAGGTCGGCACCGTCTACTCGACCCGGCTCACCAAAGATATCGACGTGGCAAGCCGCACCGAACGCCTGTCGGGCGACGGGAAGCTTGTCGCGCAGTTCACCGACGACACGGGCGCCGATTCCGGCTGGTTGCCGTTCCATGACGTGACCATGTTCTGGGACGATGACAAGATCGTGAACCAGGCCGACGCGACGCTGTACGGCACGTCGACCACCGCGACCCAGTCCGCCAACGCATTGTCGAAGACCCGGTATGGCGTCCGCGCCGTCGACAAAACCGCGATCATGCTGTCGACCGCTGACGCAGCGACCGAGTGGTGCGCGTTCCTGGTCGACCGGCAGAAGGAACCCGGCGACCGTGTCGGCGCACTCAAACTGCTCCCGCAAGCCGACGGCGACCTGTGGGAAATCGTTATCGAATCCGATCCCGGCATGTTCTACCAGGTGCGCCGCCACCCGAAGACCGGGTCGACGGTCACCCAGGACGTGGTCCTCGAAGGGATCACGCACCGGGCCGACGCGAACCGGTGGGAGACGACGTTCAACCTGTCGCCAACCGGCGGCTACTGGGTGCTCGACACCGACGGCACCGGCCCTTATGCGTCGATGTCGACACTTGGGACCACAACTAAACTCGCGTTCGTCGACTACTAGGAGCAGACATGGCAGGAGCAGGACACAAACTTTGGGCGGCCGGCGACGTGGTGGGCGCATCCGGCGACACGGACATCAACACGGCCCTGTTGCAGCAGGTCGTGGGCGTCTATGCGGCGAGCGCGAACCGTGATGCCGCGTTCGGCGGCGCAGGCGAACCGACACTCGCCGAGGGCATGGTCTGCTACCTCAACGACACGAACGAGTTGCAGGTCTACAACGGGTCCGCCTGGGTATCTGTTCTGGACGTCGACACGATCTCGGTTTCGTCTGGTGCTTACACGCTGACCAACGCATTGACGGTTGATGGCGATTACGACTTCACGATCGGCACGGTCAACACGCAGATTCTCGCTGCTGCGGCCGGCTCGGCTTCTGCTGGGAACGTGTCGTATTCGTTTTCCGGCGACACCGACTGCGGAATGTTCCGATATAACACCAACTCGATCGCCCTGGCGACAGCCGGCGTTGGCCGTCTCACGATCGTTGCCGACGGCACCGTCAACTGCGTAGGCGAGTTCACGGCCGGCACGAAAACGTTCGACATTGTCCACCCGATCAAGGGCGGAGACTGGCGGCTGCGCCATGCGTCGATCGAAGGGCCGCGAAACGACCTCATATATCGCGGGACGGTCACCCTGTCAGGCGGTGCGGCAACCGTCGACCTCGACGAAGCCTCGAACATGACCGACGGCACCTGGGAGGCGTTGTGCCGTAACCCGTGGTCGATGGTCGCCTCGTCAGGCCACGCCGTCGAATGGTCGCTATCGGGAAAGACGCTCACGATCACCTCGGACACCGCCGACGCGGTGTGCTCGTGGATTGTCATGGCAGAACGCCAAGACGAGCACCTGAGCAGCCCTGAGGCCCCATCGTGTGACAGCGACGGCAACTTCCTGACCGAATATGAGCAGGAGTCTCCTGAACTCGACCTGGCGGGACGTGCGGCGGCCGGCGACGCGGATGCGTTGGCCGAGTTGGCCGGCCTCGAAGCATGAAACACGCCGACCTGGTAGCCGGCCTCGAGCCGTACCGCGATGACGGAGACGAAGACGTCGAGCACCTGCACCCGGTGCTTGTCTTCAGACTCGCGGGCGCGTTCTGGTCGTCTCAGCTGATGCGCGACCATGTACGCATCGAGTCCGGGGCACGCAGCATGGACGCGCAGCGGCACCTGTACGCGAGGTGGCGCAACGGGGCAGTCGGGGCGAACTTAGCCGCTGACCCTGACAGGGTCATTGCGCCCGGTTTCCGAGGGTCCTACCACATGATCCAGCCCGCCGATAACTGGGCCTGGGCGTGCGACCTGACGCGTGTCGGCCCTGTGTCCTGGTCTCAGGTGCATGAGGTGCTCGACGGCTGGTCACTTCTCAGAACGGTGCCGGGCGAGCCTTGGCACGTACAGGCCGGCCGCCATACCGGCATATTCGCCGGCCCTATGCCACCCGAGTCCGTCTGGAAGGCCGACAGCGTCCCGTACAGGCCCCTGAAGGCCCGCCGGCCTCGAATACGCGGCCCCTATGTGCGTTTTGTCCAGGCGCGCGTAGGGGCCGTCGTTGACGGTATCTACGGACCTGGAACAGCCGAAGCTGTGGCCGATTGGCAAGCCAACCACGGCCTCACCGCCGACGGCATCGTTGGCCCGAAAACCCACCAAGCATTAGAAGGGGAGCAAACCACATGAGCTACAAGGACCTTTTCGAGAGGGCGGCCGCGACCGCCTGCGAAGCCTTTTTAGCAGTGTTCGTTGTGACCGACCTCAGCACCACCGACACGGCCGTTGCGGCAGCTGCAGCAGCCGGCCTCGCGGTGTTGAAGTCGTTCGCCGCGAGCAAGGTCGGAACAAAGGGCAACTCGAGCCTCGTTGTCTGACCTAACCAAACTGGTGGGCGCGATCACCGCGCTGCTGGTCGCGCTGACGGGCCTCTACCTGGCTGTCATGGGCGACGACGCGCCGCCGGCCCCGCATGGCATCACCGTCGTGCTCGACTCGCCGGAGGCGTTCGCCCACTTCATCGAGAACCACCCGTCGAACGGCTAACCAGCGCGAACGATCTTGCGTACCGTTTCGGGCGAGTCGCCGGTCACGGCCGCTATCGCCCGAAGGCTCAAACCGTCGGCGTGGGCCTCGCGGATTGTCGCCACGAGTTGCAGCTCGGCAAACTCGGCAATTTCGACGGCATTCTCGAGGGCATCCACCGGGTCGAGGACCTGGGTGAGGTGTGTGTAGACCGCCGCCGAGTAATACCTGGCGGTTTCCTTGCTGCTCGTCGTGTCGCTCACAGCGTGACCGTCGGCAAGAGGGCACAGAACACGACGAACGCGGCAGCCATCACCACAACGGCGACGGCGATACAAACTGAGTCGCTCATCGGTTAGCCCTTCCCGGTTTCTTCGACGAGTGCCAGGTCGGTCTCGTTCCAGTCGATGACGTAAGCCTCATTCGTCTCGAAGTAGTCCCGAGCGCAGACGGCAGACTTGCCGCCGTAATCGGGAACCGCTACTACTGCCGTGATCTTGATGAGCTTGTGATCCATTTCGGTGACCTCCTCAGGTCGGTTTGCTGTTGCTTCCATGTCCATATTATGGACTACCTCGCGGCCTATGTCAAGTATCTAGACAAGATATTTCGGTATCCGCGCACGGGTCGCGCGCATGGTCTATGGTGCGCCGCGTAGCCAACCGTGGGGGTTGAACATGCCGAAGCCTGACGACTACCAGGACGTCGACCACAGGGTGCATGAGTTCTGGGAGCGGTTCCCTGGGGGCCGGATCCGCACCGAGCTGCATCGCTGCGACGGTTCGCAGGTTCTGTTCGTTGCGTCGATCTGGAAGGACGGCACAGTCGAGCACCCCGACGCGACCGGCTGGGCCGAGGAGAAGTTCGAGGGCCGCATGGAGAAGTGGGCCGTTGAGACTTGCGAGACCAGCAGTTTGGGACGTGCCCTGGCAAATCTGGGCCTCAACGCGAAGGGCCTGCGGCCGTCGTCGCTGGAGATGGGCAAAGCCGACCGGCAGGCCCCGGCGGGAACATCTGATAGCACTACCCCGTCGGCCTCGACGGGCAACTCGGACGACTTTCCGATCACGCCTTTTGAGGCGAAGCGTGAGCTGCTCGACGCGTGCGGTGGCAACCGTGAGCGTGCCCGTGAGGTCTGGGACGAACGCAACTTCGGTCGGGCGGCCGGCCACGGCATGAACCGGGCCGAACTAGACGGCCTCCTCGCAAAGGTCGACGCATGATGCAGCCCTACTACCAGGACGACCAGGTCACCATCTACCACGGCGACTGCCGGGAGATTCTGCCGCTAGTCCAACCGGCCGTCATCGTTTCTGATCCGCCTTACGGATTGGCATCGGCATACGGCCGTCTATCGCGCGTGATTCCCGGCGATGATGATGCGGCCCTGAGTGATTGGCTCGTCACCGGCTGGTCAGACCGACTACCGATGGCGATCTTCGCCGATAACATGCGCGGCCCGATTGGACGCCCTCGACGACAACTGGTTTGGGACAAAGCGGCGTTCGGTCTGTCAGGCTCCGACCTACCCTGGATCAACGGGCACGAAATAGTCTGGATCTACGGCCACGGCTGGTCAGGTAGGAAGCGCGGGACAGTCCTGAGGACTCCCCGTCTACAGAATCCCGACCATCCGACGGAGAAACCGCCGCGCCTACTACAGCGGATCATCGACTGTGCTCCGCCTGGATTGGTCTGTGATCCCTTTATGGGTGGCGGCTCGACATTACGGGCAGCCAAGAACCTCAATCGCAACGCCATCGGCATCGAACTGGAGGAACGCTGGTGCGAACGGGCCGCCTTAGCAATGGCCCAGGAAGTCCTAGCCCTATGAACGCGCAGGCGTCGCTGTGGGACAAAGGCGGCGTCGTTTCGAACGAGCACCCGGTCACGTCGCATGTAGCGGCCGCGACCGTCAAAGCCGGGTCGCAACGTGCGCAGGTGTTGACAGCGTTGTGGAGCAAGGCGGCGACTGCCCACAGCCTGTGGATGGACGGCCTGGTGCTCAACACCGCCGGCCATGTCGTGTCGGCCAACCAGATTGCTACACGCCTCAAGGAGCTACGCGACCACGGCTACGTCGACTATGTGCGGGCGTTCCCTGGCGGGCCGTGCCTCGAGGAAACAACGACGGCCGGCAACACGGGCCTGGTGCAGACGCTGACCGGTTATGGCCGCCGCCAGGTCGCCGCACTCATGGCAAAGGCCCGGATATGACGTTGCCGCGCACCGCCGTAGACCAGGCATCGGGTCTGGTGACCGAGAAGGCGTTCATGGACACGATCCTGCAAGCCGCCGAGCTGTACGGATGGTGGACCTACCATACGCACGACTCGAGGCGGTCCACGGCCGGTTTCCCCGACCTGGTGCTGATCAAACCGCCGCATGTCCTGTTCCTCGAGGTGAAGCGCGAAAACGGGCGTCTCAGCGTCGCCCAGGCGGACGTGTTGGCGATGCTGTGGGGCTGCGACCAGGTCACCGCCGGCGTGGTGCGCCCCTCAGATTGGGAACAGATCGTCGAATGGTTGTCGGTATGACGGCAGACGCCGACCAGCCGTTCGACCAGGAGGGCCGGGTCACGGTCCCTGACGTGTCGACACGTTTTGACTTCCTCGCGTGTCGGTTCGCCCACCGTCGGCCCGGCCCTCCGCCTTTCGCCTCCGTCGGGCTTCGTATCGGCCCCTATCACCGAAAGGACTGGTTGGCCGGCCGTGTCGTGGACGTCACCCGGCGGAGGCGTTCAACGTGAATGTTCGGATCGTTCCCTCGGTGCCTCAGATGGACCCCGGCCTGCTCGACCTGGCCGGCTTCGACCTCGACTCACCCTGGGTACAGGTCTACGACCTACCGCTCGCGGTGCTCGAACTATCAACCCGGCCTCGGAACGTGTTCGCTCGAGCAGGTATCGACTCGATAGGCGACCTGGTCGCCCGCGACGACGACGACATCATCGCTATGACGATGCTCGGTGCGGACTCATATGTGGAGGTTGTGTTGGCCCTTCGTCGGTTCGGCCTGAAGCTCCGAGAAGGCAAGCGTTCAGCGTTAGTCATCGCGCAACATGCCGAACGACTGGCTGCACGGATCCGGCAATCCCAGGCGGACAGCGAGGCAGCAACGTGAGCGGCACCTACCGAAACCACCTCGAGGACTACGAGCCGGCCCTTACCAGGGCAGACATCGTGGCGGCGCGTGGCCCGGATCTGCGCCCGGTGCCGAAACCTGAACCTGTGAAACGCACAGGCAAGCCCAACGGGCACGGCACCCGCTACAGGTGGACGAAAGGCTGCCGATGCTCGTGGTGCCACGCAGCGTCGCTCGAACACAACGTCAGACAAGCCGAAGCAAAACGTCTCAAGGAGGCAAAGCAATGACCGACGCGGAACTGGACACGATGACGCAGGTGGAGCGCATCGCCTACTTCAAGTCGCTGAACCTGGGCCACAATGCCGCGATCAGCGTCGGATGCGCCACCACTCCTGAACGTCGAGCATGGGAGCTGCGCCTGGCTCGAGGCGAACGGGCCGCAGCTGTCTCCGACGACCCGAACGAAGTCACCCGCGAACTCGACGGTGCACGCGATGACCTGGCGGCGCAGCAATGAGTATTCAGGCCATGTCGAACGTGATCGGCAGCCACGGCCACGGCTACCAGGACGGGTCGTCTGCGACGGGCGCTGTGTTCCTGGTCGAGCTGATGATCGCCGACTCGGTCAACGACCAGAACGGCAACGTGTTCTGGATGTCGAATGAGAACCTGGCGAAGAAGTGCCGTCTGGCACGCGAAACGGTCAACAGGACTGTGCGCGAACTCGAGGCCGGCGGTGTGCTGCGACGTGTCGGGCATCACGATTCGGGCGCTGTCAGGTGGCAATGGATCGGCCACCCGGAGGGTGTGACGACAGATCACACCTGTGACGAGAGATCACAGGGAGGTGTGACGAGA
>Ga0209434_1001526_pt1 | contig 10449 bp, 10 predicted proteins | sample ETNvirnome_2_300_FD_184068 | JGI IMG/M metagenome (GOLD analysis project Ga0209434, IMG submission 184068) | Marine viral communities from the Pacific Ocean - ETNP_2_300 (SPAdes) (version 2) | ecosystem: Environmental > Aquatic > Marine > Oceanic | place: Pacific Ocean | collected 2013-06-22 | reverse complement strand
CGCCCTTGGCCATTGTTCCATCATCATTCATAATTTCACAAATCATAGCCATTGGTTGTAAACCTGCCAAATGCATTAACTGAATGGAACCCTCAGTGTGTCCTCGTCGTTCTCTTAAGAGTTTAGGGCGGGCCCGAAGTGGAAAGAGGTGCCCTGGACGCGTCAGTTCGTCGGGGCTAGACTCTAGGTCTAAGAGCACACTGAGGGTTTTTAATCTATCCTGCACAGACATTCCAGTTGTTGTGTCATCTCGAGCATCTACCGATACTGTGAAGGGTGTTTCGTTTTTGTCGGTATTATCTGTTACCATGGGAGGAATTTCTAACCTATCAAGAATACTACCTGCGCATGGGATGCACATAAGTCCTCGAGCGTTGTTCATAGTAAACACTAAATTGTCTACCGAACACATTTCTGCTGCAATAACAATGTCGCCTTCGTTTTCGCGATCATATTCATCTACCAGAATGATAGGCTTTCCTTGTCGTATTTCTTCTAATACATTCTGCATCTTTCTACTTTTTAACATGTTTTTATCCTTATTCTTTAGTCTTGGAGTCGCAATAAACTTATCCACTTTTGACGACACCTTCTTAATCTCGAGCCACTTTCTAAAATCATTCAGATCGCCGGGAGTATCCATAGACCTCATATCGAGAATATTGTAATCACAAATAATTTTTCCGTCGCCTATGGCCTCATTAAAAGTAGGAGTGATATAAAATTCATTATTAATGCGAATATTTTTATTGATCATTGTTTTGGTATATTTAACAAAGTCGCGGCCATGGCGCCAATAAAACGCCCCAGCTAACGCCGTATCAGAAATCACTTCTTTTTCGGCCACACGAATAACACACCCATCATCATCCACTTCAGCATAACTCCAGCCCGGGTTTCCGGATTCATCCTTAAAAGTAAAAATCATACCATCAAAATCATTATGAGATGTTTTATCTAAAAATTGATCAACTTCCCACAGAAAATAGTTATCGCAATTAACGATCAATAATTCATCATTATTATCAATATGCTCTTGCGCCAATAATGCGCTGCATGCTTGACCCTCTGTTAAACCATCCAAAGTTACGATCTTGCAATGAGGAACAATATTTTTTAATGTTACATCTAAATGATATCTTTCTATATGTTTTTCTTGAACAACAAAAATATAGTTTCCATCTATGTTAAGTCCCTCTATAACCCTCTCGATCATGGGTTTTCCATGAACATCGATAAGAGGCTTCGGTAAACTGTATCCCACCTCCTTAAATCTTCTTCCTAATCCTGCCATTGGTATTAATATATTCATTTTATCTCCTTTTATTCCCATTCAGCTTCAAGTGCGGTCGCTTTCTTCCACAGCCCAGTATCCATAAAAAACCACTTCATTAACAAAATTCCATTCACTGTTAAGAATGGGGGATAACGATGCAAGTTTTCCGCTCTTTCTACTTGAGGTTTAAACATTTCATTCGTACGAAAATCATCGAGCTTAGATTCTGGCCAGCCTGTCATAACGGTGCGCCGATACTCACTCTCAACCTGAAGGTATTCCTTTAAAACTTTGTGATATAACTCACAAAAATTATCCATGTTCTCAGAACTAGAGTAGAACCACATGTCGGCGGGGCCCTCGTTAAACAGGTCCCAATAAACCATGTACAATTTGCTCATGTCCAATGTTGGGTCAAATTTAATACATTGACAAGCATACGGATTGGTTTTTCCGGGGCCGCTGGTGCTTCTATTGATTCGGCCCAGATCAAAGCGTGACTTAATAACGCAGTCATATTTAAAATCATTTTCTTCTTCATAAGTTCGTTTGAGTTCAATAGATTTTTGTGTAGAATAATATTGACTCAACAGACGCTCTGGGCCCACATAGCCGGCGCCCTGCTTAGAGGTCATTGTCCAGCTTCCTAATTGATTATAAGGATCGAGATATCGTCTACTTACCTTATTGTTCTCCGCAATTTCCACAAAATCAATTTGAGATTCTACAATATATTTTTTTGGCTGGTAGAGTTCTGTTATTTTTTCTTCTAAATGGGGCTCCCAATTGTGGAAAAATACATCCACTTCACACGTTGGCGAAGCACAATTTAATATGTGTTTTTTAATATATTCATAACCATCTTGTCCTGTCGATGAACCATCTTTAAATGAATCAAAATATCCTGACAAACATAAGGCAATTCTCATCTTTCACTTCCAAATAATTTAAATTCTCTCAAGTCTTTATAGGGGGGATCCTCCAGTAGGTCTTCGCTATGGTGGGGATAATTCTGCATTAACATTAGGCCGCGCGCAGCTTGTTCTGGGGTCATATATGCATTCCATCCATTCATTTCGATATTATCGTCATGATATTTTACTTCCGAGCGCCCCTCGTAACGTCCCCGCATAAACCATTGATAAGCATCAAAATCATCCGTTAAAATCATACCTCCTTTTCCAATCTTTAAATGCTTTTTAATATGAAAAGAAAGACACATGTAGCTTCGAGGGATGTACATACCCGAAGTAAAGCGTTTGGCGGCGTCGTATATGGCATATGGTTTAAGTTGATAGACCCCTTTCCACTTCCGGTCGTCAAAATTTACCGTTCCTCCTGCATGTATAATGGATTGTGGCACAGATAAATAAGTATGTGCAGGAATAGTTACCTCTTTTACACGAAGATATTCACAACAAAGTAACAATGCATCAGTACAACTATCAGTAGCCACAGCATAGGGGGCGCCCGTATAATGGGCAACCTCTTGTTCAAACATTTTAACAATTTTGTAGGGATTGTGTAGCATATTTTTTATTTTATATTATAAAGCCAATAACGTACAGTGATTTCATCACCTTTTTTAATATCTTTGATAGCTCTCAATTTAATGTATTCGCCTTCTTTATAAGCCTCGCAGTTGGGTATATTGCAATGATTAAAAAATCCTCCCAAAGGGGTGCGAATGTACCCATCTTCAAATTTTTCGTCTAAAACATGGGAAATACCAAATTCATGATTTTTCTTGATATCTTCTCGAGCAAATAATCCGAGGCCTTCAATTTTTGACTTTTTGATGGTAAGGGCAAGCGGAAGGGGTCGATACACTTACTCCCTCTCTAGCAAATAAAACTTCTTTTTAAAATCGCATTTCTCAAATAATTTTATGCTAGCTTCATTATCCAACTTAACTTTGGCATAAGCCGTGGGATGCATTTCCATTATTCGATTGATCATAAAAGACCCCACGCCTTGGCCCTGAAAGTCTGGGTGTGTGGCGACTCGTATATCATCGTCTATAACTCCAACATAACCTGCAGGAACTCCTTCAATCACACAAACCCAATAGTTGTTGTTATATTTGAGCATATATTTAGCATGTTCGATCTCGTCAATGATATCTTGTTGTACGAAACCTTCTTTTACTCCCTCCATATTGCGAAGATTTCTTATAAATCTCCAAAATACAGGTCCATTTTTAATTAATTCCATTTATCCACCTGTGACGCAAACGGGCTTAAAGCATTTAGCCAATAGCTTGTAAGATAACCTCTTGTAAATTTCCATCCTTTTAGTTCTAACAAAGGATTAAGACAACTACCAATATCCAAAAACGTATTCTCGCTGTTCTCTCGGAAGCATTCATAAATCACATAGTTGCTTAAACTTGCTGCAGAACAGAGAATAATATGGTCTTTAATCTTGTTCTCAGCAATATATTTCTTAACATCCTCAACTACATTATAGTCGTTTATCATGCAGTTTGTACCAATTTCAAACGTTTTTTTAACTTCAAATGGGAGTTGTGAAACATTTGCTAACTTATTTACAACATAAATAATGCTTCTATCAACGAATAGTGGCACCATCTCTTCAATAAATCTGCCATAGTTAGCGTTAATCAATAGATTTGCAAATGTAAGATTCTCATAACCAGGGCCGTGGGTTTCCAACATCCACTCAAAATTTTCTTTACCAACGTGCCCGTCAGTGGTGGTGCAAATTCCTTTATAATATTCCTCTTGATTGTGAACAAACGTTTCTAATAATTTCTCTCTATAAAATTGATGTTCTTCGGGTTTAAATTCTTTTTGTTCTTCTTCGGTGTATATATTTGGCCCGGAAACATCTCCGGTAATATAATGATCCGCGGCCAACAGCAAATGTTTATTTTGCATAATGAATAGCTCCCCATCAGAAAACCGAGTGAACGCAAAGTTCTCTTTATTTTTGATTTTCTCCAGCAATTTATCAAAAGCATTATGAAAATCTTTCACAACTTAACTCCTCTGACTGTTTTCCACCCCTTGCGGAGACCAGCAGCCACACACATATCTCTTTCGTTAAAGAACTGCTGATGGCTGACCGCGCTATTAGTGGATGTTGCCTTATTATCTATCCCAAGTTCATTGCCCATAATTGAACCATGAAGTTCTTTATCATCTGACGGATGAGGAGGGCAATATGTTGGGATGCCTCCCTGAATCTTTGCCATAAAAGCAAACTGAATATCTTCGCCGTTTTCCCATGTCGTCGGTTTTTCTTGCCAAAGATATCGGAGCCACTCTCTTTTAAAGAACCAAGCATGCCCCACAAGGTCCACTTCAGTTATCTCTTCATTTTGTGAAGGCCATCCGCAACGCTCGTGTTGGGCGTAGCGCTTGTCGTTCAGAATGATACCTGCACTCCCGAGTATTCCCTCATGAGTCTCTATGGTGCTCAAACAGTTTTCGAACCATCTCGAGCCAGGTATGGTATCATCATCCAATATGGCAATATATTTCGTATCAGCGAGTAATGCGGCCGCGAATCTGCCATAAAATTTCCAATTGTAGTTATTGTGAAATATTTTATCCACTCCTAAACTTTTAAAGTCAAATCCTTCATTGTCTTCATGAGCATTTACCCAAAGCCAAATCTCTTGCGGTGGTGCTGTTTGATTACGTACCGCCTCAATTTGCATTTTAAGATTATAAGGGCGCCGATAAGCATTTAAAATAACAGTTGTATTATTTCCTCGAGCTACTTCTTTTGTTTCAAGAATTCCAGTTTTAATATCGCTATAAACTCTCTGGCGCTGTTCTCGCACAAATTCTATAAGTTCTTTACCTTTATATTGTTTAAACCAATCCTCAGAAATACATCCATTAAGATTGGTTGTTTTGATCTTGCAATCTAACATGCGTGCTTCTAAAAGAACCCTATTGAAGCTTTCTAATACTCTGGGGATAAAAACATGGGTTTCATGAAATGATAACTGTTTAATGAATTCAGAGTATTCCTTTGAGCCAATAAGTGTATATGCAATTGCTTTTTCTTCACAATAGCTAATGGTTGCTGCAGTGTTCTTGGTGGGATTCTTACTATCGACTACCGATGCATCTGATTGTTTAGGATTTGAAAGGTTTTTTTCTATAATTTTTAATTGTTCATCAGTCCACAAACTCATTCCTAAGTTTATAACATTATTAATCTTAAGATTTTGTCGTATACATTCTGCCTGAATTTTAGATTGAGCAAAAATATTCTTAGCATTTGTAAAAATTTCTCTGTTAACAATATCTTGAAACGGCGCAATGTAATCTTTATATACTGCCGGATTTCTTGTTTTCACATACTTATGATCATGTTCCATTATGCTATAAGAGTTGGGATAATTAACCAATTCTGTTGACGCAGAATCTGACATCAAAGTAAAATTGGATATTATCATATGATATCCACATGTTCTATAAAGCTTAATGTGTTTGTCAGTTAAATCCGTGTTCTTAAATTTAACTACATCAAATCCATCATCACACAATAGACGGATCAATATGTCATCACATATTTCGGCGCCTCCACTTATTTCATCGATAAAAAAATCAGAAATAAAGAGGATTTTTTTCATTACTCAAAATCCAAGATTGTGGGCATCGCTGCAGCACTCTCATTAGGATTAACATGTAAAGCATCACATATTTCCAATACCATTAATGCGTATTGCTTTTCTTCCGCAAACTTTTCACATAGATATTCGGCATGTTGGGTGGCTTTTGCCATTGTTTCTTCATATTTATCGGGCCCTAAATCAGCATAACATCGTCGCATTTGTTGTTTTGCGGAATGCTCGCGCGGATATGCCCACATAGATTCTTTTGATATAACCCCCTCCCACACAACTTGTTCAGGAATAGGACCAATATCATATTCTACATTATAAAATTCAGAAACTCCAGTTGTAGAATTCACAAGAAAATCTAATTGACCTGACCATCCTGGGGCTATTACTGGCATACCTACATATGCAGCTTCAAAAATGGGTAAGCCAAATCCTTCGCCGTGAGTCAAAGTGAGAAATGCTTTGATTTGTGGGTGTTCAAATAGTGAATGAATTTCTTTATCCGTCATATCTCCATGCAAAAGATATACTTTACACTTCCGATCTGGATAATTGGTTAAAAATGACTTAAAGTCATTAAAAAGGCGCTCTCGATCCATCAAACAATTTTTGGAGATATTTGATTTTACTACCAAGCCTACCTCTTCATCATGAAATTCTTCAACGAACCATTTTAACGTATTAGGCAGATTTTTGCGGGGGCCGGCCTGCGCCATTACAAAAAGGTTAATGTCGTAATCCAATGTGATGCCTAAGTTTGACGGTTCTCCAAAATCTTTAACCGGATAATTAATCGTTGCGATTGGAGTGTGAAGTTTAACTATCACTTCTTGGTTGGTCTGTGTATTAGTCCCTACAAATTGGGTGCGCTGATAAGTGTTGGCTGAATGATCTGATACTACTAAAATCTTATCTATGTCATTGCCTTTTTGGATCCACTCGTGAGTGACGTTAGTCGTCTCTATGCCGGCCGTAAATCCAATATTCACCGGTGCAATTCTCTCCCATTCATTAGGAATGGTTACCTGAAAAGATGCATCAAACTGGCCACCTTCTTGGAGATAACTAATGGTTTTCTCAATTGTATTGTCGATCCATTCCTTTTCTTCGTCGGCTTCGCTAATCCAGGACGTCTGGCCCCATTGAAGCGGTTGAATATAGATGTCAAAAAGATCGGGGCGCGATTGCATAGCACGCAATGCAAAACGAGATTGTTCCCCATATCCAGAGCGGGTTAAAAGAGGGGCTTTTAAAAGAATCTTCTTTTTCACGCTACCTCCAGAAGATTCCAGCGATCATATCCCTTTCGGGACTCCCAGGAGCCATGTTTTTCTATTATTTCATCCATTAAATTTATCCATTTTTCTTGAAAGCTCACAAAACTATAATTGCTAGCAACATGATTAATCGCACCACCACTCATTTTCTTATATACTGCTGGTCGCACTTCCAATGCCTTTTTCATTGCAGTGTTAAAATCCTTTTGCGCAATCCGATCTTCATAAATATAGGGTACCTGAAGAGAACCTATTACCGATTTAGATATCGGTTCAATCCCGTAACCAAAGTACGTTGTTCCGTCGTAAACTTGTTCTTGCATTCCACCGGTCATTGTAGCGATAATTGGCGTTCCGCAAGAGAGTGATTCAAGCATACTCAACCCAAACCCTTCGGCGTCACTAATCGACACAGTAAAGTCTGCGGTATTGTAAATATCAGCCAAATGAATAGGAGCTACCTTTTCCGTTGATAAAAGAACCTGGCCGTCATCAACTCCCAAATGTTCAATAATATGAGGCAAATCCGTCCCATGCTGGTCTCGAGGATCTGTATGCATTAATAAGCATGCTTTATCGTGGCCAACTTCATCGAGAAATTCTTTAAACCACCATACTAAAGTGCCACTTTGTTTTCGTCGAGCATTACGACTATTCCAAAAGAAAATCTTTTTATTCTTATTGAAATGATTATTAGTGCTTGCTAGAATTCTATTTTTAACTTCAGCACATCGAGCCTTTTCCTCGGGGGTTGTATAAAGGTGAAAAAAGTCTGGATCTACCGCATGGGGTAGATAATGGGATGAAACCTCAGGCGCCACTTCTTTGACAATCGCATGTGTTACTTTAGAAATGCAAACCATTTCATCAGTTGAGCGATAAAAAGACCCATTATAAACAGGGGCCGGAAAGTTATCCCACACATGATAATAAACCATAGGCATGTGTGCTCTAATTTCATTTTCTATTTCCCATAACCACCCATAAAATCGCGGGTCCGTCATGAACCACAAAACATCGGGGCGTTCTTTTTGTATGATAGAGCGAATTATCTCGTGATTACCATATCCATCGATAGGATATATGCGCCAATCTTCTCCCCATGGATCGATTTGTTGAGAAGCATAGTCTTGGTGTTTAATCGCACCCCCTAGACATATAAACGAATAGCGGCCGGTCTTTAAAAGCGCTTCAATAAAATACTTTGTTTGTGTTCCCACTCCAGACGGCGAGAGTGGATGGTCGCCTAATACTAAAATTTTCTTTTTCATTCTTCCTCTTTAGAACACACTGTGTTCAGAATTAATTTTGTCACTACATAAGGGTCACAGTTGGCGTTGGGACGTCGATCTTCGATGTAACCCTTCCCCATCTTAGCCACTTGCCAGGGAATACGGACTGACGCAGTTCTATCAGAGACTCCCCACTTGTATTCTTTATGAGAACAAGTCTCATGCTTTCCTGTTAGGCGCTTTTTGATATCGGCGCCGTAATTGTCAATGTGTTCTTTAACATTTTTTCCTAGAGCTTCGGCGGCGGCCTTACAGGCGTCAAACGACTCACGCATCTCGTGTGTGGAAAAGTTGGTATGACAACCAGCCCCGTTCCAGTCGCCCTTTTCGGGCTTCGGATCAAAAGAGACTGTAACTCCATGCTTTTCAGCTATTTTCTGGAGTAGATAACGTGCTATCCATAAGTGGTCACTCGTTTCAACGGGGGGTAATGGGCCCACTTGAAATTCCCACTGACCTGGCATGACTTCAGCATTGATGCCGCTAATGGTCAATCCTGCCTTTAGGCAAGCGTCCAGGTGCTCCTCTACTATCTCACGACCAAAGACGGCGTCAGCCCCCACAGAACAGTAGTATTTGCCTTGTGGGTCGGGCTCTCCCTTTGTTGGGAAGCCCAGTGGGCGCGTGTCCTTGTAAAAGGTATATTCTTGTTCCATCCCAAAAAGAGGAGCATGGGCAACAAACTGCTCAGATGTTTCACGACATAATGCCCTCGTGTTACTCTCATGAGGTTCCAAATCAGTATCATACACCTCACACAAAACTAGCATCGAATTTTCACGGCGAATGGGATCTATACAAGCCATTACAGGAAACAAAACACAATCAGAGTTTATCCCCTTTGCTTGTTCAGTGCTTGATCCATCAAAACCCCAAATATCGGGGTCTTGGGCATCTTGTAATACTCTAGTTTTACTTCTCAATCTGGCTGTTGGTTGAGTACCATCAATCCAGATATATTCTGCTAGCTTCATTTATTTATTTCCTTATGGGCAATGTTCGGTGTGTCTAAAATCACACCGATTGCAAGATAATCTATTTTTAATATATCGTTTATTTTTGATATTGTACAATGCTTTGCTTAACATTTTTAGAGCATTTTCGGTTTTTCTGGGTCCACTAGTGACTCTAAAGAATTCAACATTGTTGTGTTTAGCTGTTCTTTTAAGTAGAGCGAAGTGTGTCTCTACTTCTTTGGGATCTATTGCCATTTTTTTACAAAAGAAGTGTTTATAAAGAGTCAATTGATATGTTGTCATTTTATCGTTGCGCCGGCGAGCATCCCAACCCCAACCGCACGTTTTCCAATCAAAAATGTGAACTTTTCTATCTGGTGTTACTACAATGGCATCAATAAATCCCTTAAATTTATATTCCTCTTCGCCATCGATTGTTTCCATTAAAGGCATTTCCGACGCTAAAACTTGAAAATCTCCAAAATATTCTGTTAGTGCTTCTTCTATCTCTGGGAGGATTGATTTAGATTGTTCTTTCATTTGACTAACTAAATCGTAATCTATGTCTACATCATCGTCGAGACCCGAAAGAGATTCTTCGAATTGTTCGATAAAATACTTTTGATCTTCTATCTCCTCTTTTAAAAGCTTTTTCTCGCAAACTGCGTGAACTGCTGTTCCAAATGCCGTAAAAACATTTCCTTTAAACCCTGAAAGCTTTTCTACCCTGGTTAGTTTGTGGTAAAAAGCACAAAAAACCCAATCCTTGAGTTCTGAATATGATATGTGTGGCACGTATACTCCGTGGTGCACTTTATATTATAGCGTCAAAACTCAGCGGTGTCAAGTTTTTCTGGTTGTTGAAGTAATAATATTTTCTTATATAGTTCGGGACTTACTTTTTTAAAAAAATCATGATTAGAATCTAAATAAAATTCCGTAAATCCCGTTGCAAGATATTCTCGGAGAGATGTGGCTGCATAAGGAGAAATAAAGATTCCCCTCATCAAGGGGGCCAATTTGGCATACCCTATTTTTTCATGTA
>Ga0209434_1001524_pt1 | contig 10468 bp, 13 predicted proteins | sample ETNvirnome_2_300_FD_184068 | JGI IMG/M metagenome (GOLD analysis project Ga0209434, IMG submission 184068) | Marine viral communities from the Pacific Ocean - ETNP_2_300 (SPAdes) (version 2) | ecosystem: Environmental > Aquatic > Marine > Oceanic | place: Pacific Ocean | collected 2013-06-22 | reverse complement strand
AACAAATTAAAAAAATATATAAATCGCAGAAACCAAAAGAGAAAATAGAGGTTGACGGCGTTTTAATGCCCAAGAAACTATTTAGAAAAGAATCAGAACGTAGTTGTCCTGTGTGTAAAATTTATTCTTTTGATATAAGAGATGATTTATATATGGCAAAGTTCAAATGTTGTTTTGAATGCTATGTTCAATATGTTGAAGGAAGAGAGGACAGATGGAAAAAGAAGTTAAACTTACAAGAGAAGCGATAGAAAAACTTATTTCGGAAGAAATAAACAATATGTCAGAACAACAACTTCAGGAAATCAATCCACTTACGGGTGTCTGGTCTGGAATCAAAGGTGCAACAGGTGAATTTGGGAAAAGAATTTCTGCACATGGAGCCCAAGCACGAAAAGCATCTTATTATAAAGAATATGCAGGAAAATATATAAAACTGGCCAATAAAATGAATAAGCTCGTTGATGATATGAGTAAGGTTGCTGGTAAATATAAAATTCCAATTGTTGATGAAAAGGGCAAAGCAAACTTAGAAAGTAAATCCGGACAGTTATTTGATAAAGTCAGGAGTATTGCTGGAGATGCAATGGGTGAGATTAAATCTATTAAAAGTGTTCTTTCAACTTATGATGAGCCATCTGAACCGATTGATGAGCCATCTGAACCGATTGATGAGCCTAATATCAAAACCGTTGTTAACGATCCAGATGCTGAACCAACCAATGTTCCATCAGGAGAGCAAGGTTTGTCAGATGATTGGGAAGATGTGTTGCCTTCGATGCGCAAACTACCGCCGTTTGAGGCGGGAGGGAATGGGGGCACAAAAGGAGAACCTTCTGAAGATATTCCAGAACCAGAAAAAGAATTATCTCCTAGGGAACGACGTAAAAAAGAACGTGAAGAATATAGGAGAAAGTTCAAAAAAGAACGAGGTCTTCCTTCGGCTTCTGGTACTGAAGATAATGAAGACGATGAATTCGAAAAAGCAAAAAAGGCATCAAAGCCTTGGTATAAACGATTTGAAGAGGGACAAAAAAATGGCACAAAAAAATAATATCTTGGATATTGTAAATGGTATTTCACAAGCAGCAGCTAACGCTTATGATGGCGCTCTTGATGAGAACGGAGAACCTTTAAAAACAGGTCTTAAGAGAGAGGAAGGAAACCCGGTTCTCGATAAGCGTGTTATTGACGGATTTAATGTTCTTCTTTCTGGTAATACTTTAACAATCAAATATCATGGTGAGATTCTTCTTAAGGATGTTTATAAAGGAGATTTTGAAGGAGAAATCGCACAACGTATTCAAGACATATCATCTTATTTGAAAAAGGAATATAAGAAAATCACCGGCAACTCTCTTTCATTAACTAAAATAGATAAAGAACCTGATGTTTTAGTTCAAAGTATGAGCAGGATTCGATCATGGGTTGAAGCACATCAAAAGTTTAAGATTGGCGGAATTCCAGACGAACCGGAATTGGGTTCTACAGCTGAAGAACGTCTTGATTCAGCAATGAAAAAATGGCTAGGGTTAGGTAAAAAAGATACACAACCTCGCAAATATAATGTGACTCCAACAGGGAAACGTCAATTTGCTGGTACGAAAAAACCAGAAAATGTAAAAGGAAAACGTGATGAGGAGCCACGAACATGAGTAAACTTACAAAAGATGATTTAAAGCAACTCATCTTAGAAGAAATGGGTAAGATTTATGAAGAAGTACCTCTTTCGGGTGGCGAAGAAGAAGCAAAATCAGTCAGCCAAACCGACTTTCAAAAGGGGTTGCGACAACAAGCCGTGGGCGCAGCCGAAGAATTTAAAGGCATCACAAACGCTGAACGTGCTATTTTTCAAAATGTAATGAAAACATTAAAAGGCTATGCACAACAAAAAAATCTTGCTAGTGGCGGCGCAAAAACCTTAGTTACGAGATTAGTATCATTACTGCAAAAAGAAATAGAACAGGGATCAACTCAGAAGCCGGAAAAAGCAGTAACTGAGATTGAAAAAGTAACTACTTAATATGTATGTCACAGTATTTATCCAAAAAAGATCTTGTCAAAGAGATTGTTAAGTGTGGCAAAGATCCTGTTTATTTTATAGACAACTACTGTAAGATTGCCCACCCACAACGTGGACAAATACCTTTTAAAACTTGGGATTTTCAACAAGAACTTCTTTACAAGTTTAATGATTATCGAAACAATGTTATTCTGAAATCTCGTCAAATGGGGATTTCTACAATTACCGCTGCGTATGTTTCGTGGATGTTATTATTCCATCGGGACAAAAATATTTTGGTGATTGCAACTAAATTTAGCACAGCAGCAAATCTTGTTAAAAAAGTTAAGGCAATGATTAAGTTATTGCCGCCGTGGTTTGATCAGATCGCAACAATCGCCATCGACAATCGTTCTTCTTTTGTTTTAAATAATGGCTCTGAAATCAAAGCATCTTCAACATCGGCAGATGCTGGTCGTTCTGAAGCATTGTCACTATTGGTTATTGATGAGGCAGCACACATTGAAGGCTTTGATGAGCTGTGGACAGCACTTCAACCTACAATGGCTGCGGGTGGTCGGTGTATTGCGCTTTCTTCACCAAATGGTGTAGGAAACTGGTTTCATAAAACTTACATTGGATCTCAAAGCGGAGAAAACGATTTTCACCCAACCATTCTTCATTGGACACTTCATCCAGAGCGAGATCAAAGCTGGTTTGAAGAAACAACAAGAAATCTTTCAAGGAGAAAGATTGCTCAAGAGTATGAGTGCAACTTTAATGCTTCTGGTGAAACTGTTATCCATCCAGATAACTTAAATAAAATATCTCAAATTTGTAGCGAACCAAAACATCAAACAGGTTTTGATAGAAACTTTTGGATTTGGGAAGAATATAATCCCGAGAACAAATACTTATTGGTGGGTGATGTTGCGCGGGGAGATGGAAATGATTATTCTGTTTTCCATGTATTCAATACAAACACAATGGAACAAGTTGCGGAATATCGCGGAAAGCCCACAACCGATTTATTCTCACGAATCTTATTTGACGCAGGAAAAGAATATGGTGATGCCATGCTCATTGTCGAAAATAATAACATCGGGTTCTCGGTTTTGGAAAAACTCATTGATGCCGGTTATCCAAATTTATATTATTCTACTAAAGGAACTCATGAATATATTGAACAACATCAGGCAGAATATATTTCAAACTCTATTCCAGGATTTACAACTTCACAAAAAACACGTCCATTAATTGTTGCTAAGTTAGAGGAGTTCATTAGAAATGAACTAATTACTCTTAATTCTATTAGGTCTTACCAAGAGTTAAAAACTTTTGTTTGGAGGAATGGTAGACCAGAAGCACAACGCGGATATAATGATGATTTAGTAATGTCATTAGCGATTACTTGTTGGGTAAGAGATACTGTTTTACAAGATAATACAAGAGACTTAGAATACAAGAGGGCGTTTTTGGGTTCAATGATTTTTACAAATACTAAAATGAATACAACAATTCCTGGTATGGAAGGCTACAAAAAAGAACAAAAACTTGATAAAATAAAAGAAGCTGAAGAAAATTATAAAAATTTTGGATGGTTATTAAAAGGATAAACAATGGCAGAAAATAAAAAAAATGAAAATACCAATAGAAACCCAGATTCGTTTTTGTTCAAAGCTTTAACAAAGATGTTGTCTGGACCTCTTACTCAATACCAAAGACAAAACCCTCGTCAACTTAAAAGATGGCAACTTGATAAATATAAGTTTCAATCCGCTAGCGGTTTAAGCTTTAAAAAATCATCTTATGGGATGAACTCCTTTGATAACGTTTTCGCAAATGCCACTGCAAATATGGCTCGTGCAGAACGATATGTTGATTTTGATCAAATGGAATATATGCCTGAGATTGCATCAGCTTTGGACATATATGCTGATGAAATGACAGTTTCTTCAACGCTTCAAAAACTCCTTACAGTTAATTGCCCTAATCAAGAAATCAAAGAAGTTTTAAATAATCTTTTTTATGGTATTCTAAACATTGAGTTTAACTTATATGGTTGGTGCCGTTCAATGTGCAAATATGGAGATTATTTTTTGTACTTGGACATTGATGAAAAAGTTGGAGTCAAATCTATAATTGGTCTACCAACTCAAGAAGTCGAAAGATTAGAGGGTGAAGATAAAACAAATCCTAACTATACACAGTTTCAATGGAATAGTGGTGGATTGACATTTGAAAACTGGCAAGTTGCTCACTTTAGGATTCTTGGAAATGATAAATATGTTCCTTATGGAACTTCGACATTAGAAGCTTCTCGAAGGATTTGGCGTCAATTAATGTTATTAGAGGATGCAATGATGGCATATCGCGTTGTTAGATCTCCAGAACGACGTGTTTTTTATATTGATGTTGGTGGCATTCCACAAACCGAAGTTGAACAACACATGGAAAAAGTTGTAACACAAATGAAAAGAAATCAGGTAATTTCTTCTGAGACTGGTCGTGTGGATTTACGTTATAATCCAATGAGTGTTGATGAAGACTTTTTTATTCCTGTTCGTGGTGCAACTGGCGGGACTCGAATCGAATCGTTGCCTGGTGGAACATATACTGGAGATATTGATGATGTTAAATATCTTCGCGACAAACTATTCTCAGCTCTTAAGATTCCTCCATCTTATTTAACTCAAGCTGAAGAAGGTGGCGAGGACAAAACAACTCTAGCACAAAAAGATATTAGATTTGCAAGAACCATAACTCGTCTTCAGAGAAGTATTATTTCAGAACTCGAAAAAGTCGCGGTTATTCATTTATACACACTTGGATATACCGGAAAAGATCTCATTTCCTTTAAGTTACATTTAAACTCACCTTCAAAGATTATGGAACTTCAAGAACTTGAGCATTGGAGAACAAAGTTTGATATTGGTGCAGCCGCAACAGAAGGATATTTTAGTAGGCGTTGGGTTGCAAAGAATATTTTTGATTTATCTGATGATGAAATTATAAGAAATCAAAGAGAAATGTTTTATGATAAGCAGTTAGATGCAACACTTGAGCAAGTTGCAACTGAAGCTGGTGAGGGTCTTGGTGGCGAGTTTGGCGGTGAAGAACTTGGCGGTGAACTTGGCGGTGAGGAACTTGGTGGTGAAGATCTCGGTGCCGAAGAACTTGGCGGTGAAGAAGCTGGTGGAGAAGAAGAAACGCTATTAGCAGAACCAGGAAAGCGCAATGATTTGCAATGGAAAAGACCAGATCAAGAGCCATATACGACTCCTGGTGCAAAAGGAAAGAAATATACACGGGTTAAATCTGATAAACGAGATATGGGAGCAAGAAAGCGCAGTTATAAAAGCAAATATTCCGAAGAAACAGGAAAAAATACACCAAGAAATATTTTTAAAGGTTCATCTGAACTTAATCAGCTTGCAAGAGGAATTTACGAGAATATAGAAACTAATTATGATAAAGATTTTAAAGAAAAGGAACTCAAAATTTTGAAAAATAATTCCGAGATTCAACAATTAATTGAAAATCTTGAGAAAAAAGGAAAACAAGGCAAAAAAAATGGCAAAATTCAAACACAATAAAAAAAGAAACAGTGCATTTCTTTATGAGATTTTAGTTCAAGAACTAACAAAATCTATTATCGAAGATGATGTTGAATTAAAGAAAAAAATAACTCAACTCGTTAAAGAATCTTTTGCGCCTGGTTCTATGATGTATAGGGAGTTAAAGCTCTTTAAAACAATATCACAAACTAGAGGCGCAGGCGTTTTGACTGCTGAAAAAATTATGAATGAAGTAAAAATTCGTCATAAAGATATTGATAAAAAACAGCTGGTATCAGAACAAAACAAGTTGACACGTAAAATTCGAAAAATATTGTCTGATGATGTTTTTTCTAACTTTGTTCCAAGCTATAAAGATTTGGCATCTATCGGTCAAATATTTAATCAAAGAATATCTGTTAAATCTAAAATTCTTTTAGAAAACGAAGTTGTAAAAAATATGACACTCCTTACAGAAGATCAAGAGATGGTTCCAATGGATAATATAATTTATAAATCATTTGCAAAGAGATTTAATAATGAATATGGCGGAAAGCTTTTACCAGAACAAAAAGTTCTTCTCAATAAGTTTGTTACTTCTTTTTACAACAATGGTCTTGAGTTATCAGCATATTTAAATGATGAAATTGGTCGCCTTAAAGAAGATTTGAGCGATGCGCTTAAAAAAGATATTCTATTAAGTGATTCTGAAATGACAGAAAATGCAAAAAATGTGGTTGATCTTTTAGAATCTTATAAATCTCAACCTCCATGTCAAAAAATGGTTGTGGAAGTTATAAAAATTCAGGAGTTGGTTAAGGAAATAAATACACATGTCAATTAAAATCAAGATTGATCCAGATGCAACTCCAGAAGAACTTGCCAAAAGAGAGGAAGAGAAAAAAGCTCCTCCAAGTGTAAAAATTTCTCTTGAGGCAAGAACAACTCTTGATGGAAAAATTATGATCTTAGATCATATGCATCTTGATATCATTCTTGATACTGCCAAAAAAACAATAATGACATTTCCAAAAAATGAAATAAGTGATGAAACCTATGGGTTTCAAGATATGTACTTTAAATATTTAACAAATGAAGGGGTTATATTACCAGAAAGTATTAAATCAGGAAATGTTTATGGAAGTTTACAGGCGGATTATCCCGAAGCAGCCGATGAAAATGTAAGCCCAACTCAAGTTGTTTTACTTTCTACTTCAAAGTTTCTCAATGAACACAGTCCACAGTTTGAAACACAAGAATTTATTGAAACTGAAATAGAGGATCTTCTTGTTGATCCTGAACCGGATGACTCAACAGAGCTTGGTGAAGTTCCACAAGATCCCAAAAAAGGTACTATAACTCCTTATCGTATTCGACGTTATCTAAGTGGCTATGGATATTATTAATGAATCTATTGCTGTTTGTTCTTGCTGCTTATGGGCTTACGCAAATTATAGCTTATGGAAAAATCTTTAATAAGATTCGTCCCTCACATCACTTCTTTCATTGCTCGATGTGTATTGGTTTTTATGTTGGGTTGTTTTTGTGGGCAATAAACAAATATACAGAACTATTTATATTTGATTATTCTATAGCTACTGCATTCGTTTTAGCATGTATTAGTTCTGGGACATCATATGTGTTGAATATGATTTTTGGAGATGAAGGAATAAATATAAAAAACTGGGGTGATAAATAATGTTTAACAATATTTTGACATCAAGGAAGCGTTTGTTGCGTCCTGTTCGTCGTTGTAAATCTGGATGTAAACCCGTGCGGGTTGCGCCCGCATTCCAACAAGGAATAAATTATGAAGTTTAAAGAAAGTCATATTAGAGAACTAATCAAAGAAGAGATTCAGAATCTAACACAAGAAGGTTCAGAAGAACTTTCCAGTGAAGAAAAAGGCATAAGTGCCGTAGCTTATATACTCCTCGGTAAAGCTATGGAAAAGATTGAAGAATATTTGGGTGAGTTAGGAGAAGAAACACCTCCATCTAAAAATTTAGAAAAACTTTATGATATTCTTAGTAAAGCTTGGAGATCTGTAGATGAAATACTCACAGGGGGAGAGACTAAGCAGGCCCTTCCTAACCTTTTTGAAGATAATGGTGATTGTACACAAGAAGAAATTTCAAATGCCATGGATGTTATTACTCGTTGTGTTATGAGTGGAAAAACTGAACGTCCATCTTCGACTACAACTGACTTAGGTGTAATGCCAAAACGCACAAGCGCCCCACCAGCTGGCACCCAAATTGGTAAAGTTAAGTTTGTAGAGGACAAAGAAAATGAGTAATAAATATCTTTTAAGAGAATATTATGAGTTATGTTCTGGCGGTGTTTGTCAAGATCTTTTAACTGAAGAAGAGAAAATTCAAGTAAAAAATGGCGCAGTTTTTCTTTCTGGCGTAATGCAACGTTGTGATGAACAAAATGGTAATGGTCGAGTTTATCCGTCTCATGTTCTTCAAAGAGAGACTAAAAACTATATGAAAGTTATTAAAGAGAATCGCGCTTGTGGTGAACTTGATCATCCTGAAGATTCTGTTGTAAATCTCAAAAATGCATCTCATATGGTGACTTCGTTATGGTGGGAAGGAAAAGACTTAATGGGAAAGATTAAAGTTCTTTCAACTCCTGCGGGACTTATTCTACAAGCTCTTATCGATGATGGGGTAATGCTTGGCATTTCTTCTCGCGGCCTTGGATCGGTCACGGAATCAAAAGGGCAAACCCTTGTGGAAGACGACTTTCAATTGATTTGTTTTGATATTGTATCAGAACCATCAACTCAAGGTGCTTATATGATGATGAATGAAGCAAAACAAAAACAAATCTGGTCGAAAGAAGACCGCATAAATCGTTTATTAAATGATATTATTGGAGACAAAAAATGAAACTAACAAAAAGTTTTTTACAAAAAATTATTAAAGAAGAACTGGAAAAGTTTGCTGAATCTAGAACAGAAGAAGATCTTGAAGAAAACAAAGAAGATCTTGATGAAGAAAAAGAAGAACTCGAAGAATACGAAATTGGAGATATTCGATCAAGCGAACTTACACGAGCAGAAGAAGAACGCAAAGAAAGAGATCGTGAACGCGCCCGCACCCGAAGTAGATATACTAGCTCTGGCGGCTACCCTCAATCTTATGGAGGTGGAGGTTCTAGTGATGATGGCGAACAGCCGTATGATAAGGTTGTACGAACAGGACGCTCAAGTTCAGGTCGATATAGTTTTGAAGAATCAAAACAAAGGAAATCACGAAAAAGGCGTAAAAAGTAATGTCAAAATGGTCATCAGATGATAAAATGCAAAGATTGCATGAAGGGTTTAGGTATTTTTTAAATGAAGATGCTCAGGCTGCGGACGTTGATCCCAATAGATTCCCCAAAGAGCTAAGTAAAGTTAGCCCAAAAGCTTCCAAGATTACCACTCGGTCAGGTCTAAAAGATAATGATCCCACTGATGATATTATTAATGTGACGCATACACCCGAAGGATTTCCAGTAAGCGCACTTCATCCTTCCCAATCAAGCATGAATATTAAAAAAGCAATGCAGTTTGTAGTAAATATGCTTTCTGATAAAGTGCCTCAATTTAATGCTGGTGGTGATTTGGGTGCTTTCATTAGCAAAGATCCAAGTGGGTTATTTATTATGGATGGTCATCACAGATGGATTGCTACTGGTATGATTAATCCGGGATTAAAAATGGGCGGTTATTTAGTTGATTTCCCTGCCGAACAGTTAGTTGCGATCTTAAACGCTATTACTAAAGGAAGGCTTGATATTCAAAAAGGCAAGCCAGCCTCTGGGGGATTTCAACAGTTTACTCCCGAAAATATTAAAACAATGTTACAAAAATTTGTAACAAATGGTGTTGGGTGGGGTACAGAAGATCCTGCTGACGTGGTGGCAACTCTTGAAAAATACACTGGAGTTAGGGGTGCAGAGGCAGCAGTTGCCGCAGCTACCAAAAAATTATCAGCAAACTTGGGGAAGTTGAAACTTAAAGTTCCTGGTTGGGCTCCAACTCGTCCAGATATGCCAGTTATTGACAAAGATCAGGTTGCCGCTGCTTTGAAAATTGCTGTTAATGCACTGAAAAAGGGTGAAGTTGATGTTAATCCCCCTTATGCCGGAACTGGAAGGAAATTTATGGATGTTGGAAAAGGAGCCCAAAAGGGCGCTCAAGCCGTAGCTGGAGCAGACAAAGCACCAACACAAATAGCAACCAAATCTGATGAGAAACGAAGGGCAGCGCGAGATGCAGCAGCGCGGGCGAAAGAATAAACAAAAATGAAAAGAAATGAATTAAAAAATGTTTTAAAACCTCTCATTAAAGAGTGCATCAAAGAAGTTATTTTTGAAGACGGCACTCTTTCAGGTATTATTACAGAAGTTGCAAAAGGTTTGGGAAATGTAAACACAAATATAACTGCAACTGAACAAATAACAAAACCAAAAAAGGATTTTAATAGAATTCGCGAGAGTGTTAACTCAAATAGCGACATTAAAAAACATCTTGAAGAGTCTAAAAAGAAGTTAGAAAACTCTGCTGGATTAAAAGGAATTTTTGAAGGAACTAAACCATTAACGCCAACTCAGGGTGGAACTAAAACCCAACATGGAGCATTAAGGGATATGGATCCAAATGATGCAGGTGTTGATATTAGCAGTATTGTAAATATTGCTGGCAACGCTTGGAGTCAATTAAAATAAGAAAGAAAAAATGATAGTTAAACTTAGAAAAAATGAGTCTTCTGAGAATCTTATTAAAAGATTTGTTAGAAAAGTCAAGAAAGAAAAAATTATGGAAGAATATTTAGAAAAAAGGTATTATAAAAAGCCGTCTGAACTTAAAAGAGAAGAACATTTTCGACGTTTGGCATTAATTGAAAAACAA
>Ga0209434_1001522_pt1 | contig 10478 bp, 12 predicted proteins | sample ETNvirnome_2_300_FD_184068 | JGI IMG/M metagenome (GOLD analysis project Ga0209434, IMG submission 184068) | Marine viral communities from the Pacific Ocean - ETNP_2_300 (SPAdes) (version 2) | ecosystem: Environmental > Aquatic > Marine > Oceanic | place: Pacific Ocean | collected 2013-06-22 | reverse complement strand
CCATCGCTGCTCGTGTTGGCGTCGTAGTCGTCATTCTCAACCGGTGTAGTCCAGGCATCCACAGCCCAGGCGTCGGTCGCCGAGTCCGGTGTCGGATGGCGGGCCCAGAACGTCTTCGCTTCCCCGGGTGCCAACGGCGGGGAGCTAGACCCGGACTCCGATAGGGTCCAGAGGGTCGCAAGCGCCGCGACGGTGTACGTCTGGATTTCAACCTCGAAGTCGTTGAAGATGCCCGCGAGCTCATCGAACTGACCTATGCGCCGATAGGTGTTTGCCGCGCTGACAGCGTCCGACCAGGTCGCCTGACTCGTGGTCCGCGGCGACACAAGTCGGAAGTGGCGGTCCTGAAATACCACCTTGCCGTCTTTGCTCTCAGTCAGAAATCCTCCCTCGGTGTCCTCGAATAGCCGTAGGGCCGAGAGGGTACGCTGCCGATCGGCCCAATAGCGGTCCATCGTCGTCTTCCCCGTGTCGATGGTCCGGTCGCCAGGAGGCCAACTAGCTTCGTCCAACACCTCCCCGATGGCCGTCCCGGTCGCTTTGTTCGTAGCCATCGGGAGTTGCACTTTGTCCTCGTTGAGATACGCTAGTGGACCCCACGCTTCGAGGATCGCAGTCTTTGGTTGGTTCACACGGGAGATCGGCGTCACGCGTTGCAGGAAGCCCTCCCACAAAGTGTTGCCCCCCCACACGATAGGAAACGTGTACGGGAAGCTGGCATCGGCGCCGGTCTCCACCCGGACCTTCCGACCCGGCAGGATGTTGCCGGTGAGGGGCGAACTCTCGTTGAACGATGAGTAGTCGCCTGAGGCGTTGTTGAGTACGGCAACGAGCCGGCCGCCGATGGACTTGCCCACGAGTTGCGAGGACCGGTCACGGCCTCGCTCCCATGTAAGGTGCATGGTCCTCCCGGTCACGTTCTCGCCCGTCCCGGTGAAGGCACCGTCGTTGTCCCAATCGACGAAAAGAGCGGCGGCGTCTTGGGCCATCTATCGACCTTCCAATACTGCCATCCGCTGCTCTAGGGACCGCTTGCCAGCGACCGCGTCTGCGAAGACGTCGACGAAGTGGGCACCAGCAACTAGCAAGTCCTCCACGGATTGTCGTTCCAGAGCACTGACGTCGGAATCGGTCGACCATGTAATAACAACCTGAGACCCCCACGAGATGTTGTCCAGGCAAACCTTGGCCCGAAGTTGGACAGGAGTCTTCGCAGCCCACTTGGATAGAATCGTTTGTCGGCCACTTGGAACATCAAGATGGCTGTCGCGTCGCGTGGGAGAGAACTTATCGATCTCGGCCAACTGTTCTGCGGAAAATGCTTCCCTCTCCGTTCGCGTAAGTGCTCCCACTAGAATGCTGTCTCCTCGTTGCTGGCAACCGTGGACGTGCCGGAGTTATCTGCCACGGCGCCGTCAGTACGATTCCCAACGACTACGCAGTCCTCACAGTTCGTAGAGACATCTATGGGCTGATTGGCTTGATTTTGTACCGTATTGCCCACCACAAGTGAGTTATCGCCAGAGTCGTCGCAACGAATACCGTCGTTCCCAGATGCTATCACGTAGTTTCCAATACAGCGGGTCCGTGGCGCGTTGATGTCTATGCCTAACACGTCAGCCCCGAGGACCATACAGCCCTCAATGAGCATGGCGCCGCCAGTGACGACATCTATTCCGTTATTGTCGGAGTCAATGACCTTTACTCTTGACGCAACATCACGGTCTCCGGTCATGCGAAGGGCATCATAAGACTGCCCTCCACCAGCAGTGGTCTGACACGCGATATTCTTGGCTATCCCGTCCGTACCCGTGATACTGATGCCGATGCGAGCGGTGCCGCCATTGCTTATCGTCTCCCACCCGCCGCCGTCAACAAGGCCGAAGTTCCCGCTCACGAGAATGCCGTCGATGTCGACACCGTTCTGACAGAGCAGCGAACAATTCGCCCCAGAGAGAGTGATGAGCTCTTGCACGTCACAGCCAGCCCCAAGCACCAGCGTAATGTTGTCGCCAGACAGGGTGATGGCCCCCTGGATGACCGTGCCGGGCTCGACGAAGATGTACGCCTTGTCGGTGGAGACGGTGAGGCCCGCAGTGTAGGTGCCCTGCTTGACCCACATGGAGTAATTGCCGGCGTCGAGGTCGTCGTCGCCCGCCTGCAGCGTCGTCCAGTGACCGTCGCCACCGACGTCGACAATTCCGTCGAACGCAGGGGTGTACCATGCCGGGATCGTTGCCGACATACCGAGTTGGTATCGGGCGGTCCCCTTCGCCAATCTGGATAGTTGCGTCGCGCTCGAGGCGTAGGGGAGATCGCCGGTCGCCTGAGAATCAAACAGGTGGGCGTCCACGTTTTCGTACTCGGCCTGTGTGAGCGCGGCACCCTGAGATTTATGTTTGAGTTCGCCAGCCATCTATCGCACCTCTACCAAACCATCGAAGCCGCCACGACGAGCGGTATCGGTCCACACCCGGCGGATGTGATCGTCCAGGTCGTCGATCCCGTTCACGTCACCCATCACCTGCATGGTGATGTTCAGTACGCCACTGCTTTGTCGGCCCCCTCGGCTAGGCTGTGAGACGACCTCGCCGCCGTGGACAATCGCCAATTGTGGGGCCCCGATAGGGCCGGGCACCATCCCGCCCCCCCCATACGAAGGCAGAGCCGAAGTTGCGGCAGTGGAGCCCTGTCTGGCAAGCCAAGCCGTTAGCTCCGCTAGGTTGCTGGCAATCAACTCCCCCGTCCCAGAGAATATCGGGAATCCACCAAGGGCGCCTGCGAGGGACTCAGCTCGCGTCTGCATGACACCGGCCGGGGTCAGCATCGAGAGTTCGATCATCTCTTTCGTGGCTGTGATAAGCGCATCCTGGGCCGCCTTCTGATCTTTCAAGGCCTGCGTCTCACCCTCGATGGCCGCCGTGACGTTCTCCGCAAGCGTAATAAACGTCTCCGCAGTGATATTCTGCTCGTGGAACGCATCAATAACGGCCCGCAGACCCTCCGCCTCGAGGACTCGGTACGCCTCCATGAGTGGCCCGAGCTGATCTTTCACTCCTAGCGCCGCCTGCTTCTGTAGGACGAAGGCTTCCTGGGTCTCACTGAGGGCGGGGAACAACCGATCCGATAGAATCTGCTGGAACCCACGGACGCCAAGACCCGTCCATTCGTATTCGTCCCTCAACTGCTGCAGGTTCGCGAAGTAATCGCTCAAGTTCGACGAGTGTTGGTTCACATTGGTGTGTAGGGCCGTCAGATCCCGGTCAAATATCTCTACGCGGGGCCCGATTTGGTCGTACTCTTCCCGAAGTGTCCGTAGGATTGAGAAGTAGCCCCTCAGATTCGCGGAATAGTTGACCGGCACGGTCGCGAGCACGACCGAATCAGGCAGGCGCCGATCGAACAAGTTGAACAGCGCCAGGAGTTCATCCGTCACCTCGCCGATAGCGACCAACTCCCTGTCGTGGACATCGGCGAACGTAGCCCCCATCGCTTCGGTGGCCTGCTCCACCAGGCTGCCCTTCTTGATCAGGTCGTCGTAGCTCAGTCCAACTTGGTCAACAGCGGCAGCGGCACGAGCGGCAGCATCTTCCATGTGTAGGAAGGCCTCACGGGAATCTTCGCCTAACTGACCGATGTTGAAGCGAAGCCCCTCCACGCTCGGAGTCCACTCCTTCGCAATGGTCCCTGCTGCTTCTGTCGCCCGGCGCTTGGACGTGACTGCCCAATCGTCAATCTCCCGCTCCAGGACCGCCGCAGACTTCCCAACGTCCTTGATCTTCTCCTCGAACTGACCGAGGCTAGGCATCACCCCCAACACGGCATCCTTGATCGCGCCGAGTTTCGCCACGGCCCCGTCGGCGAATCGTTCGACCGCCTCGCCGGCACCACGCCACTCGAGATTGACCTCCTTGATTGCCGTGGCGGTGACGTGCGGCAGGAGGTTCATTGCCGCGATCACCGTGTTGATCGCGTTGACGAAGAAGTTGGCGAACTTCTCTATCACCTTGCCCACGGAGTGGAACACGGCTGGAATCTTGTCTCTGAAAATGAGGAACGCGGCCACAAGTCCAGTGACCGCCGCAATGACACCGATGATGATGAGGCCGGCCGGGTTCGCCGCGACGGCCGCGTTGAACGCCCACTGTGCGAGGGTGGCGATCCTGAGAGCGGCGGGGACTACACCCCCGTATATCAGGGCGAAAGCCTTCCCCGCAACCACCGCCCCGGGCATAAGGATCGACAGCGCGACGAGCCCGGCCGCCAACGCCGCGATCGCAACGGTAGCGATCCCGATTCCCTTGACCCACCCAGGGTTCATCTTGATGAAGTTCTCGATCGAGGCGACCGCGGGTTTGATCGCATCGGCGAGATCTTCGACTGTCGGCACTAGCGCCTTCCCGATCTCAATCGCCACGCTCTCAACAGCCGACTTGAGCTTTTTCATTTGGGCGCCGAATGTTGCCTCCATCGCGTCAGAAACACGCTTCGACGTACCCGCGCTATTCTCCATCTCCGTTCGTAGCTTCTCCACCGCCGTTGATCCCTCGCTGATGAGGGCGAGCATACCCGGTCCCGCCCTTTGGCCGAATATGGTCATTGCGTCCCCAGCACTCAGCCCAACGCGCTCGAACTCGCGAATGATCTGTACGATGTCTACGAGATTCCCTTCGGTGTCGAGTACGTTGACACCGAGGTTTTTCATGATACCAGCAGCCTCTTTCGATGGATTAAGGAGTCGTGTGATTGAGCCACGCAGAGCTGTACCCGCCATCGTCGCTTGGATGCCCGCGCCTCCCATGGTTGCCAAGGCTGCGGCTGTGTCCTCAAAGCTGATTCCGGCTGCCGCCGCGACCGGTCCTGCGAACTTGAACGCTTGGCCCAACTGCTGCAGGTTCGTGTTCGCCGAGGTGAAGGCCGTCACAAGCACGTCATTGGCCCGGCCGAGTTCATCTACTTCGAGACCCATGCCTGCCATGACGTTCGTGATAATGTCGGCAGCGTCCGCGAGCTCAACGCTGCCCGCGGTTGCCAATTGCAAGACGGCAGGTAGCGCGGCGATGGATGTTGCGGCATCATTACCGGCCATCGCCAAGAAGGAGAGGGCCTCGGCGGATTGGGTCGCTGTAAACATGGTCGTCCGACCCATCTCTCTCGCGGAATTCTCCAGGGCGAGGAGTTCTATACTCGTCGCCTTTGATACAGCACCGGCCCGCACGATCTCCTTCTGGAAGCTCGCAAAGGACCGCAAGGCTACGACACCGAGGGCAGCCATCGCCGCCGCAGGTATCGCCAACGACCGCCCCAACTCACCCGCTTGTCTCCCCACGTTTTGCATCCGAGCGCCCATGCGCCCGAACGCACGGTCCATCTGGGTATCGTTGGCAGTGACGAGAATCTCGACTTTGTTTTCAGCCATCCGACATCACCCTGGTCAAGTTCGCGAGGTAGAGTTCACGGGATTCCTGTTCTGTGGGTGGTGACTGCCCGATCCCGCTGGAAGGCGTCTCACCGTCGCTGTCGCCATCGCCGGCGGCCGCGAGGATTGCTTCCATCCGAAGAAGAGCCGAGCTTTCACTCATTAGCTGTGAGGGGAGGCAACTGTACTTTTGACAGAGCGCCTGGGTGAGTTTCGCCTTTTGGAGTTCCCAGGGCTCCGCGACGATGGCGCCCGCGGCGTCGGTGGCTCCTCCGACGAACTGCCATTGGCGGATGGCCCGTCTAAAGGGTCGGACACGTCCGACACCGCCTTACTCCACGCGGCCATCAGTTGGGTGCCGAATTTCAGTGAAAGCAGGACCAGGCCCTCCCCGGTGCATAGTACGGGTTCCCCGCCTCTGTCAATGTTCCATTCCTTCAACACCTCATTACCGAAGCGGACGTATAGATCGCGCACGTTCTCCAGGCTGTCTCCGGCATCCTCGGCCACCTGCACTTTAAGCGCGGTGTCGCGGACCCACATGAAGAACGCGATGGGTGTGTCGACGAATACCTCGACTTCAATCCCTGGCCACGGTGTGTCCTCGGCGAACTTGATCACCGCCGTCTCTCTTGGAAATTCCATTTCAGTTGTCCACCTTTCATTGCCGCTATTTCCGCTATTGCCGCTAGATCGTGCCGCTATTTCCTCTCGAATCATTGAATGGGTGGACGGCGCCTGGCGAGAACAGACGCCGCCCACACCCACAAGGAGGATGGAAAAGCTAGCTTAGGACCAGGTCGGGACGGTCCCGTCCTGTAGCACTGCCGGAACGGTCCAGACGAGCGATCCGTCAGCCGCACGGGTTAGCGCATAGTCGGTCACATAGGTCTCATTCGCCAACGTCTGCCCGGAATGGACGATGGTGATCGTGCGAATGGCCGACGATGACCCGACCGTCTTAAAGACGGAGTGAGACTTGTTCGCGGCGTCGTTGAAAACACCGTTCATCGTGATGGTGAAGTCGGCCAGGAGCAGCATCCTCTCCACTCCGCTCTTGTCGATCCCCGTCACGTCCTGAGGGTTGCGCGGTATGGCGAAGGAGATGTCCGTCATATCGTTCTCGATGGACCGCGCCGTTGGTGTGCTGTCATCTACTGCGCACGTCATACCCAGACCAGATTCTTTGGCCATTTCGACCTCCTGTTATCCGGCTTGTCTCAGCCGGTCTGCTTCGTACATTTCCTCATTGAACCGATAGCTCCACTCGTCAAAGTCCATCGCCAGAATCGCTCGTCCGGTACGCCGGATCAGTAACACGTCGAGACCCTTCGGCACCTTGTGGGTGCTCTCCCTGAAACACGGCTGCTCACCTGGGAAGTCGAACCGGTAGACCATCGGCTCGCGCTGTTCCGGCTCAGTGAAGTGACGCCCTGTGCTCCCGGCCCGAATCCACTGGATCTCCGGCCAGTGACAGCTCAGCGCGTCGCACCGCTCCGTGTTCAGGTGGTCGCATTCCGCGACGAGCCCCAGGTACAGGTGCCAGCCGTGTATATAAGGCGGGCACGCCACTTCGTAACAGGTCGCCTTGCGCCAATGGTCCGGCGGCCTGTTCATGTGGAACTTGGTCTGCTGACTAACCAAGGTCAACGTCGTCCTCCGTCAGACCCCGCCGGTATGCGACCGCGAAATCGCAGTTAGTAAACGACCCGGTAGTCGTGATCCTGAGGTAACGGCCGATGGTCCCGGTCACCGTCTTCCGTTCCGCCTCGGGTTCGGACCCGCTTGCCACTGCGGTGAAGCTGAGAAGCGTCGCCCAGGAAGAGCCGTTTGCGCTGTCCTCGATGATGATCGTCGGCGTACCCGAATCGGTATCGATGATCTCGACCACACCGATCAGGCCCTTCGACGTGGATGAAGTGTCGTCCCTGCTTGCGCTGCTGGTGGCACTGGCATGGGTGATCTTCCCCGCGGAGAGCATCACCATCCACTCCAGCGGTATGCCTGCGGCGGCCCTGGCCGTGATGGATAGCTCGAGGCTACCGTCGGCCCCTTCCACCCAACCGTAGTCGATCCGTTTGGCTACCAGGGCTGCGGCGGCGTCATTGACCGCGCCCCCGATGGCGTAGAGAATGACGGAGTCTACGGTGGGCAGGGCCTTGGTAGCATCGAAGGACTGTTCGGATGCATCGTTAAACCAGGCGTTGAAACTGATTGCCCCGTCCGACTTCCCTGCGACCCGGACCATACCCGACTTGTTGAGCACGGGCGTTTCAAGGACCGCATGGGGCGAGGACACCTCCTGGAGCGAGCCGACGTCGCCAGAGAGGTCGTACCCCTCGATGAAGAATTGCTGGGCGAGCCCGTTTTTCTTAACCACCGTTCTTCTCCTGTTTCACTGCGCGAGCATCCCTTAATTTAGCCACCATCGCCTCCTATCACCGGCGCGATCAACCCCTGCGCCTCCCACCACTCAACGTCCTCGGAGCCTATGTAGGCCGACTTCTCGAAGTCGTCGCCCTCGTACCACTCCCCCCCCCGCTTGTCAACGATGATACGAACGCCCTTGGGGATGTTCCGCGGGTTCAACACCTTGTACTTCGTTGCCATTCCCTTCTCCTATGCGGCGGCCGTGTCGGTCCAGTCCACGAGCAACGGGATCGTGATGTCGACAGACCGGTACATTACGGCCTGAATGTCATAGTAGCCCCACCGGGTGGCGAAACTAGCTCCGTGCGCGCCTGCGGGGTCGACGTTGCGGATGCTGCCGCCCAGGTCATATTCCCCGAGCAGGTCCGCCATGATGTTGGTGGCCGCCAGCGCAAGGTCTTTTTCGATGTCGGCCACAGGCTCGCGTAGCGAGTCGATCATAATCGTCACGAGGACCACTTCCTGAGCCATAGGCTGCCCGCCCAATGTCATTCCGTACACGTTTAACCCGCCCATCGTGATGAAGGCGACGGGACCGTTCCCCGTGTCCGGCGGCTGTGTGTAATCGCCGATCTGCTGCCCCCCGGCGCAATGCCCCGATTTCGCTAAGTAGGTGTGGACCCGGTCCAGGGTGTCTCCGATGTCGAAGGGCATCTAAGGCCTACCCCCGAGGCGCCGTACCAGGCGCGCCACACGAGGCCGGATGATCGACAGGGTCCGCTTGTCCAGCCAATCGCGGGTCCGGCGAAAGGAACTGTACCCCTTGAATCGGGTCGTCTGATTCCTCCGGCTCGTGCCCTCAAGCCATGGCCCGTACACGACGCCGTTATCGTCGATCCGAGCATGCAGGTTCCCAAAGGTCGGATGCAGGTTGGACCGATAGTGGCCGGTGCTCGCCTTACCGGGCCCGGCCTGCTCGACCGTGAGGAACACGCCGGCCGGCCTGGGCCTCAGTATCTCATTCAACCGTTCGACTCCCGCCTCTACGGTGTCTCGAATCATTCCGTTGACCTCACGGCGAACCATCATCCGGTTGGACCCACGCGAAAGCGGACCGGTGAACTTGGATGTCACCCTGATGGCGGGCATCAGATCGCCACGGGTATGCGGCGGCGACGGTATCGGGTAAAGACATCGTCCCGCATGGTCTTAAGATCCGTCCCCTTCCACTCACGGGCCCCGTCGCCCTGGCCGATCATTCGACCCCAGCCGGCCTTCTCTTGCTTGAGGACCGCGATTACCTGCGCCTTCGCCAGCATCACGATGTCCGCTTCCGGCGTGTACTTCGTCACAGCCGTAGCGTTGGCGTGTGTGGCGGCTGTCGTGCCGTTGACGGCCCGCACGATGGTCAGGGTACGGAACACCGAGACGGGGTCGTTATTGCTGTGTGCGGCAAGCTTAGACCCGTCGTAGGCACGCACGACCGTCAGGTTGTTGGACGTGATCGACTCGATATACATCTTTTCCGAGTTGACCAGGATGACCTCGCCTGGGAAGTACCGCGTGCCGTCGTCCACGACGACGGTAACGACGGCTTTGTCCGCCGTCAAGGCGCCATTGAGCAGGTCGTTGTTCTCCTCTGCGGCGCTCGCCCGCTCAGATACAAAGACCTGCTCACTCTCAATCAGCAGGGTGTCCCCGACGTCGATCAGGGAGCCGTCGGAGCAGACCATCGATGTCGCCGTTGAACTCGACGCAAGGCCAGACGAGACGGTCCCCGCGGTCAGGGTGTCCTCGCTGTAACCCCACCGCCCGAGCACGCTGATCGACCGCTGAGGGGTGTCGCCGCCCTCGAAGGCAGAGCTGGAGCTCTGGTCGATCTCGATACGGTTGTACGGCGGACCCTCGTTGGTGGGTTCCAAGAAGAAGTCAGCCGCCACGATGGTCGTTGGGGAACCGTCCTGGGCTTTCGTCTTGAGGGTAGTGACCGCGATCAGGTCAGCGTCTAGATCGAGATCAATCGAGCGGATAGCGAGCACGCGGGGCGGCCAACGGTAGGTACGGGTTTCGGTACGGGGGATGAACCACCGGCGCAGCCTATTCTCAAGGGTACGGCTAACGCCTGCGATAGCGGCATCGACGAATGTGTTTCTTGACGCACCCTGAATCTCAGCGGCACGCTTGACAGCCTCTCGGCTGACCCACCAGTTCGACATCCTTCACCCCACCATGCTTTCCAGGCAGCGATCCGTTGTCTCAGTTAGATTGTGCGGGGGTCGTCTCCAAACCTCTCGACCATCGGTAGTTTCCGAGCGGGCAGTTGCGGCGCCCGTCCGGGTGAACGTCTAGGAGTTCGCCATCGAGGGGACATGCTACCGGCGGGGCGTTCTGCGCCTCGCGCATCGTCCCCCGGTTGTCAGCGATGATGTCCCGTAGCTGGTCCCATGGCATAGGTGATCATCCTCGGCTACGTCCTGGCGCAGGGTGGGAAGGGTGGACGTACTTCCCGGACCCCACGCCAGGACTGCTTAACCTTCAAAGTCGCCCTCGTAGTAAATCGTGACGACCGTGATCGCCGAGTTAACGGAGTTGTTGGTAACCTTGAGCGTCAACACGTCGGAAACGCTGACCGGAGACCCGAAATAGGTGCCGAAGGCGACGGCGGCCTTCTCCGTGTTAGCTGTGTCCC
>Ga0209434_1001519_pt1 | contig 10485 bp, 15 predicted proteins | sample ETNvirnome_2_300_FD_184068 | JGI IMG/M metagenome (GOLD analysis project Ga0209434, IMG submission 184068) | Marine viral communities from the Pacific Ocean - ETNP_2_300 (SPAdes) (version 2) | ecosystem: Environmental > Aquatic > Marine > Oceanic | place: Pacific Ocean | collected 2013-06-22 | reverse complement strand
TGAGAAGAGAATCTTATAAACATATCATCTTGAGTTGTGGTATCTCCAATCGTTGTTTCAGTTCCAAATAAAACTAAGTGACGATCAGGAGTCGAGACTAACATATCTCTAGACGCTGTCGGTGCTCCAGATACAATTGTTGCACGTGTAGCTGTTGCATTCGCTGCATCTGAATCCCATTCAAATACGGCACTGTTAAAAATTAAAGCTAAAAGAGTACTTCCTAAATTATCCAAGGACCATAGACCAGGTTCTGCAACTTTATCAGTTGTAGAAGAGGCTTGTCCCCATCCGCTATAATCAGTGATATCAGTAATGGTTGCTCCATCACTATGAGTAGCTGCTGTTGTTCCATTAACTCCTCTAACGACTCCTGTTAATACATTCGAACTAATTCCCGTGTAACTCAGATCCTCTGTACCTATTCTTATTTCACTAGTTCCACTGGTAGGAAAACCTGTGTCACTGGTTAAGGTAATTCCACTCGTCGCTGCAGCATCTGTGATTGCTCCATTTAAAGTTGTTGTTTGAGGAGCTGTGACAGTTCCAGACCATTGAGATATACCAAAACCAAAAACACCAACCTGTTCAGCCGGTCCTACTGGATAGTACCACTTAACAGAACAGTCTCCATCAGTAGCGGTTGCGCTTGCAGTAGACCCCATTGTAATAGTAACTGAGGTAGTGTCTACTACTTCAGTTATCATAAAAGTTTTATCATCAAAATCAGAAGCTGAATAACCTGAACCTGTTGGAACGGTAACACTTTCAAGTAATAAAATATCTCCTGCTGTCATTCCAGTTGTAGAAGATAAAGTAATTGTAAGAATAGCAGAGCCGTCTGTAGAAGCTAGCTTGTCGGTTAAAGCTCCGAAGTCAGTTTTAATAGGGTGGATGTCATAATAGGCTTCCCCCGTGTAAACATATAAAATTCTATTGGTTCCTATAATGGAATATTTAATACCGTCTTTGTTAACCATTTGATGGAGAGCTCGAGCTGCACCGGTTAGAGATTTATCGCCTAGCTGGGACCACCCCCCTATTTTTTCAGGAGTGCCATATCTAAAACGAACGTTCTCACCCCCCGTCCACTGTGCTTCAGCTCCGGTAGAGGTAACTTGTTTATTAAATCCTGGTAAGAAACCTATTTTTTGTAACATATAAAAACCTGTTTAGTAGGTAGTATATCAGATCGATATGGAATTCAACAGATTTTGTAAGGGCTATTTTGGAATTGGCATACGTTCTATCCATACATTTCCAGCCACAGTAATTCTAGATTCATCTGTGTTATAAAAAGGATATACACAATGGTTTAAATAAGCGGGAAAAATTAAAACTTGTCCTTCCCAATTTTTATCCGGTAAAATTCTTTCTTCTGTAAAACATGCGTTTGGCAGATCAGTTCCTTGATGAAAAAAACTAACTCCTCCTGCTAAATTTTCACTACCTTCAAAACCCGGAGAATTTTGACGTAATTCTAGTCCATCATAAGGAATTTGTACAAATATTATAAAAGAAAAATGACCATAGTGACGATGTACAGGATTAAATTCATGTTTTTTCATATGGTTAATCCATATATCTAGTAATTTTAATTTAACTATATTGGAGTTATCTTCTAAAGGAGTAATCATTCTTAAGAACTCCGAAGTTATTTCATTAAAAGGACTATACATTTTAATAGATTTAGTTATAAAATCTTCAAGTAAATGTATGTGTTGATCTAATCTTTCTTCTCTTACAATATTTCCAGCTAACCTACTATTAAAGGGTTCATTCCTTTCTTTAGCTATTTCTTTTACTTTATTAAAAATATCTTCCGGAAGTTTATCTCTTAAAATTATTTCTTGGTGTCTACCTATAGTCATTAATCAAAATCCTTTTTATTCCACACCATATTTTTATAGTTATCTATTATTCTTTTAAAAAAAGCAAGGCTTTCGTGCGGAAAAACGGCCTCACCATATTCGATCTCCATTTTCCATGCTTCCCTTTTAAAAGGAATTACCATTACTATGGGAGTCCCTGCTGGAATAACTTTAATATCTTGTTCTTCAGGAATCTTTTTAGGAAGAGAAGGAAAATTAATGGGCAGCTTGCTATATTTATCTGTGTCTACTACTCCGCTTAATGGTCTAAAAGGTAAATTAGAATGATTAAGGGGAGGAACAAATAAACAACTATAACCGGGAGGAGTTTTAATCACCCATGGAGATAGTATTTTTACTATAATTTTCATTTCATCTTTATTACAACCATCCTCTGGAAATTGATAAGGAGAATGTGGTTCTAATCCAAGTGCATTCTCATGTAAAAAATCTTTGATCGGTTTTGGGTAACTAAGTTCCACACCAGATTTACCTTCTTCATCCTTTATTTTTCTCCATCCCATTTCCCAACTGGTAGATATAGTATATCCCATACTTAAAGCATCTAAAAAAGGCATACATTTTTTTACTGTAGTAGTATCATAATCCTCTTTATCATGGAAATTAGGCATTTTTTTATACCACTCTGGTATTACTTTTTTAGAAGGTTGAGGAAGAGTTAAATATTTTTCAGCTTCTTTTCCCAACAGAGATTTAAATATTATTTTTTTCTTTGTAAACATTTTGGTATACCTAAAAACTCCCTTCCATCAAATTTATTTTGTTTTGCATTTTTATGCGCAGCGTCATTATAATGTAAAAAAACTTGAGCACAGTCATCACCATGTAAAGCATACCGCCAATGCTCTATTTTTAGACCTTTATAACATAACATATCTCCTATATTTAAGTCTACTCTAGTTCCTTCTTCATCTTTTCCTCCAGTATTATCTAGATAAATAGGCCAGTCAGTTCCTCCTAAATGAAGTGTGCTAGAGATTTCACATGAAAATCTATCTTTGTGTCTTTTTAAAATATCTCCATGTTTATATAATCGAGCATAAGTGTAATTGTTGGATAGCTTTAAATTAGTTGCTTTTTCCATTAAAGGTTTTAATTTTGGAAGCAAAGAATCCATTACAGGATCGCCATAACATGAATAAGAATCTGGTATTTGACCATCATTCCACGTACCCCAATAAGCTACAAAAGGAGAAATAAGTTTTTCTCCTAACATAAGTTCTACTCCTCTTCTTTTAAGTTTAAAGTACTCATAAATAAAATCACAAAGCTCTTTAGAAACTGCTTCTCTTATAATGATATAATTATCTTTCATGTAAATAAAGGTCCCATCCACCATCCTACTAATGAATATCTAATTCCTTTAGTTACAGGTTTTACTCTATGCCAAATATAAGAAGGAAAAAGCAGTATAGTTCCTTTAGCTTTAAATTCTTTTTTAGTAATTGAAGGGATTTTTCTATCTCCTTCTGGAGCAGAACGAAAGCTTTGAATCTCTAATTCCCCTCCTGTGTATTCGGAAGGATCTGTTAAAGGAATTACCATAGTTAATTTACGGCTTTGATTACTTGTTTCTTCGTCTGCCATATCTATATGCCAATCATAATGTTGACCTGTATCATATTTGGTAAATTGAAGTGCTTCTAATCCACTAATATTATATTTAAAAATATCTCTATTACCTTGTAGAGCGGGGTTTTGAATCCAATCTAATATCCAGGGGGCTCGTAGCCATCCTACGTCAGAATCTCTAACCTTTGTATCAAGATTTTTTTTATTATAATTAGCTATTTGCCCCTGCGCAGAAGGTTGACCTGTACCATATTTAACAATTTGATCACACACATGAGAAGGAACTCCACGGTCCCAAAACACATAGTCTTTTAATAACATTATATCCTTTTTAACTTTATTTATCTTTCTTATATATAAAAAAAACTAAATTGTAAACTTAAAAATTACCTTGTTGAAGCGACGAAGGCCAGACAGGAAAATGCTCTTGTAAAATTGGATCATTAGACATCATATCTCTTAAGGCTTGTCTATAAGTTTTAAGATCAGCTAAGGCTGCAGCATGTTCAGGTTTATGAATAGCAAAGTCTGAAGTACTAACCATCCAGTCAGTAGATTTTAAAAGATTGTTTCTTTCTTCTCTTGCTTCTTCTGTAGGCCATCTTCTTTGTGTATGCAGTGAACCATCAGCAGGATCCACCCACCAATTTATTTCAACTGCATCATTAGAACATTCTATAAATTTTGCTGCTTCAGCACTATTAGAAGGTAAAACATCTTCTACTCTATGAACTTTGTTTGTCTGTAGATGTACTTCAATATATTTCATATTACGTTGCGTATTCTACAACTACCACTCTGCCACTAGTACCATTACTAGTGCCAGTTCCACCAGTACCTATTGTAACTGGAATACCAGTACCAGCAGTATATTGAGGTTCAGTTAAATATTTTGCATCAACTCCTCCTGAGCCACCACCAGAAGATAGGGGATTCCATCCACCACTCCCAGCACCGCTTAAAGCAATAACAGGACTACCGCCCACTTCGCCTTGTGTGTATGGTGCTCCACCAATTCTTCCTTTATTCTGGCCTGCGCCAGCTTGTGTATTGCCTACTGCCCAATAAAGATTGTTTGAGTAGGTTCCCGCAGTACTTGGTCCTACTCCGGGTGAAAATTTGTTTCCTCCAGGAGCAGATGCGTGAGTTCCAAAATTTGTTGTATTTCCATTATTCCCTGCGTTAGTTTGATAAGAAGAGCCGCCGCCGCCACCAGCTGCAGCTACCATCATGTAAATACTATTGTTGGATGCTGTATGTGTACCAGGACTATTATATATTGTTGTGGTTCCGGTAGCACCACCACCAGAACCGGAAGCCGCAGTAATAACTCTTCCTTCTCCGTCAACTGTAATAGTTGATGCAGTGTAAGTGCCTTTGGCCATTTTAATTATTCTAGGCATATTTTAACTCCTCCTTCAGAATTAAAGTTGATTTTCCTCCTATATCCAATTTATGAGGAAAAGTCAACAAAATTAATCAGCCATTTCCGTATAAGAAACATGCCAAGATAAATCAGAGGCAGTTCCGGCTGTAACATAAAGTAAATCTGTTTCATCTAACCATAAAGGTCCCGTTGAATCTAAAAAACTTAATGTTGAATCTGCTGGAACGGAAACTGTACTTGCTATTTTATAAAAAGTACTTCCGTTATCATTGCTAACTTCTAATGTAACATCACATGCGTTAGTTCCATCAGTGTTAGATATTAAAATTGTATCTATTTTGGCAGCGTACTCTGCAGTAACGTCTACCATTGTAGTTCTGTTTGTATCACCTAGATCACCCATATTGCACTTAGGTGTTATCGTTGCGACTGATACTAAATTTGGTGTTGCCATATTTTATCCTCTTCTTTTTTTATTATCAAAAAATCATTGCCATTGCAATAGCTTTTCCTACCGTTGATATTTCATTTCCTGCATACTGTACCGTTCCTGAGCCTTTAGGCACAAAATTAATCCCTATATTAGTAGATCCCCCAGAAGCCGTAAAAGTAGGGTCATTATCAGCGGCTGCATTAGCGTAAGTAAGCTGATTAACAGCTGTTCCCGTTGCAGTCAATAGAAATAATTCATTGCCACTAGTATCTAAAATGGATGTACCAATTTTAGGGGCAGTTAGTGTTTTGTTAGTTAAAGTTTGTGTTCCTGTAAGAGTTACATCACCAAAAGATGAAGTCGCATCTACTATATCAGGATCAGTGCCATCGTTAGCAGTTGCATAAACAATTACTGTTGCGCCATTGGCAATTGCAACACTATCTCCTGAACCAGAAACATATTTAAAAGTTACTACTTGTGAGCCAGAAGTTGCATTTTTAATAAAATAAAAATTTTGAACATCTAAAGGAATAGTTACGTTTCTTCCAGCTGTAAGAGAACCTGTTAATTCTATTACTCTGTGTGCAAGAGTTGCACCTGTTGATCCGTCAGAAACCGATAGATCTGTATCAGCACCATCAGTTACGGCTTGTGTAGTATAGCCACCAGCAAATTGTTCTATGATTTCTAAATTTGTATTTGTTTTTGTTCCCCATGTACCAGCATTTTCGCCAGTAGCCATTTTTTCTACGCCGAGAGGGGTATAGGTTGATGCCATAATTTTGTTTTCCTAGTTTACTTATTTGTTTTTATATTTTGTATTATACATAATGTCAACATAGATTATGAAGAAGTTATACGAGTATAACCTGCTGATTGTGTCGCTGTTACAGTTGAATAACTAGCTGACTGAGTTGCAGTTACTCTACTATATCCTACAGGAGCTATATTTCCAAGACTAACCGTTGCAGAGACTCCAGTCAATCCCATTACATCAGCAGGGGCAATTGCACCTACAGAAGCTGTTACACCTAGTCCAGTTAAATCATAAGCTGTTTTAAGAACAGGAGTTCCTAGAGAAACTGTTAAACCTGATGGAGCCGTAATATTAACTATCTGAGTTTCCGTTATAGTGAGTTCACCCATGCTGGCAGTAACACCTAATCCTGTTAATCCTACTACATCAGCAGGAGCAATAGCACCTACTGAAGCGGTTGCACCTAATCCACTGATAGCTTCTCCAATTGCAGGAGTAATAGCTCCAACAGAAACTGTTGCACTGACACCAGTTAATCCCATTACATCAGCAGGTGTAATAGCACCTACCGAAGCAGTTGCACCGACACCAGTTAATCCCATTACATCTGCAGGAGCAATAGCACCTACCGAAGCGGTTGCACTTAATCCGGCCGGTTGAACTAATTTATTAAATGAATCTCCCCATGGTTCTTCACCCCAACCATTTCTACCCCAACCAACTAAAGTTCCAGCATTATCAAAATCGCCAAGTTCAGATGTTAATTGGGAAGGTGCGGTTAAAGATATAATAGAAGTTAGATCAAGAGTTAATGATCCTACTGAAGATGTTAAAGCTGAAGGAGCGGTTAATTCTGCTGTTATGAATTGAGCGGCTATGACACTACCAACACTAGAAGTTGCACCGATACCAGTTAAAGCAACAGCATATTCTACACCCCAACCAGAGTTGCCCCATTCTTGTCGACCCCAACCTTCTTCGTTAGCTGCTATTAAAGATCCTACTGAAGATGTTAAAGTTGCTGGTGCTGTTAATGATTGAGTGATTGTATTAGATGCCCAGGCATTATGCCCCCAGGCTACTGAAGGACTATCACCACCCCAAACTGATGCCATAAGGAGTCCCTCCTTATGCTATTCTTACTATCGCTGTTGTAGCTGCTGCTGCTGGAAATTGAATTGTGAAAGTTCCACTAGAAACAGTTTTATCTCCACCAAATGCAACTGCACAAACAGCAGCGTTTCCAGTATGTGAATCGTTATAAATTAAACAACCATTCGCTGTGAAAGAAGCTGATGTCCAAGAGACGTCAGCAAAATCACAAACTGCTGTTGAAGAATCTAAAGTTGGTGTAACGCTGGTTAATGCTTCTCCACCTGCAGTGTATGCAGTTCCAGATGAGTTAGTAATTTCATTTGTGTCGGAATAAGCCGTAGTAGAAGCTCCTAAAGTTACAGAACTTGTATACAATGCTATGTTAAAAGTATTTCCAGTTGAAGCTGTAAAGTCGTGTTCAGCTTCTAAAATTTCTTGTTTAAAGCTATTACAAATTGCCGATGTTATTGCCATATTTTTCTCCTAATTATTGAGGCGGTGACTCGATTGGTATTCTCACTGTTCCATCCGTGTAATCGTCTCGTCTTCGTCTTCCAATTTGCATCGCTGCAAACTTTTGTAGTTCTTGTTTATACTTTCCTTCATATAATGTCAACATATCCATTGGACCTTTTAAGAATCCATAGGCCTCAACCAATGCTGCATATAAGAGCCCTTGTGGGAAGTATCGGCTAACATAAGTCCCAGAAGTCTGTGTTTCCAAACCAGGTGGAATTTTATTAAAATAGATTCTAAAATTGTAATTAACATCGGGTGTAGGGGCTAAATAAATAGATCCTGAAGTAGTATCAGTAGTTCCTGTAGCTCCTCCAAACATAGCATAATATTTAGGTTTTCCTGTCACATCGGCACCTGAAGTCGTAGATCCCGATGGACCCGTTAATCTTCCTACATATTCAGTTAGGAAAGTTTGATCACGTCTCTGTAACCACGTACCTTGCTCAGTGGTATTTGATGCATTAAATACTTCAACACCTCTTACAAATAAAGTTCCAGCTGGAACTCTAATGGTATTAACATCTGCAGCCATAGTTCCTTCGTCTACAAATCTATCCGAATCCATAGGAAGATCATTTGAAATTCTATATTCTGCATTTTCTATAAATCTGCCTAGAATAGCACCAGTAAAAACAGTACTGTCTACTTCAGTATAATTTCTAATGTCTGTTTCTAAGTCTGATAGTGTATATGCTGCCATTATGCTTCTATGGTTACCGGTCCAACGGACACTGGATAACCACCTCCTTCTATTCCACCTGCTGTAGCTGTATCAGTATTGACAACAAAATAAAACCAGTCTGTTGTAAAATCTGTATCTCTAGCTCCAGAGACATATTTCCCTGTAGTTATAGCATAACCTGCAGCTAGTGCAATTTTAGCTCCTGTAATTCCATCTACATTTTGTGGATTTGTATAGGCCCCTGCTGTTGTGGGGGTTCCTCTAAAACGGTAAGTGCTTCCATTAGTTAAACCATGATTTGGTACATTAACGTTTATATAGGCCGATCCTGCGCCATAAGTTGTAAAAGGATTGAAAGGCATTAACTGTGTAACATCCGGTGCTGTTCTTGAAGGCCTTGCATGTTCTAAACCTTGAGGATCAGCTCCTATTGGATGTGGTTGTAATTGAGGTTGTTTAACTTCAAATTCAGAATTATGTACCCACGCACCAGTCCATTCCTTTACCATTTCTTTATATGGAAATGCTGCACCAGACCTATCTGATATTGCAAGTGCTCTTCTACCTTTTGAAAATCTAGCCATTATTTTTTACCTGGTTTATATTGAGGATCACTAGTCATAATTGCATGATATCTATCCACCATCGCTGGACTAGCTTTTCTTTTTTTCTTCTTAAGAAATTCGTTCATGCTTCTAACAGCTTTCTCTTTTTTATCTGAGTATTTATATACATTATCAAATGTTTGTTCAGCTTTACTTTTAGTTTTATCTTTAACGAGCTTACTGTGAATAGTTCCATATCTTTTTGGTTTTTTAACTCCTAGTTTTCCTTTAACTCTTTTCTTACCTAAGTGTTTAATTACAACTCCCATTCCTTTTGTTATAATAGTCATTATTTTTTACCTTTTTTTGGTGTTACATCTTTAGCTTTTGGTTTTCTAAATTTTTTCATATACCAATCTTTCATCGGGCTTCCAAAAACATCATCGCCTGGACCTAACAATTTATCTAATTTTTTCTTATATAGTTTCTTTGTAACTAATTTTGCTATTCCCATTCCTAAAGTTTTTAATGTCATATGTTTGGATAATAAGTTTTAGGGGTTATATAAGTACTCGATGCAGAACCATCTTCTGCCGCTGCTCTAGCAAATTCATCTTCGTATAATAATTTTAATTCTTGTGTTCTTTGAGGTGCAAACTTCATAGATAAATAATAAGATAATCCTGATATCATTGGTGGAATAAATCTGTAAGGTGCATCCGTTGCATTTGTATAAGCTCCTGCATCTTGAATTCTTTTTACATAATAAACATTTAAATAATTATCTGCTGCTGTTGAATTAGGTAAGGGATAAATTGTTATTGTAACTTTGTCTATAAATCTTTGAACCCAGTATTGTGATGGTGTTCCCAGGGAAGCTTTATTAGCTGTTGCTGCATAGGCGTCTCTGGCAACCTTAGTTAAACCTGTATCTGATTGAGCTGTAGTATTATAATTCTGTCTATAAGTAATATTTAAAATATCCGTAATCCCATAAATGTTTGTTGTAGGAGCAGTTGTAGCTTGGGGTGAAGCGGCAGCTGCTGCTGCACTATCTACAGAATTTCTGTAAAAAGTATAAACACCCATTCCTTCATCAGTCGCATCTACACTAGTGGCAGAACCTTCTATGATATTTATATTAGTATTTCCTACTTCCCAAAAATGAATGCCTCTATTGCCCCATTCTTGAAAAAGAACATTTAATGATCTTCGTGCTGTTTTAAGTTGATGACCGGCAGTTCCTATTAAACCAATACGTTCATACGCATCTACAATAACTTCATCAATAGAAAAATCTTGGTCAAAACTATATGCTCCAGAAGTAGTGTTTGCCATTACAATTCCTATCCATAGTAAGCTACAAAATGATCACAATTCGCTAATACTATATAAGCACTTGTACCACATCTAACTCCGTTTCCACCAAATGAATAATTAAAACTTTCATTATCTGCAGAACATCCTTTAAGATGTGCCACTAAAAGATCAGATGCACTTGTGCCATCATATATTTTTATTTCTAAATCAGCTGCATCTGCTTGAGCATTAATCCCAACTATTCTTATTGGTCCAAGATTAGCAGCTGACCCAGCTATAT
>Ga0209434_1001518_pt1 | contig 10487 bp, 14 predicted proteins | sample ETNvirnome_2_300_FD_184068 | JGI IMG/M metagenome (GOLD analysis project Ga0209434, IMG submission 184068) | Marine viral communities from the Pacific Ocean - ETNP_2_300 (SPAdes) (version 2) | ecosystem: Environmental > Aquatic > Marine > Oceanic | place: Pacific Ocean | collected 2013-06-22 | reverse complement strand
GCGGTTCTATTTGTTCAACTCGGATTCAGACTGGCCACGGTGTCCCGGGCCTTCAAACAATATTGGATTGCGCGAAAGCAAGACGAAAAGTACCAATTATTGCCGACGGAGGAATCAGGAGTGCCGGAGATATTGTCAAGGCTTTGGCGGCTGGCGCTGACTTCGTTATGCTTGGCTCTATGCTTGCAGGTAGTGATGAAACTCCTGGCGACATAATTAATACACGCCGCGGGAAGTTTAAACCATATCGCGGGATGGCGAGCAAAGACGCACAAATAGAGTGGCGCGGCACGACCAATTCACTGGAGGGGATTGCCACCACGGTTCCTTGCAAGGGCCCCGTCGCCGAAGTGTTGGCGGACCTGGAACGCGGAATTCGAAGTGGGTTTTCTTATTCCGGAGCGCGCAACATCCACGAACTTCAAAGCACCGCTCGGTTTATTCGTCAAACTTCTAATGGACAGAGAGAAAGTTCAACACATATTCTAAAACGATGAAACCAGTTCCCGATATTAATTCTAAATTAACTTTCTTTTTGAATTCAAAGTTGCATGAGAATCTTAAAATAAGACTATATTATGATCAGATAAAAACCCAAAGTGAGTTCTTTCGCTATTGTGTGGAGTCCTACCTAGAACAAGACCCTTTGTTCATGAAGTTTCTCGACGATTACAAAATCAATAAGAAGGTTATGTCCAAGAAAAGAGTTTTAAAATCCGCTGCGCTACGAGCCACCGGGAAGGATCTTCTTGAAAACATGGCCTTAACTGAGGACGAGGTACAAAATATATTTGATATACTAGAAGAGGATTTACCGGAGTTATGAGAAGTTGTATAGAAGAGTGCTACCTGGCGAAGGTAGCATGCCAGAACAAAGAGTGTAGAATGAACATTGAATACGAAGAGGATTTAAACTGTACAATTATAGCAGTTAAAAAACACGGACCCATGACCTTAGAGGAAATTGGAAAGAGACATAAAGTAAGCACTGTGAGAATAAAACAAATTGTAGACGCCACTCTTCTTAAATTAAAAAAGACATTACTGAGTGAAAATACTATTTAAAAGTAGCACATTCGCGATGTGTTAGGAGATAATCGACGATGTCAAATAAAAAGAATCTATTGAATGAATCACAAGTCCGCCAGTTTATGAAGCTGGCTAAGCTGGAGCCGCTTACTCCCGGCTTTGTTAATGGACTGACGGAGAAGGCGGCCTTTAAGGCAGGTGAAGAACTGAAGAAGGGCATCGTCGAGCGAGGCTCTAAGCCTGGGGACGAAGCCTTTGTCAACGAAGCCGATGAGGAAGATCTTGAAGAGGGCATCGAGGAAGACCTTGACGAGGTGCGCACTGGTCGCACCGGTGCTCTTGGTCCCAAAGGAGGGGCTGCTAATCCCGGCCATGGCCGCGGACAAGGTGAGGCCGCAGACGGTTCTCTCTTTGAAGAGGACGAGCTTGAAGCCGAACTTGGCGCCACCGAGGATGAACTCGGCGCTGAAGACCTCGAAGCAGACGAGGAGGGCGGAGAGATCGAAGATCTTGAAGCTGATCTCGGAGATGTTGAGGGCGCCGGCGGCCGCGTTGTTGACATCGATGAATTTTTGAGTGCTCTTGAAGTTGCTTTAGAAGATGTTCTGGGTGATGAGGTTGAAATTGATTCGGACGAAGTCGAAGACGTTGAAGACGTCGATGTTGAGCCTCTCGATGCTGAGCCTCTCGATGCTGAGCCTCTCGATGTTGATGTCGAGACCGACGACGTTGAGGAACTCGAAGAAATACTTGGCTTCGGCAAGAGTGCTGCCGACAAGAAACGCGAGAAGCTTGCTCTCGGCCCCGAAGGCAAGTACGAACCGACGACCGACCGCGAGATCGCACGACGAAGGCAGATCGACGCCCGGGCGAAGAAGAAGAATGAAGGAAATACCGACGAACTCGTGGAGCAGATTACCAAACGGGTTGCTGCACGAATTTTGAAGGCCGCACTTCACAAGAAGAGGTAAAATAAACGCTTGACTTTCAAGCACCTTTAACGTATACTAAAGACTGTGAGGGATCTCACGGTCTTTTTTTATGAGGTTATTATGCACGAGGTAACTAACGGAGAACTACTAGTTTTTGTGGTGCTGGGATTTGGCACTGGTATTTTTGCCAGTGTTTACTTGTCCAAAATGTTAGAGGTCGTTCACATGTGGCGCCTTGTTCAGGAAGTCGTTGCTCATTGTTTGTTGATGTGTGTAAAGATCATTGAGGACATCTCATTTCTCACAGAATTAAAACGAAAACAGATGAAAGAATCTGATTTTACAGCCCAACAAATTCGAAGCTTTGAAGAGGCCGATGAAAGAACCTTGACAAATTGGAAGAATTCAGTTATACTCTCTTTAATAGCTGCAGTTCCCAAACAGTTTCGTTCCTTAATGCCGTTTAGCAACTGGAAAGAAGCTGTTAAGTTTTTGGAAGAATCAAACAAAGCCTCAATAATTGAGAGAAAGAAAAATTATGATTTATAATAGCACTCACAAAGAGAAAGAGCTAGAAGAGAAAGAACCGGAAGAAGAGAAAGAACTGGAAGAAGAGGAAGAAGAAAGTACCCTTATTGGGTTGTGCTCCGACATCAACGAAGAATCGATGAAAGAGGTTGCACTCAGCCTCCTTACACTTAACGGTGGCCAGCTACTGCACGAAGACCCAGATAACATAGAGGGAACAAAAGATATTGAATTTTTTATTTCCTCTAACGGAGGATCTGTTAACGATATGTTTACCATTTATGATTTAATGGAACTTGTGAAACGCAACCGTGACATTGCCACCTTCGGCTATGGAAGAATTGCCTCGGCGGCTGTTCCCCTCCTTGCTTTCGGAACTCCTGGAAAGCGCCACATGTCAAAGCATTCTCGCATCATGATTCACCATTGCTCCAGTGAGGTTGGAGGTACTCATCCCACCATTCGTTCAAGTTTCGCGGAGCTTAAGAAAGTGGAAGCTATGATGATTCAGGCGCTAGCGGAGAATTCTAATGTTTCAGTCGGAGAATACTATAATATTTTTTCTAAGAACACAGATGAATATTTCTCTGCAGAGGAAGCATTAGAAATGGGTCTTGTTGATAAAATCATCTAATTAGTATTAGCGCCCGAGGATAGACTATGAATATTGATACACTTATTAAGAGTTTTTATGAGAAGGCTGAGAACGAAGACCTTATCAATGAGGTATTAAAATTTCTGTTATCTGAGGCAGATGTAAAGACACCCCCTAAGGCCACTTTTGATTGGTCGATGATCCCCGACATTCCAATCTCAGAGATTGGTTGGTCGGATGTGACGACGACTGAGGATGGGGAACAAATCCTTGGACCCCAGCGCGCGTTGCTTGAACAGTACCTTGAGAATATTGGAATAGAGGACGGAACCTTCCAGCAACAAATCGAATCATTGGAAGAGTTCTATAAGAACGGCCCATCTAAAATTGTTACGGGAGCCGGCGATGATCGAGTAGAAGTGATCAAAAAATTGATATCTTATCTGGTCTTTTATAAGACCTTGACCAAGGTGGTCACTAACTTTAATGCTGCATCCGCTGGTTTTACTTTTGAAGCGTTTCTGGGCGTTGTGATGAAAGGAACGCAGATTCCGACTAATTCTCAAACGATTGCAGACTTTACAACGGGCAAGAACGTACCAATTTCTTTGAAGTTGTATGCCGAAACGACCCTAAAAGTTGACGGCAGTTTTACGGACCTTGTAAACGATTTGGTGGATCCGAGGTATGATCATCCCGCAATCAATGCGATGAAGTATATTATTTGCACCAAACGTATTACTGGTAAGGGCCTCAAACAGACGGGAACCATTGGTTTTTATGAATTTGATTTTACACTTAAAAATGTAATGTCTGTTCTTTCTAAGTCGATGGCTAAATCTCAGAAGAATATTTGGCTTCCCAAACAATTAATTGAAACTGGTGTGGATGTTGCGGGAGACCTCCCGGGCGCCGACAAGCTTCCTTCCGCCGAGAAATTGGAAACAGAGTTTATCGAGAGGTTAGACTCTCTGGTAAAAGCCACAGATTTCCGTCAAGCGGTACCCGATTTTATTAGTAAGATTGACCCAGAGTTTCCCAGCGACGCGGATATGGAGGAGATCTTGCAGGTTCTTGAATATTCTCGGGAGCGCAAGAAGTTTTTTAATGACTGGAAGGGTCTGGGTAGGACTACAATGAAAGACGGGCCCGTGCGGGATGTGCTTGTTCAATACTTCATGTCTAAGAATGCTGATAAAGTTCCCGCTACCGACAAAGCGGCGAAGGCGCTGCGCACCTCCTTGGGTCAGTTGCAAAAAGCCATCAAGGCGGCAAATGATGCTATCGTCACTCGTCTGAGTGCTAGTGAAGTTAATAAGGTACGCGCCGAGTTGATCGACAAGATTGAATTTGAAAAAGATCTCGATGTGATATTGGAATATTACAATAATCCCGAGCTTTCTGATGATGCACGCAAGGTAGCACTTAAAAATACTTTTGGGTATATCAACGTCAGACAGTTCGCACTCAATCGTGCTCAGTCGACGGACCCGTCGCCCCCCATCAGCACTAAAAAGCTTGGCGTTATTACCATTGGGGGCGCCGAAGTTGAGAAGATGCTTAAGGAAGTTTCGCGCATTCTTGATAAGGAGATCTTTACGGTTTTTACTTCCCTTAAAACTCTATCGGATAGTTTGAATAGCTTCTTTGCCGGAGGACTTAGCGATGGCGACCTCGCTGTTCAAGCGATTGAAAGCGCTAGCGAGATTCAGATGAAGACGGCTGAACATAGCGGCCAGAAGACTGGTGGCTCAGGGGCAACTCCTTCGTCGATGGCTGGGCCAGTTCCCGCCGGGCAACGACGATATATCCAAGAAGAATAAAAATAGTTTGACATTACAAATAAGTGTGTTATAATACAAAGAGATAGGAAAAGGAATGCCTTTGTACGAGTACGCGTGCCGAAAGTGTGAACATCATTTTGAAAGACTGTTGCGAGGAAGCGAAATAAAAGAAGCACAACGATGCCCTCACTGCGGCGAGGCCGACTGCCAAAAACAAATATCCCAGTCTTCTTTTTCACTTAAAGGAGAGGGATGGGCTCAAGACGGTTACTCAAATCGCCCCCCACCGAAAGAGGATAATTAAATGGTCCAATGTAAATTTGAATCTCGTGCTGAGCTGAGTGCCAAAGTATTAAGAGGCGTTAACATTCTGGCTGACAATGTGGCGGCAACGCTCGGACCCAAGGGTCGCAATGTTATCCTTCATCAAAAGGGAAAAGAGCCATTTATTACCAAGGACGGCGTAACCGTCAGTGAATTTGTACACATTAATGATGAATTTGAGAATGCGGCAGCTCAAATACTCAAACAGGCCACCTCTCAAACTAACGAGATGGCCGGAGATGGGACAACAACAGCTACTGTCTTGGCTCGCGAGATTTTAGTGAGAGCACAACGATATATCACAGCCGGCGCCTCGCCAACTGAACTAAAAAGGGGGATTGATGCGGCTGTTGAGGTACTGGTTGCACGTCTTCAGGAAGACGCCATACACATTGAAACGCTCGCCGATGTAGAAAATATTGCTACGATTTCAGCAAACAACGACCGAACCATTGGGGTTCTAGTTGCAACGGCAGTCGATAAGGCAGGTAAAGATGGATCTATTACTATCGAAGAATCAAAAACGATTGATACTTCGTTGGACATCATTGAAGGTTTTCGTCTAGAGGCCGGCTACGCTGCGTCTGCTTTTGTAACCGATGAGCGCCGAGCAGCAGTTCATCACGAATCGCCCCTCCTGCTAGTAACCGATAATAGGATTGAAATGGTAGAACAAATTCTTCCGGCTTTAGAATTGGTATCCCGAGATGGGCGCCCTCTGATTATCGTGGCCGAAGAGATTGAGGGGCAGGCTTTAGCTGCTCTAATTATGAATACTGCTCGCGGCACGCTGAAAATAGCTGCTGTGAAAGCACCCTTTTATGGTGGCCGCCGACGAAATATTTTGGCAGATTTGGCCCTCTCGACCGGCGCAGAATTTTTCTCTAGAGAAAGTACTTTAAGTCTGCGGGACATTAAGTTAGAGCATTTTGGTCAGTCTCGATCAATTGACATAACAAAAACAACTACCACCGTAATTGGGGGGAAGGGAGATTTTGAAGAGATTGATAAACAGATTGAATTGCTTAAACAAGAAATGGCTGTAACCGATGATATGCGTGAGTGCGATAAAATTCAGGAACGCATTACTAAGTTGGCTTCCGGGGTTGCGGTCATTCGCGTTGGTGCACCTACAGAAGTGGAGATGATTGAGAAAAAGCATCGTATAGAGGATGCATTAGAGGCAGTTAAATCAGCCCAAGAAGAGGGAGTGGTAGCAGGAGGAGGAGTGGCACTATTACAAGCGCGCCCAGCTTTGGTTGATCTTTCGGTAGAAAATGAAGACCAACAATTTGGGGTGGATATTGTAAAAGCAGCAATTGCATCGCCGATGAGACAGATGGCAACTAACTGTGGTTTGTCACCAGATTTAATTGAGGCCGAAATAGAAAAGGCGCCGAAAAATTCGGGTTACAATTTTCGAGATTTTTTGGTTGTAGACATGTTTAAAGCAGGAATTATTGATCCGGTTAAGGTAACGCGAGTTGCACTTCAAAATGCTGCGTCTGCTGCCGCCACTTTAATTACTACATCGCATGCGATTATAGAATTGTAGTTCTATTTATGGTATAGCGGAGGAACTACTATGGGCGACGAAGAACAAACCCGGCAACTTACCGTAGTAATGACCGAGATTGCAACTAAAATGCAAGTACTTTTGGATAAACAAGATGAGCTGGCTGAGAATATATCTAAAATTAAAGAAGCGGTTTACAACCCCGATGAAGGATTGTATGCAAGATTGAGTAAACTAGATGCGAGGCTCGATTTTCTAGAGGCTTGGAAGAATAACAACACTAAAATCTTATGGATTGTAGTCACGGTAGGGGCTGGACTAGTCCTCTCTACGGTTTGGCAAACAGTGTTTTAGAAAGGAATAAAAATGAGAGTTAAATTATCATACACAGTCGAAGAGGAGGATGTTTTGGCCGAAACCGCTAAACTTATCAATCTTTGTGCCGGAGACATGCAGCAAATAATTGACCTGTTCAACAATTCTCAAAAAGAATTGAAAGGTGAAAGCGATGAGATCTGGGCGACGCCCCCACCTTCCACTGGGGTGGAACTCCACCAAAGACCTATTAATATCAATAAATGCTTGGGAATCCTACATGCATTGCGTAGGTCCCTATACAACGTAGATATTAGGGTGGCTGAGGCCATCGAGATTGTAGGAGGCTACGATGAATATAAGCGATCTGAATCGCTAGAGTCAGCGCCTGCTTCACTCGAAGGGGAGCCAGAGCTTTTTGGTGCCGATTAATGAAGTGTGAATATCAAATAGGGGATTTAGTGCATATTCCCCAATCAGTTACACTTTTAGATTGTGACGTCATAAAAGAGGCCGCCGAGCAGTTCAATATCCCCAGCAGAATTATGGAAACCGAGCAACCCACGTTGGGCATAATTACCCACGTGTTAAGGAGTGGGTATATTAAGGTTTACTGCGAGGGAGACAGTTGGTCCGTTAGAGACGAAAGCGTTTATAAATTATAATGATAAAGTTTGTAGAAATAACTAAAGCAAGTTCTAACTTTTTACTGGATGAAGTGTGGATTAATGAGGCGCATGTTGTAAGAATCAAACGCGCCCCTGAATTTAAAAGACTGTTAGAAGAGGGGCGACTCCCGAAAGACTTGGATCACACTCACGATTTTACTTCAATAACCATCAATACTGGCGGTGTAATGGAAAATCATGTTGTTGTGGGGGATGTGGCGACGATTGCCGGCACCCTTAATTGTGATACCAGAATACTTTTGAAAGGATAAGCTTGACAACCAATTTTTAGATGTTATAATATACATTGTAAGCGGTACAGCTTATACTATGAAGGAGATTTAGATATATGTACCCCGTTTTAAGTAACACGTTTCGCAATCAGCGAAACTTAATTGACACCATTTTTGGTGATGATTTTTTCAACCCCGGTGTAAACACTTTGATTGATGATTATTCTGTGCGCGCCAACATTACTGCGGCCGACGATGAATACCGCATCGATGTGGTGGCGCCTGGTTTGAACAAGGAAGATTTAAATGTGAAGATTGAAGGCAATCAACTTTATATTTCCTATGATAATGAGAACACTGATAAGACCGAGCGTGTTTATTACCGCTCGTTTAGTCGTTTCTGGAAGTTGCCGTCCGATGCGGACTTCAATACTGTCCGCGCCGACTACAAGCAGGGCATTCTGTCCGTATTCGTTCCCCGCGAAACCCCTGCGTCCGATTCCATTACTATTGACATTAAGTAACATACACAACTATTTATAGTTGATGTATCTGCGTCCGTCTAATAAATGGAAAGAGTTCCTGCTGGCTGAGAGTTCTCAGCCAGCAGGACTTCTCACTGAGATTACGCTTGCTTCTGCCGTAACCAATCTCTTTTCTAAAAAAACCCAGAAAATGATCCGTCGGGAGCTTGACGCGGGTACTTGGATTCAACATCCTCCCATTGCCGGCACACAGGACATCAAACCGGGTGAGTTTTCTTCCTTTCCTGAGGACAAGAAGGATCGCGTTGTACAACTGTATACAAATCACTTTAAAGACCAGCTCCTGGGCAACCAAGATCGTCAAATAACTGGGATTATCCCTCAGGACTTAGAAGATAATCAGAAGGGGCTTGCTCTTACCTGGATCGTTCGATTAGCGCGCCAGGACGACAGGACTGCAGGATTTCTTCTCACCGGTTATCCCGGCCGCGGCGTGGGAATTGAGTTCCCTGCCGTAAGAGAGGATCTAGAAACGTTTTTTCATTATCAGCGGTTTATGGAACCGCCGGATCTTAACAGAATTAAAGATTTTGACGAGCTAGAGGGTGTTGTACTCAACGCCCGCGATGCTATCAGAGACCATCAACAGAGTAAAACTTATGAGGACGCCGAAGCCGAAGGCGCACAGGAAGTATTTCGGGATGACGATGAATGGAAAATTCTTGCTATTCATAACAAGGGCGCTGCCTGCGAACTTGGCAAAGGGACCGGCTGGTGCACGGCTGCTCCTGGTTTGAATTTCTTCGCTCAATATTATAAGCCCGAAGACCCGTTGTTTTATTTCGAGCAACGAAGTGACGAGAAGCCCGGTGCCCCCGGCGCAAAGTTTCAAGCTCACTATGGTAGTGGGCAGTTCAACGATAAAGATGACCGGCCTCTCTCCACCCATTGGCGCAAGAAATTACACAATTTATTAATGCAAACCGAAGCTCCTGGAAAATATTCCATACTTAGAAAACAAGATCGTACATTTAAGTTAGCGGACGAATCCACCAGCGCCGAGCAACTTGCGGAATTAGCTGACAATAAAGAAATGAATTATTTACAGCTCACGAATGTAGCCATGCACCGCAACGTATCTCCGGAAACTTTACTTAAGCTGGCTAGTGTGAGTGCACGCACGAAGGATTATGTCGGCGGCGAGGACTGGAGCACCTATGCAACGTCCCTACCAGAACAAATAGTCCGAAACTCGAACGCAACTTCTGAGGTCTTGGACACGGTGTGGGAACAATCACTCAAAAACTATAACTCAATGAATGAGTCAGCGCTCGAAATCCTTACAAAGAAGAAAGAGTCAGACGATTTATCCGATGAGTGGCTGGAGGGAGCCCTCGCTCGACGCGCAACCGCCATTTACGGCCAGTGGGGTGCAATTTGGCAGCGTCTAGTTGCTCACGAGAATATCAGCAACGAACTTCTGAATACCATAACTAAAACCGATTTCGCCGGCGAGAGTTGGGACCGCCTCGACGCGGTCAAGCTACTAAAGGATATGGTCCGCGAAAAGGAGGCTGCCCGAAAAGCAGGCGAGAAGGAGGACCTAGGATATGTTGACCTTCGCTCTCGCCTCATCAGGCGTAGGAGCTCTCGAACCTCCAAGGCGCTCCCTCCCCTTGCCGAGCAGCGCATTATACAGCGTTGGCATAAAATTATTAAATAAATTCCGCGACTTTTCCGTTAAAGGCTTGCGCTCTCTAGTTACTAAAGACACAAAGGTCAGGAAGGCTTGATAGGTTGTATGCAAAAAAGCATCCCAAGGGAGTTGCGGGTAATCAATACATGAGTTAGTGATGTGAGGCCATAACACGGAGGAAGTTTCGTGTCCAAATGGTGGAAGAGCGCGCTAAGCGCCATATTAATTTTATTAATTCTAGGGTGCACATCCTTTGATACCCGTGAATCTTCCCCTCCAACTGAAGACTTAGCCCAAACCGCCAGCGTAGTTGAAATTACTACTTATTTGGGCGACGAGCTGGGAATTTTAGATGCCTCCAACCTTACACTAACAGAAAAAA
>Ga0209434_1001517_pt1 | contig 10487 bp, 10 predicted proteins | sample ETNvirnome_2_300_FD_184068 | JGI IMG/M metagenome (GOLD analysis project Ga0209434, IMG submission 184068) | Marine viral communities from the Pacific Ocean - ETNP_2_300 (SPAdes) (version 2) | ecosystem: Environmental > Aquatic > Marine > Oceanic | place: Pacific Ocean | collected 2013-06-22 | reverse complement strand
GGGTTCGGTTTTTACAACAGTGGTTACTACGCCAACGAGGCGGTCGACCAACACCTGGATGCCGCCCAAGCGGCGGCTAACACCGAAGAAGCCAATCAGCATTGGCAAGCCGCCCAATGGGACGGCGATACCGGCTATGGGGTACAGGGAGACACCAGCTGGGCCTGGATGGTCAACCTTGCCCACGTGTATGCCACCAACCGCTGCCTCGACCTGGGCGAACTGGGCGTTGCCCCTCACGGCCACGGCTGGCCGGTCACCGCCAACTTGCTTGAGTGGCGCTGGACGTGCGATTAACGGTTTGGCTAGCGAGCCGCCTACTTCGGCTGTTGCTGGTACTGCTAAGTGTCGCAGCGGTCTCTTTTGGGCTAATGATGCTATCTCCCATCGACCCGGTGGATGCCTACCTTGGCCCGCAAATGGCCCAGGTCAGCCCTGAGCAGCGCACGCTGATTGCCGAACGCTGGGGGTTTAACGCCCCGGCCAGTGTGCAGTTTCACCACTGGCTGCAACAGTTGCTTAGCGGAGAGCTTGGCTGGAGCCATATCTACAACCAGCCGGTGAGCGACGTCATTAACCAGCGCTTCCAGCGCTCGTTTTTTCTGCTGTTGAGCGCTTGGCTGCTCTCGCTGATACTTGGCGTAGTACTCGGCATCGCCGCAGGAAGCAAAGAGGGCTCCCTGCTGGACCGCTTGATCAGCGGCTATGCTTATATCACTGCTTCGACGCCCACGTTTTGGCTCGCCATGCTGGCGTTGCTACTTTTCTCCGTCACCTTGGGCTGGACCCCCACCTGCTGCGCAGGGCCCACGGGCGTGCTGAGCCAAGAAGTAACGCTGCTCACGCAGCTGCACCATCTTCTTTTACCTACTCTCACCCTCGCTCTGTTAGGCGTTGCCACCATCACGCTACATACCCGGGCCAAGATGGCGGCGTTTATGCGCTCGGATACCGCGTTGCACGCCTTTGCCCAAGGCGCCAGCCGTTTCGATATCGCCTGGCGCCACGGTCTGCGCCACGCCAGCCTGCCAGCGGTCACTTTGGCGTTTGCCTCTCTCGGCGAGCTATTTGGCGGCTCCCTTCTGGTTGAGCAAGTCTTTGCTTACCCAGGACTTGGGCAGGCGACCGTCGCCGCTGGCTTGCGAAGCGATGTGCCGCTACTGCTCGCCATAGCGCTATTTACCGCGCTATTTGTGAGTGTTGGCAACCTCATCGCCGATGGCCTTTACCAGTGGGCCGACCCACGTATCGCACGGGACCGCACTAATGAATAGCCAGCCGCGCCTGGTCGCAGCAGGCTATGCAGGTGTGTTTGGCCTGCTGGTATTACTGTTGCTCAGCAGTTCTCTATGGCTGGGAGATAGCCCACTGCACATGCAGTTCGAGGCCCGCCTCATGCCTCCCAGCGCCGAGCACTGGCTGGGCACCGATGCCCTAGGGCGTGAGCTTTGGGCCCGCACGCTGGCGGGGCTTGCCTTGAGTTTTGGGGTAGGGCTGAGCGCGGCACTGTTGGGCACGCTGATTGCTTTAAGCTTGGCGAGTCTCGCCATGCTCTCGCCCATACTGGATGCGCTGGTGAGCTTACTGATTGATACGCTGCTGAGCGTGCCACACCTGATTTTACTATTGCTGATCGCCTTTGCCCTGGGCGGCGGCACCCAGGCTGTCATTATCGCTGTTGCGCTGACCCACTGGCCAAGCCTTGCCCGCTTGCTCAGAGCCGAACTACTCAGCTTGCGAAACTCCCCTTATGTGGCGATTTCGAAAGGGTTTGGCAAACGCCAAGGATTTATTGTTTGGTACCACTTGCTGCCCCATGTGCTGCCTCACTGCTTGGTCGGCGCACTGCTGCTGTTTCCCCACGCCATTTTGCATGAAGCGGCCCTGACCTTTTTAGGCGTTGGCTTAGACCCTACCCAGCCCGCCATCGGCGTATTACTGGCCGACGCCATGCGCTACCTTACCGGCGGCTACTGGTGGCTAGGGGTGTTTCCTGGGCTGGGTTTACTGCTGATGGTACTGGCGATTGAACGCTTCGCCTCGATGCTGCGCAAAGCGCTGTAAAGATCGCGATGTTTAACAAGGAGCTTGCCATGCTGACCATTGACCGGCTAACCCTGCAACTCCCCTACTACCCCCGCTGGTGGCGACGGGAGTGGACCACCTGTATCGAGTCGCTCTCGCTGCACCTTCAGCCGGGCGAAGTGCATGCTGTGGTGGGTGCGTCAGGCGCAGGTAAAAGCCTGCTGGCCTACGCCATTATGGGGCTACTGCCCCAAGCGGCGCGGGTCGCAGGAGAGCTGCGCTTCCAGGGGGAGGACTTAACACCAGCGCGCCAGCGGCAGCTGAGGGGGCATCAGTTGGCGCTCATTCCTCAATCGTTGAATGCTCTTGACCCGCTCGCCCGCAGCCAGCATCAGGTACGCTGGGCGGCCCAACGGGCAGGATTTGGTCGCTCAGCCGCCCATCAGCGCGCCGATGAGCTATTGAGCCGCTATCAGCTTAGCCACGCGTCTACCCACTACCCTCACGAGCTGTCAGGCGGCATGGCGCGGCGGGTGCTCATCGCTATGGCCCAGGTGAGCAACGCACGTCTGGTGATTGCCGATGAGCCCAGCGTAGGCCTTGACCCCAACCAGCGCGACCGTGTGCTGGCAGCACTAAAAGCTATCGCCCTAGAGGGCAAAGCGGTGATGCTGATTACCCACGATCTGCGCCATGCTCTTACCATTGCCGACAGGGTTTCCGTGATTCGCCAGGGCCAAGCGCTGGAAACCGCACCGGCCCAGGCTTTCCAAGGCCAGGGCGAGCAGCTTATGAGTTGCTATGCGCGAGACTTGTGGCAGGCGCTACCGGATAACGCGTTCAGCACACACCCCTTCCATCCGACGCATCAGGAGCCAGCGCTTGCTTGAAACCCACCAGCTATCGTTCCACTTTGCGGCAGGCACGCCGCTGTTGGCGGATATCTCCCTACGCCTTGCGCCCGGTGAGTGGTTAGGAATCAGCGGTGACTCTGGATCGGGGAAATCAACGCTTGGCAAGCTATTGTCAGGCCAGCTAACGCCTTCCCAAGGCAGTGTTCAGGTAGATGGTTCGCCGCTGCCCACACGCGGGCTGCGGCCAGTGCAGTGGCTGCCCCAGTCGCCTGAATTGGCGGTGAATCCGCGCTGGCGGGTAGGAAAGATATTAAGGGAAGCGTGGACACCGCCAGATACGCTGATGGCGGCGTTTGGCATTGAAGATGAATGGCTAAAGCGCTTTCCCAGCGCACTCTCCGGCGGCGAGCTACAACGGGTGTGCGTGCTGCGCGCCCTCGCCCCCGGCGTCCGCTATGTGGTGGCCGATGAGATCTCCACCATGCTGGACCCCATCACTCAGCTGTCGCTGTGGCAGGCGCTTAAAGCGCACACTGAACACTATCAGCTTGGCGTCATCGTGATTAGTCACGACACAGCACTACTCAACCGGCTGTGCCATCAACAGTGGCATCTGGCAGGTGGCAGCTTACGTATTAGCAGCACGGCGCTCAAAGCGCCATAAGCCAACACCAATGGCCAACGTCACGCACAGCAGCAGCCACGAGCCTATCGCCACACCCTGCCACTGCGTCCAGCGCCAGAAAGGCTCCAGCCAAAAACCGCCAATGCTGGCACCGAGGTAGTAAAATACTAGGTAGAGCGCCGAGGCACTGCCCCGTGCCCCTTGGGCGTAGCGCCCCACCCAGCTAGACGCCAATGAGTGCGCCATAAAGAAGCCGAAGGCGTTAATGGTTAAGCCGAGGATGATGAGCGCCAGCGAGTCCGCCAGGGTGATGGCGGTGCCTAACATGAGAATCACAATGCCCGCACTTATGCAGCGGGCGGGGGAAAAGCGCCCCGCCAACTTGCCCGACACTGTCGAGCCAAAGGTGCCACCTAGGTAGGTGAGAAAGATCAGCCCCAGGCCACTGGCCGCCAGTTGATATGGCGCATCCGCCAAACGGAAAGTAATATAGTTGTACTGATTAATAAAAATCAGAAAGTTAATGCCGCCAAGGAAGTAGGCAGCGAGCAGCACCGGCGAGCGTAAATGACCGAGCAGGTCCCCCACCGCTTGGCGTAATTGAAAGCGCTTAGGCGTAAAGGCTTGGCTATTGGGCAGTAGTCGCCAAAAGATGATACAGCCCACCACGGTCATGGCACCCACCGCGAGAAACGCAGCACTAGGCCCACCGATGGCCGCCGCCCCGCCCCCAACAATACGCCCGCTAATACCGCCTAACGAATTGGCCCCAATATAAAGCCCCACGGCACTCAGCAAGGCGGTTTTATCGAACTCGTCGCCCATCCAGGCAATCGCCACGGCGGGCAAGCCGCCGAGCACGAAGCCTTGCAGCAAACGCAGAAACAATAAACTCTCGAAGGTAGGCGCAAAAGCTAAAGCGAGCGACAAACCACCCGCCAGGAGCAGCGTGATGCGCATAATCCCTTCGCGGCCAATGGCATCGGAGAGCGGCCCAAACACCAGAAGCGCCAAGGCCAAAGAGAGCGTAGATACCGACATCAGCAGGCTGACGCCTAAGGTGGAAACCCCGTAAGCCTCTTTCAGGCCCGGCAGCAGCGGTTGCGGCACATACAGGTTAATAAACACCAAAAACGACCCTAAACATAGGGCCGCCGTCGCGCGCCACCAGGCGCGCGTTTTTGCTTCAATCATTGATGGCCTTTCCAACGTGAACCAACGCTCACGGCGAACACTTACGGCATAAAACGGCTGCTAAGCTGGGCCAGATTGGTCGGCTCTAGGGCACGACGCGACTGCCAGTAGTAGCGCTGCCAGTAGCTATTATCCAGGCTGGAAATAATCACGCCTTTCGACGTGGACGCATGGAGAAAATAGCCATTGCCGACGTAAATGCCCACGTGGTTGTAGCGTCCGGGTGGGCGGAAGAAGACCAGATCGCCCGCCTGCAGCTCTTGGCGGTCGATCGGGCGTCCCTCATGCACTTGATCTTGGGTAGAACGGGGTAACTCAACGTCAAAGGTATCGCGGAAAACGTTTCTTACCAAGGCAGAGCAGTCGATCCCTCGATCCGTCGTCCCCCCAATCCGATAAGGCGTTCCTGCCCACCGCTGATGCTGCTCTAACAGCGCTTGGCGAACGACCGTTGGCGGGGGCGTCTGCAGGTTACGCAGGTGAGCACTGATAGGATCAACGGGCGACATTTGGGGAGTGACTCCCTCCATGCCGGGAAGCGACATCGAGAAATAATCCTCGGGGGCTTCCATGTCCTGGCGTGAGGCAGAGCCTGCACAGCCAGCTAACAAAGCAACGACGACACAAACACTTACAACACGGACAGCGGTCACAGCGGGGTGTGGCGACGCAACCATGCGATTAACCTCGTAACAAAATGGAAATTGAAAAAACCCAAGCATGAGAAAACTCATTTTTTACAACCCCTGGACTATAAGCTAGTTATCCTATGCTTGGCGAGTCTAATGTAAGATTCGTTGATCACCCGGCAACGTGTCGATATGCAGCGGCGCGAAATGACGTGGTTTATTACCCGGAAAATCCAGACTTGCCCAGGGGCCGGCCAGCACTGGCGCGCCGCATAACCAAGCCACCAGCGCTTGACGAAAACCGGCCAAGAAGCTCTCTCGTTCCGGGGTGTCGCCCATGAAAAACGAAAACCCTGCGTACATGCCCGCCGCATACTCCTGCCAACCCGAGTAATGATCCGCCGCCAACTGATAGGCGCGGTCGAGCACGTTCGCGAATGCTGACTTGTCGAGCCAACCCAGCTGACGTGCCGCAATGGCAAGATCCACGAGCTGGGCAATGTCCCAAGCGGCCATGTCCACGTCATTACAACCATCTTCATTGGTACTCACACGGCGCAGGCGCAACAAGTGGTGACGCTCCTCTTCACCGCAGTCGCCGGACTCCAATATGGCGATCTCAGCCGCCAACCGCTCCGGGTTCAGCGTGTAGGGCGCGTAGTTGATCTGGTACTCCTGCCGATCTCCCGCCTCCAACATGAAGGTTAAAAACTCTTGCATATCGTCGGCGCTGGTGAGGTGGTAGTGGCTCTCGACCCATTCGCGAATGTCGGCGCACTCGCGCGGACTTTCCAACTGCGGCTCGCTCCACACTGCACTGTTCAGCGGCCCCACCAGTGACATCGCCGTAAAGTGGCTCAGCGTCGGCCGCTCACCAGGCTCGCACCACGCATCTGGCCGCCAATCTAACCAGTGAAACAGGCTGCCGTGGTCTTCCAGATGCCAGGCAATTTCATTAATGAGCGAGTCGTGCTCTGGCTCCGGAAGGCAGCTCTCCCAGGCAAACCAGGCTTCTAGCAGGCGCTTGGGCGTGGCATAAAAACGGCATAGGCAGCTCCGTAGGGCGCTGGCGTGCTGCATCAGTGGTTCACGCTCGAATAGGCCGCTATCGAGGGCCATGTGCAGGTAGAAGGCAAACTTCTCGGCCATGTGAATTGTCGCGGCGTGGCGGCTCACGCCTTTTACCGCGTTGCGCTGTTTGAGCTCATCGGGGGTCGGCTGACCAAAGCGCGTCTGCGACGGTGGCAATACGCCATGGGCGGCATCCGCAGCCAGCTGGTTGAGATGGTGCGCCTGGGCGGGTAGCCAATAGCGCGCCAGCACTTGATGGCCTTCATCCGCATGCAGGCCAAGTGAATCCTGTAGGTAGACGGCGGCATCAGCGCGGCGCTGCTCGGCAATCGGGGCCGAGGGATTGAGCTGACGCAGCATGACATCCGGCTCGCGTACGCCAGCCAAGGCGAGCAGCCAATGGTGCGGCGTGTTGCGCCACGCTTTGATACGCGTACGCGAGGCTTGGCGAGTCGGCTCGTCCAGTAACGCACCCAGCGAGTGCCTCCAGGGGCTGTGGGGCGCGTGCATAAGCAGCTTATGACGCGCGTTAGGCGTCATCTCCCGGCGATCAACGCCCTCGAACAGGCTTTGCCCGCGCATGTAGGCTTTCAGTACTGCGTGCCAGTCGTGGTAACGACGACCCACGAGGTCAGCCGCATGGGCCGCTAGGTCGTCCGCTTCCGCCTGGCTTAGCCAGCCGCAGCAAGCACCAGCCCAGGCGAGCTCTACTAACCGCAGCCAATCCCAGGCGGCCCACTCCAACGGCTCGCCCTGATTGACGAACGCAGTGAGCACGGGCGCGTAGGGAGCATCGTTCACCGCACCCCGCTGCCACTCTTGGCGCTGGGCGCGATCCATGGTCAGCAGCTCGCGGGCTTCAATATCCCAGCGCTGGCGCTCACCCTGGGCGCTTAGCCATAGCATCACTTCTAATAGTTGCTCGCGGTCATACACTTGCCAGATGTGCCCTAACCACTCGCTGGCATCGGGCCAGTCGGCGGCGCTAGCCGGGTAGCTCACCACTGGGCGAAACAGCGCGCCCAACCGCCAAGGCTGAGCTTCTGGGGCTTGCGGCCATAACGAAGCCGGTGCAGGGCGTTGCGCTAGCTCAGTATCCAGGGTTTGCCATGTGATACCTTCACCTTCACTCTCTAGATCTGCCAATGCTTGGCAGGCGTCGATAAAACGGTCATCTGCGCCAGTTTCCCAACCTTTGCCCCCCAGCGCACGACGTAGATCCGACAGCCACGCTCGCTGATCGCTGTAGTCAGAAGTGATGCGCCGTGTTAAGTGGTGTGCCCAGTTCGTCGCCTGAGCCTGGCTTAGCCAACCCGCCGCCCCGGCGAGTGCTGCCCACTCCAGCGCGCCCAACAGCTGATCGGCGCTGCCTGACGGTGCGCCGAGTGCAAAAAACAGCTGGTCTGCCAACGCGCCACGATCTGTAATACCCAGTTCTAGCAGGCGTTGCTCCGCCGCGACCGCATCCACCGCCAGTGGGTGCGGTGTAAAAGCCCAATCACACAGCACCAGCTGTTGAGCCCACCAGGCATTTAGTGCGTCGAACAAAAGACACCTCGAAGAAACAGAAAGCGATCAATAAAAGCCATAACCAACCAGAACAGACCAACGAGGCCGCCAAAAGCGGCATAGTGTAACGGAATCTGCTGCCAAGACCGATAGCAGCCGCACAAAACAGCGCTGCCCGGCACAAAGGCCGGGCAGCGATTACCGCAAAGAGCAGCGTGCGCTAAGCGCTTTTGACTTTACTAATGACCCATAGCAAGACCACCGCCCCCACGGTTGCCGTGACCAGCGAGCCGATAAAGCCACCCGCCTGTAAACCCAGCAAACTAAATAAGAAGCCCCCGACGAGCGCGCCAACCACACCCACGCCGATGTTGCCTAAAATACCAAAACCACCGCCACGCATGATGTTGCCAGCAATCCAGCCAGCTAAACCACCAATGATTAACCACGCAATAAAGCCCATACTACCTCCTTGGTTTCACTCAGCTTGGGGTTTTACCTTCCATCTATGCTTGTCCTACCATAGCACACGGCGCTACTGTTCTGCCCATTTGTTGCCTTTTCCCACAAGGATCCTCTTATGATTCCCGACTCCCTTAAACAGCTACTTAGCCATGTTGATGGTCATCAACGCGCCACCTGGGAGGGCCGTGACGTCGCACTCTTCAACATGGCCTGGGGGGAAATGGTCATTAGCCTGCAAGGCGCACAGGTGCTGCACTTTCAGCCAACAAACGACACTGGCTGGCTATGGGTAACGCCAACGCCGCAGGCGCTGCCGGGCGCGATTCGTGGCGGCATTCCGCTTTGCTGGCCCTGGTTTGCCGACGAGCGCTACGCTGACGAAAGCCCCGAGCGTAACGGCCCCTTCCATGGGCTTGCCCGCCACGCCATGTGGCGTCTGGACGCCGTTGACGACCACGCCGAAGGCATCGAGGTCCATCTCTCGCCGGAAGAGTGTCTGCATAGCCAGCTCACCGCCCGCGTGGTCATTCAAGCCAACGCCCAGCGGCTAAACGTTGAGATCATCAGCGAAAACATTGGCGATGCTCCGATCAAAACCAGCGGCGCACTGCATACCTACCTGGCCGTTAATGAGGTGCATCAATGCCGCTTAGAAGGCCTAGCAGGCGCGCGCTATTTGGATAAGCTGCGTGACTTTGCGGAATCTGAGCAACAGGGCACGCTGGCGATTCGTGGCCCGGTCGACCGTATTTATCACACCAATGAAGCGGTGCTGCTCAACGACGGCCAGCGCACGCTGCGCATCGGTAAGCAGTCCAGCGACTCCACGGTGGTCTGGCACCCGGATAGCGACCTGCCCAGCGACACACCCGCCGACGCCGCCAAACACTTTTTATGCGTTGAAGCCGCCAATACTCGCCTTGACCCCGTTTGGTTAGTACCAGGGGCACAGCACCTGCTAGGGACGACAATAAGCCGCGGTTAATGATCGGTTCATCAAGGCTTTGCTATGATCAAGCCATTGATACACCCCCAAGGAGCGACGATGGATCCACAACAATGGCTGGAAGCAGCCACGCTTGCCTTTAACCTGATCGGTATGGTGGTGTGCTTGGTTGGCTTAACGCTTGCACAAAAAATGCAGCGCCGCTGGCCCGGCTATAGCCTCGCGGTCGTCGGTTTTATCATTGCGACCCTGCCCATGCTCTCTCAACTTGTCTTTATGTGGCAGCGCTAACGTTCCACCACCTCGCCAAGATGCCCCACCCGATGAAGGAAGCGACAGGATGCGCCAGCCGTTAAGCCGCGAATTGAGCAATTTGTTAGAGCGAAGCCGAGACCGGCAGCTGCGGCTGGCGGTGACAGGCCTTTCGCAAGCGGGTAAAACGGCGTTTTTAACCTCGCTGGTGAACCAACTACGCCATGCAGGCGTAGAAGCACAGTTAGACCTGCTACCGGTTGCCCGTGAAGGTCGACTGCTAGGCGCGCAGCGTTTAAATCAGCCGGACTTAGGCGTGCCGCGTTTCCCTTACGACCCCGGCATGGCCTCGCTGAGAGACACACCGCCGCGCTGGCCCGAGCCCACCCGCGGCATTAGCGAGCTGCGTTTACAGCTGCGCTACCGCCCTGCCCAACGGGGTTGGTTTACGCCGGATATCGCTCACCTGACGCTGGACCTGTTCGACTACCCTGGCGAATGGCTGCTGGATTTGCCGCTGCTGCAGCACGACTTCTACAGCTGGAGCCAGAGCCAGGCCCAGCACGAAGGCCCTCATCGCCGGGCACTGTTTAGCGAATGGCTGGCCGAAGCGGAGCAGCTAGACCCTACGGCAGAAGCCGATGAAGCCCAGCTCGCCACGCTGGCCGAGTCCTACGCACTGGGCCTGCGTCGCGCCAAGCAGGCGGGCTTCTCTGACCTGCAGCCGGGGCGTTTTTTGCTGCCCGGCGAGCTGGATGGCGCACCGGTGCTGCAGTTCTTCCCGCTGCCCGGATTAGATACCCCCAAAGAAACCCTCGACGCGCTGCCCGAGTCGAGCCTCTACGCCACCCTGGCGGCGCGTTTTCGCTACTATCAGCAGCAGGTGGTGCGCCCCTTCTACCGCGACCACTTCCGCC
>Ga0209434_1001516_pt1 | contig 10490 bp, 17 predicted proteins | sample ETNvirnome_2_300_FD_184068 | JGI IMG/M metagenome (GOLD analysis project Ga0209434, IMG submission 184068) | Marine viral communities from the Pacific Ocean - ETNP_2_300 (SPAdes) (version 2) | ecosystem: Environmental > Aquatic > Marine > Oceanic | place: Pacific Ocean | collected 2013-06-22 | reverse complement strand
CGGAAATGTCCGACGTATCGATGTCAACCACCGAGCGGACATACGACCGCATGGTCGAAATGTCCACGGCTACTCCCTATGGAAAACGCACAAGTCTCCGTCCCCGACGGGACGCCCCTTGCAGGGCACCCCGTCGCGGGTCAGAGAACTGCATCTGACCGATTCTGGAACAACAGGTTCGCCGCCTATCGGGTTGACTTGCTGGATGTTGCGGGAGAAGCCCACGGTTTGAGGCCGTGGAGTCGAATCCCGAAAGTTGTCGCCAGCGGGCTGCCCGTATGGGCGTGAGCCAACCTTGTAAGCGTTAGCGAATCCTCGTCCCATCAGGATCAGGTAGCTCCGTACATGAAGCCCTGTCGTGCACGGTTGCTGCATGTGAGCTGACCGTAGCAGAGCAACTGTGAGAACACAGCGTCCTGGTTGGTCGGACGCACGAACGGTGTCGGCTTGAACCAGACATCGCTGTGAGCAACCAACTGCAGGTATTTGGTGTTCAGGAACAGGAACTGACCTGAGGAACACGCACCGTCGAAGGTCACGGGACAGCCCTTGAACAGCAGGTTCTGGAACCCGCCGTCAGCCATATCGGTATCCGTGTACCGAATCTGACCATCCAAGAGTGCCTCGTAGGCTTCGTACAAAGCCTGCGTGGTGATGCCAATCGTCGGCTGGTCGTTACCAACCGAAACGGTGTTATAGATGTTAGCCATACTGGCTACAGTGATCGCACCAGCCTGATTGACTTCAGTGGACGCCCACCAGGAGTTGCCCGCACCAGCAGGGTCGATTCCACCAAGGGATTGACCGACGGCCCCGACAATGTTGCCTAGACCGTTCCAGTCCTTGCTGCTGTTGCCCGACCCGTCAGCCCAGAACATGGTGTTCATGTTCTCGATAACGGTTTCCTGCGTCTGGAAAATCTTGCCTTCCAGCAGGTCGATGATCTGAGCTTCACCGTTGTTCTTGGCTTCCTCGATGCCCGAAATGGTCACCGTGGCCGCATACTGACCCCAGTCGTACTCAGCCGCGCTGATGCCCGTCTGAGCCGTAACGTCAATAGTATCCGTGCCACTGTACGAACCAGCCGTACTGTTTGTCCCGTAAATAATCGGGACGACGATCTTCGCGCCACCACTGATCCGACGAATGGTCTGACCGTTCGTCAAAGCGTAGAACAACGGCCTTGCGCTGAAGATGTTATCTGTCAGCTTCGGGACGTAGTTCTTGAGCGTGGTGGTAAGAATCTCATCAAAAGAGCTGTTGCCAGCCATAAGTTTCTCACCCCCCTAAGGGTTTGTTAGGTGCCGTGTTGTTTTTTAGCGAGAGCGAAAGCTTCCCTCAGCGAAGACGGCTTCCCGTCAGAACCACCCTCCGACACGACGGCCCCCGCCTGGGTGCCGCTGCCGCTAGCCACCTTCGTGGCGTCGCGTTTAGCGTCGGTGATCTCCTGGTCCTTCTGGAGTTTCTCAGCCGTGTCCGCCACTTCCCCGTACTTCATGTGCGTGAAAGCAGCAGCCAGGTTGGGAATCCGATTCGTCAAAGCATGCCGAAACAGCTCTGCCGTGTCGAAATCGCCGTACTTCTTTTTGAGGGTAGAAACCTCGCGCTCTAAAGCCTGTTGTCTATGCGTCTGCGCCTGCCGCTCCATTTGAGCCTCAAGTTGCGCCAACCGCTTCGTCGTCGGATCCTCCTCGGCACCGTCCGAATAGTTCGGCTCGGTGGCCGGCAGGGTGTCCGTCACGCCGAAAGCCGATGAAAGCGCCGCAATGGTGCCTGCTGGATCGGTTTCCAAAGCCGAAGCAATCGCCTCGGCCTGTTGTAAACGCTGACGTTCTTCTGCCAGTTCCTGCGTCTTACGGGTGTAATCCGCTTGACGCTGGTAACCGTCTTGAAGTTCCGACAGGCTGACCTGCGACTCCTCGCCGTCAACCTTGACGGTGTAGGCATCTCCAGGTTCTGTCGTTGCTTCTGATGAAACCTCTGGGATGTCCGCCTCAGCGGATTCCGTTGCTTCCATGTTTTCTTCGGGCACTTCATGTCCCTTCTAGGGGAGTCCTGTATGGTTGCTCCTATAACACAAATGGCGGTGTCCCACATAATGGGGTTACAACGCCGGTAGTTCAAGTCCCATCTGGCCCTGCAACTGCGCCAACAACTCGGGAGGAACCCCGCCAGTGGGAGCAAAAGCTCCTTCTGGCGGTGCCCCAGGGGGCGGCATGGGGGGTGCCGGCGCCCTGGTTGGTTCCTGAGCCGCACCAGGGGGAGCGACGGGTGGGCCTTCAGGGCCACCTGTCTGCGGTCCAGCCTGGGGTTGTATCAGGAACCGTTCAGGATCCTTAATGTCGAAACCGGTTTTGAGAACATGGGCAGCCAAAGCCTGCGGGTCGATAACGGTGCCCACAAGCGGACCCATGGCGTTCAGCAGCGACACAGCCTGCTGTTTACGAATCGTGTCGTTCAACGGCTGCGTCGAACCCGCCTCGACGCTGTAGTCGTACTCGCCGACAATGTCCTCACGGCTAAACGGCACAAACAGGTCATTCGGGGCGTTGGGCACACGGGCCGTCGACTGACCAGTCATGAACTGTTGCAACAACTGGATGACACGCCGGCCAATCATCCCTATCGACAACTCCACGATAGCGAGCTTGTCAGACGCCCTGGCATTCTGGGCGTCAGCAATGATCGACGCCTCAGTCGCCGTGCGACGAATCTCAGGCATCGCACCCCTGGCGTACTCCGAAATGCCCGACACGGTGTTGATGTCCGTTTCAATAATCTCGCTGTAGGCATAAATCTCAGGTGAAATCGGCACCTGCGGCATCGGAATGACAACATCCGACAACGGCTTGTTCTCATCCACGACAGGAACCATGCGGCCATCCTCATCGGATTCGAGGGCTTCACGGCCCTCGGGTCCAAACGACCGCTCATGGAACAGATACTTGCGGGCATACCGCTTACGATCATTCATCAACTGCGAACGGGTCTTATCCAACTCCAGTTGCAGCGACTCAATGGCCTCCAGGTCACCTATCGGATAGAAAAAATCGGGAACATCGTAGTTGCGGAGCATCACGAACGGCTGCCCGTAGGCATACGGCATCGGCAACGGATTGATGAGAAACTCGTCGGTTGTCTCCCCCCACACCGACATCGTGTTGGAACGGATGTCGTAAAACTCCCAGATCGTCACCCGTTCCTCGTCAAACAGGTACTCCCTGTTGTCAAGATACTGGGCGGCATACATCGGGTTCACGCCACCGTCAGCCGTCAACTGCTTCCGCACCGAAGGCCGATACCGCCTATCGTTCTGCGCCTCCTCCAAGGGGCGCACAATCTTCTGAGCAATCCAGGTGAGGTCATCCATGCAGGTCGCCTCAGGATCGACATAAACATCGAACGGGGAAACACGTTCCACGAACGGCTGATCCTCCACCACCATCATCGCCGTCTGAGGAACATTCGCAGCCATCTCGTCGTCAGTGGGGAGACCGCCAGCCAAAGCCGGCGCCTCAGCAGCAAACGCATCCACCTCCGAAATGGCCTGATTCAACATTTCCTGCTGCTCAACATCCGACAGCGACGTTTCCTGCTCAACGAACTTCCAACCAACCTTGATCCAGCCATGGCCGAAAATCAGGAAATCCTTCACAGAGCGACGGAACGGAGTGCGAAAATCGTGATGCCGCCACATGTGGTTCACAACCGCCTCCACAAACGCGGCCCTGTCACCATTCTGAGGCTCATTGGCGGAAACAACAATCTTCGGATGGTTCACCGACACCGACGGAGCGATCACATTCACCGTCGAAAACGACAGATTCACAGCGATCAAATCACGTTCCGCCGACGTAGTCCCAGGCCAATGCCGGCCACGATACAAATCGTTCAACCGCCGCCAGGTCTCGTCGAGACCCTCCTGGTCGCGCCAACGACGCGCACGATCAATGCGCTCCCGATACTGATCCAAAGTCTCACTACGAGTCTTACGAGGCATCAGAACATCGCCCTATCAGGCAACCTTTCAATATTGCGGCCCTGAGACGTCGCCTCCTGATACCGCTTGTCCCCCAACTCGCGGCGAGACAAATGCTGCTCGTCGGCAGGCAACTGGGAACGGTAACCCGACTTCGTGTCAACACGCAAAGTCAGGAGCTTCTGACGCCACTCCCACAGGTTCGAAAGTTCATCCGAACCCACAGGCCCCCGAACAGATTCCGTATATGAAACGAAATCGTCGAACGTGGCATCAGGTGGCAGAACCGCCACCGCTACGGCTGCTTAGAAGCAGGCTCAACCTTGCCGACAATGCCATGCTGGTTGACCGGCGTTTCACGCACGCTGATCTCCCCGTAGCCGCCCGTCTGGTTGTTCACCTTGGGTGAATCAAACCGCTGCTTGGGTGAACTGGGGCCACCAGGCTCCCAAATCGGGTTCGCCACGACAGAACCGCCGCGCTCCATCTTGTTGTTCTGACCCTTCGAGCCATCAACCGTCGTCGACGCTGAAGTGTGCGAAACAAACCTTGCCATCTGATACTCCTCGTATATGGTCCCTACTTAGACAAATACGGTGTCCCACGCACCGTCGTCCCACCGATCCTCAAATCGCCCCCCACGGCGCCAGAACGATCCGCCAAACGAGCAAACCAGTCCACAGTCCAGTAATCATCGACCTTCTGCGCAAACTCAGGCGCATACGCATACTTTCGCATCTGATTCGCCAAAGCCAAAGCGATCACACGATCATCGTAAGGCGACCCCGACATGCTGCCCCGCTCATTGCGGACAAACGTCCGCAACTCCGCAATCGTATGCCGGTCATAAATCGTCAACTCGCCGTTCCGCAACGCCATCCCCAAATCGTCAATCATCAACGGCTTCGTAGTACGAGTCGTCTTCCACCCAAACTCCTGAGACACCTTAGAAGTCGCCTGGTTCAACGAACGACGCCGAAACAGATTCGGATACCCCAACTGGCGCAACATCGTGATCGTCGTCAAACCATGATTATTGGCCTCCACGCAACACAAAGCATCCCGATACCACAAACCCAGAGACAACACCTCGTCAGCCAACGCATCAGGCGGAATGTGCCCATGCCACGCAGCAACCAGCTCCCCAGTGTTCAAATCCAAAACATGGGCGCACGAATAATCGCCATGACCCAGGCCCTCAGCCGTATCCACCCCCATCACATAGCCGTGCTGCGGATTCGGATGCACCCACACCTCCAAACTCATCGGCGAAACTCCACAGCCCTGGCAGACACCTTATGCAAATACCCCGACTCGCCAAACCTGACACGGCGACCCATCTCCTCCAACAAATCCAAATCGAACACAGGGTTACCCGACTTGACAAACGCCTCCTCAGGCGTAGACGGATACTCCTGAGCCAACTGCCACGGCAGCATCGACTGCTGCTTCTCCTCATACCAAGCCGGCCCCCGATCCTCAGTCGCAGACCACGGAAAAAACATCGACTCGAACTTGTTGTTGCCCGTCGTGGCACCAACCCAAAGTTCGTGAAAAAAGTTCCCCGACCCGTTAGCAGTCGACAAACCAATAATACGGCCACCCACATCGGCAACCGGCTCTATAGAAGCCCACGCCTCCTCAGCATTCGGCAAAAACGCCCACTCGTCAACCACAACCAACGTAGCCGACTCACCACGCGCAGGATCAGACGCCGAAGGCATCGAAGTAATCTGACTACCATTCGCAAACCCCATCTTCTGCTGATGCTCAATCAGCGACTTCGGCCCACGCTCAACCATCCACCTCGGCATGTGGGCAAACCCGTACTTCGACTTACGCAACAACAACACCGACTCACGCTCAGTGCGAGACAAATCAATCACATTCTGATCCGCATGAAAAAACGCCAACCAAAACTGGTGAGCAGCCACCAACGTCGTCCACCCAATCTGACGAGCCTTCAACGACAACGAATACCGGTACTCACCCCAATGCTCCAAAGCCTCCGCCTGGGCTTTCCGCAACTTGAACAAAATGCGCCCCTCAGCAGGATGAGCTATATACCAGTAATGCTCCAAAAAATACTTCTCGCTACGAACACACTTCCGCCACTCCGCCTCCTGGCGCAACTCACCGAGGCGAGACATTACGCATCCGCCCACAACGACGACACCGCTCCCAAACCCACTTCGCAGGAGTCAAAAAAGACTCCCACGCATGCACCCCCACCCGTGGGCAACCCTTCCTGTACTGCCAACAAACATCAACCATCAACAGTCACACGGCCAGACCCAAACAAAACCCCCAACAACCGATCAACCGACAACCCGAAAACAAGAACAGCACACACCACAACCGAAACACCCAACAACACCGACACAGCAACAACCCTACGCAACATCACCAACCACGCCATCCTCAAGCTCAGGCAAAAACGGATCCCCCCACGGGGTTAAAACAGGGCGCTCCCCGAAACCCTCATCTCGCCAATCCTGATTCTCATCCCCTGGCAACACCTTCCCACCCAACACGGGCCTCCCTTCGCATGCATCGCAAACACCTCACGACGCACCTTACCACGATCCCAAACCCGCTCAGCCCGCAACAAACGCAACCGCTCCGCCCGATCAACCAACATCGCCAACCCCGACATCACGAAACTCAGCAACCAAAGCCTCCAACTCATCAGCCAACTCCGCATCCGACAAACCCGAAGCAACACGCTCATCATCAACCACCACACGCCGCTTCGGCGTGAACTTATCGATGTACTGCAAATACAACGACGCCGCCTTCACATCCCCATCCGACGCCAACCTGAACAACGAATCAATCACCGACTGCGTCCGCTCAGGATGAATATTCAACTCAGCACACCGACGATCCCACTCCTTCACAAACCGAGGATCACGCTTAATGCGCCGCAACGAATCAACATGAATGTCACGACCCGCCGCCCACTCCTTCTGAGTACGAGGAACCCGCTCAAGCCCCAACAACAACCACTCCAACAGCTCCGCCCAAAGCTCAGGCATCACCTTCACACCAGACTCAGGATCAACCCTCCAACCACGACCACCAACATTCTGCGGCATGTCAACACCTCCACTACAAACCCGCACCGTCCCAAGTGGGACAGTGCAAACCCTTCATTGGGGGGGGCATCAGATATCAGATAGACACCCCGACAACGGACGGGGTGTCATCAGATGCAAACATCAGACACAAACTGCCCACAGTTGGCAAACACACAAAGGAAAGTTGACCCACAGTCAACGAATCCTGGACTGGGCACGCACCCCGAATAGTTATCTATACATATACGCGTGCGTACCCCCCGCCCCCCCTCGGGGGGTGGGTCGGGCGGACAGGCGCTCGCCGGCTCGCCCAGGGTCGAACATCTGTTCGACTGCGCCTCTGGCCCCGATCTGGCCGTTTTGTAGATAATGTCCATTATCTTGACACGAAAACCGCTAGATTGCAGGCTTTCTCCCCTCCCCTCCCCTATCGAATGCACGATACGCGCCCGATCCGACCCGCCAGATCGAACATACGTTCGGAAACGGTAGGGTAGGGGCGTGGTCGCTCGGTCGCCAGGCGGTCGCCAGGCGGTCGGCCGACCTGTCCCCGTCCGCGTGCACGATTGCTCGCGGACGGTCCGCCGCGGCGCGTAACCGTGAGGCTTGCAAGTTCCTAGTTTTTCCAGCTTGTGGGAAATTTCCACATTTAGGGTTGACAGTCTGGCAACTTTCTGCGCTTAATAGGTGCGAACCCGCGACCGGCGGGCAGACTGAGAGGTAGGAACAATGAAGATTTACGATGAACCGCTAGATCGTGACACGGGTCGCTATTTTCTGCCGTGCAGTCATTGCACGATGGAGACGCGGGACGAATGCCAGTCATGGGAGCATGTCCGCGTTACCCCGTTCGTCGTGCTCCGTTTGCAGAACGCGCTACGCGGTCGGATCGTCGACCGTTGGATTCTGGAACTATTGGCTGCGGAGTTCTTCGCGGATTCGTCGACGTTTGACGTGGACCGTTTTCTAGCGTCGTGCGTGGCACAATGAGTAGGGCACGCGACTTAGAACGTCACCTAGTGGCGGGCATGCCAGCTGGCGGGTATCCGATCCATGATCTAGTTGGGGAGGATCTCGCGGCGTGGCGTGCTGCAATGGTTAGGGAACGTGTCGCGGTTGGGTTCGAACCGCTAACCGCGGTTCTTCTGACGCCACCTAATGCGAACGTGAAACTATCGAAAAGTAACGCCTACGGGTTGTCTCTGTCGCCCGCGTGTACGTCAGGCTGGAATGTATGCCGCGCTAGCTCGCCAGGGTGCCGCGCGGCGTGTCTCGCCACCGCGGGTAAAGGCGGGTTGGATTCTGTCCAGCGTGGTCGACTTTGGAAAGTTGCGCTATTAGCTGCAGAACCCGCGTTGTTTGTTCGGGCGCTAGCTGGTGAGATTCGGAGCGCGGTTGCGCGTCGACCGGTTGACAGGTTGGGTCGTCCGACCGGTCCACTAGTGCCAGTTCGCTTGAACGCGTTTAGTGATCTCGCGTTCGAGCGTTTCCTAGCGCCCGCGTTGTTTTCTATCGCGGGTGCTCGTTTCTACGATTATTCGAAACGGACCGACCGCGTACCGCCCGCTAACTATCATTTGACGTCTAGCGCGACGGAACGGACCGCGGATAGTGGACTAGCGAGCCTGGCAGATATGTACGGATCAAATGTTGCGGTCGTATTCGATACGCGACGCGGTCACGCGTTGCCGACTACCTACGCGGGGTGTCGCGTGGTAGATGGTGACTTGTCCGATTCACGCTGGAATGATGACCGCGGTGTCATTGTCGGTCTACGTGCTAAGGGTAAGGCTATTGGCGACCGTAGCGGGTTCGTTCGGTCGGTAGCGTAATGGTCTCGCCGGCAATGGTTGCCGGCGTGTAGTGATGGTGCTTAGGTGCGCCAGAAGGGTAGGGATAGTTGTGAGCAACACTAGCGAGAGACGTTCGGAGCTTATCGATAATCTGATTCGCGGCTATGTGGACGCGGTCGACGCGTTGGCCGCGTCGACGGATCCTGAGGCGCGTGACCTGGCCGCGCAGGCGTTCCACGCGGCAGCGGTCGCGGACGCGCTTGACGAGGCGTTGTCGACGCGGGCACCGTTCCGAGCGTTGGCAAGTCCGCCCGCGTTTATGGGCGCGAGCCGGCGCGTGGCCGGCAGCTTGTGGCATCGTTCGGTGGGGTGGCATAGCGGTAATGGCAACCTCTATGGCTTGGTTGGTGTGGCGTGGGATGCGCGTAGCGTGGGTCGTCGGCCTGATGGGCGCGGGCTGCCCGCGTCGTGGCTGGCCGAGGTGGACTACCACGGCGACGGGTTCGGGGACGCGCTCGAGACGACCACGACTATCTATCGGCTCGTTCATCATGGTCGGTCGCGTGCGGCGAGCGCGTGGCGGTCGGTTCTTGGTACGACGGTGTCGGCATGACCAGGCGCATCGATTGCACGCTGACCGACGCTCAATGGGGCGTGCTGCTGGATGCGGTCTGCCTCTATGAGTGCTACCTGGATGATGATGAGCTGGAGCAGTATTCGGCGCGGGAGCGCCGCGTTGCCCGCCGCGTTCTTGAGCGCGCGTGGGATCGGCTTGCGATGAGTAACAACAACAACAGAAACAGAAAGGGTGAACAATGAACAGCAACCAGAACAAGGATGGACGGGTGCTTATCAGCATGGACCGCGATGCGAACGGGTGTCGTTCCGATGTAGTGCTTATCCGCGTGGAACACAACTACGGGTCGCCGTGCGCCTATCCCGTGAACGAAAGGGGGCGCATCTTCTGCGCCATGACGGGATGCACGACGCTGCGAAAGTCGGATCTCGAGCGCATACGGGCGCTAGGATTCGAGGTTGTGGTGGAACAACGCGGACAGGACGAGCTGCTGGCGGAGCTGGGGGTGTCGGCATGAGTAGGCGACAGCGCGACGAGTACGGAGTGCTGCATCGATCCAGGCGTACTGATCCCGAGTTTCGGTACTTGGCTGATGACACGGCGCGGCTGGGCACTAGCAAGTACCGAGGGCACGCGTACTTCTGGAACTACGAATACCGGCATAGCCTGCGGAACCTATGGGTGGGCGGGCTGACCGAGCGACGCGATGGTGAGCTGCTACAGAAACTAAGGCGACGCGTGCATGGCGACTTCCGAGACCAGGGGTTGGAGCTTGCCGGCGAGTCGCCGGCGCATCGGCTGATCGTGGACTACTGGGTGGCGCGCATCGAGGTCGAGGCTAGGGCGTGCGTGGGGCGTACTACCTACAGGGCGGTGAGAGCATGAGCGCGGGCTGGGCAGGCTGGGCGCTGCTGTCGTGGATGCTGACAGCCGTGTGGCTGTCGGCATTCGTCGGTCTGATTGTGATCAGCGTGCGGGCGCTGCGTACCTGGTTTCGACGCGGCTAGCCTCCTACCCTGGCCGTGGTCGGCGTGCGACCCCGCATCCTCGTCCATAGGATG
>Ga0209434_1001515_pt1 | contig 10498 bp, 14 predicted proteins | sample ETNvirnome_2_300_FD_184068 | JGI IMG/M metagenome (GOLD analysis project Ga0209434, IMG submission 184068) | Marine viral communities from the Pacific Ocean - ETNP_2_300 (SPAdes) (version 2) | ecosystem: Environmental > Aquatic > Marine > Oceanic | place: Pacific Ocean | collected 2013-06-22 | reverse complement strand
TGCTCTGACCACTCCATCGCGTAAATCATATGAAACAAATAAATTTTGGCCATCAGTTTTTTCAGTGCCAGATAGCTCACCAGCAGACGCTCTTTGAAAAACGTCTTTTATTTGTGAAAATGTGAGGTTTGGGTTGTCATATAGGTGTGACATATGCCCAAAGACGCCGCCCATGTTTACCCCTCCTTATTTTCTTCCAATAGCTGAAGTTGTTCTTCTAGGACTCCTACACGTTCGTCTAAACGCCGATACTCCTTACGAATTTCTCGCAAACTTGATTTTGCCATCTCAACTCTTCGTGTATCCTGTTGGCTTCGTGGGGTTATATTATCTAAAATTTCCGAAACCATTTGAAGATGGCTTTGGACTCCAGGTTTTTTCCACTCACCTATCAGAAATTCGCGAGTCATACGACCAAAATCAGTCATTACTTTTTAGCCTTGGTAGATTTTTTAGTTTTGGGATCCTTGGTAGATTTTTTGATAGTCTTAGGCTTTATAGTGATTGTCTTTTTAGTAGTCTCGGGTATCACCTCAGTAGCCTCAATCTGTGTTGGTTCTGGGGGAGCAGCTGCGGGTAACTCGTCATTCACTACTTCTGGAAAAGTTTCATTCAACCAGGGTGGTGCTTCAATAATTCCCAGCATTACTTTGCGCAATACGCTTCTTTTAGATGCCATTTTACTTCCTTTCTGCTAAACTTATTAATACTCTTTTTAGTAGTTTTTCTACTGGGCTGTAATTCTCGGCGAGAGGCTCCAACGTTCCAGCTTCTATAACATCCCACTCTTGCTGAGCTATATCAAATTCTTCCTCCGGCGAGAGGTGTCCTTCTCTAAAAGGGACTCCCTCTTCTTTAACAAGTCTTAAAACACGTTTAGTTAAAGCCGTTGCTTGTTCTATCGTTAGTCCATTCTCATAAAGAGAGCGCATGGCTGTTTTATCTAAAGTGTGAAGTAATGCCTCTTTAAAAGATTCCTTGTCGTCGTCGTCATCACAGGCGTTGCCGTCCCCCTTGTCGTCGTCGTCTTCTTTGCGGTAAACGGGGGGCCCTGCTTGTTCCTCAAGGTTACGCCAAGGCCGGCCCTCGACTTCTATTTCGTCGTCGTCGCCACCGGGGATCGGCGCGCGGAATTTATTAATCAGCGCCTGGGCCTTTTCCGTTGCTGGTGACGGTGTTTCGTCGGCATCGGCTCGATCGCGAGCCATTTTCGCGAAAGTGCGGTGCAGGAGCGTAGTTGTGGTCGATGGCTCCGGTTCGGGCTCCCGCCGCGTTTCTACCGGATCGTCTTCGAGGGTACCCGCGGGAGGCGCCCTCCCAGGTCCAGGGTCGTCCCAATCAATGTCTTTGTCCTCTAACGCTTCGTTTAATATTTTAGTAGTATTCCCAAACCCCCATTTTCCCATTAGTAGGCGGTTTAGCTCGTTATCTCTCCAGTTTTTTAGTGACATTATTCCTTCCCTTCTGTAAGTTTTTTATTCATTCTATCAATTAGTTGGTTAGTGGCACTGTAATCTACTAATTTAGCCGGTGCACGTTTTGATACCAAATTCTCGGTATTTCTAGTTTTTACCGCCGCGTGCGGCGCGAGGCCGTCGCCCCTCGTATTCTTGGACCGTGGTGTAACCCACTTATCAGTTAATAGGCGATTTAGCTCGTTGTTTCTCCACTCATTTAAAGTCATGCCGGAATCCTCGGAAATGTGTATATTAATTTTTCCTGTTTTAATTAGATCCTCAAAGTCTCTAAAGATAATATTTCCTTTTTCATAAGCTTCAAGCTCCATATCTCTCATGTGGGGGTCTTTTTGTGCATATCCTTCTTCTGCGGCGCAACCGTTTTCAAATTCTCCACGACAATTCTGTGTATGGTGGACTAGTTCGTGTGACAGTGATCTTAAAATATCTTTAGGATGGCGCCCGTCCACAAACAGAGTTATTGAAAATCCTTGCGGGTCGTAAAAAGCAGTTTTGCCTAATATTTTATTCGCATTTTCTTCATCAGATTGTAAAAACAAGCTTACGGGCTCTCTCCATTCTAATTGTTGTTGGCTATACGGCATAAAATAATCAATAATATCGCTCAATTGGGTCATATCCTCGGGAGAATTATTTTCTATGTTATATTCACAAGGCATAAAGTTAGATTCCTAATATTCTTATCTTAATTTCATAATCCTTGTCAAATAAGAAATCAGACATCCTTCCTATAGTAAGTGGTTTAGGAGGTTTAATAAAGGGAAAAATTCCATGAATGAACAAAAAGATGGCACTCAAAAGCATTCTAGAAGCTATTGACAACGAAAAAAAGAAGTGGCGCCAATAACGAGTTTTATTATTTTTTAGGTGTTGAAGGTCAATCATTATATTATAATTAGTTGTTCCCTTTTAAAATAGCTAAATCAAACACCTAATGACGCCACTAAGATGCCAGCATCCAAGAAGAAAATATACCCCAACCAAGAATAAAGATAAATAATATATTAATTCGTTCCTCACAGCCTTTAATCGATGTAATATATAAACACCCCCAAGCGTAAAAACAAGTTTTATACTAGTAAACAAAAGAGGTGAAATATCGAGAAGCCGTTTCATAACGGGATTAGCTTCTACTGCAAAGCCGCCACAAACCCAGAATAGGGTTGCAATTAAATCAAGGAGAGCTAAAATTAATAGACAAGATAGTAATATTTTTACAGGTCTTAGCGGCAGTGACCTTATCGGGCGCCCGAATTTAATATTACTTACCTCATCTCAATAATAACTACTCCTCGATCACTATCTTTTTCTTTTTTTTCTTTAAAAGGCGGGCGCGGGGCCTCATATATGGGCATGTGTATACTCTGACGCCGTCTTCGTTTGGGTGGCCGACGCTCGATAATTTTTTTAATTATATAAGCATCCAACATTAGCTACTCGTCCTCAATCCCGCCACTAAAAGTCTGCGGCAAAAATTTACTACCACCCGTCTTATAGGCATATTTTTGTCTATACGCCGGGGGGGTCACCACGCGCTCATCATTCGGTGGATCCGCACCCATTTCCTCTAGCGCGTTTAGGACGTTCCTGAGTTTTTGAGTTGCTTTGAATGCTTCTTCAAATACCTCATTATAAAAAGGATCCTCTAATTCTCTAATCAAATCCTCAGTTGCGATCCTGGCTTCGTACGCTAATGTATAAATACGATCTATTTCTTCAGGTTCATCATTTTGAGGCGCTTCTGCTGCAGGTTCTCTGTGAGGAACAAACGGATTAGCTGCCTGATATACGCCGCTGAAAGCCTCTTTGAGTTCTTGTTTGATGATCTTTTGTAATACCTCTATACTTTTCATGATTAATCTCCTGGTATACCAGCCAATACGCTCCAGCGATTAAGGCTTTCTTGTAATCTTGGGCTTCTCTCTGTTTCCGGTGGGACGCCGCGACCGGTGGCTTGTGATCCACCGGGAACTCCGCCGCCGAGGGATTGTTGAGTTTCTACCTCTTTGCGTGCCGCGGCCTGATCTGCTTCCAGCTTCTTAACAGCGTCTTCCATTTTTTCTTTTTGGGTGGAACTAAGATCCCAGGCCTCTGGGTTCTTTAAAGCTTCTCTATAGAATCTTATAACATTTGCTCTATCTCGGCCTCGTTCCTCTGGGGGTCCATATCTATCCCCCCAATCAGACCTCCAGCCGGTAGCTCCGCCTTCGCCGTATGATCGGCTAATAATATCATTGTAATCCATTCTCTGGAGGGCATCATAAATACCGAAACCCACCTCGGCGCCGACGACGCCGATGACAGCGGCGGGGTGCTTGCCGGCCTTTCTAAGAAGGCTCTTCACTCCTCTTCCCGCCTGTACTAGGCGCCCTCCTCGTACGATCTGCGCGGCTCTGAACTGAGACAGGGCGGATCCCCCCCTTGCCTTCTCCAGTGCCTTCCATGCTTTCCTTGTGTCTGCAATTTCATCAGCACTCATGGTCGCTTCCCTGGCCACGCGGTTTGCTTTCAGCCACTTCTTTAAATCCTTACCGCTCATCTTCGAGACAGCTCCTTTAATTTCCTTCGCGCTATCTAAAATAAGTCGACGTTCCTTCGCGCTTCTACCAAGCCATCCCCTTCGCTGCATTCCGCGGCCCACAGCCTGTGCACCAAGTGCCGTGGGCACCCCAGCGCCGGCGGCTCGGACACGCTTACCTCCGTAGTATGCAGCTTTTTCACCAAAGAGATCGCCGGGAGAGAAACCGCTTTCAACCAGGAATTCATTAAACTTGTCATCCCACAATGCATGTTCTCGGGCCAAATCCATTTTCATAGACTCCGGAACGCAAGCCGGACATCGGGGCAATGCAATGGCAGCTGCCACTTCTGCCCGCGACATGTCAGGGTTCTGCCCATAAGCGTCTAGGCCGCCCATGAGCCGATCGACGCGGGCATTATAAAGTTCCTCAGGATTGTTAAAGTACAAAGCTTCTGGATTATACTTGCGTACATATTCTGTGTCATATTTATCTAGATTTTTTGCTAATTCAAGTTGTTGATCGCGCAGCTTTTCACCGGGGTTCGCCCTACGGACCCGACTATACATATGTTTTTCGGGTTCTTCTTCACCGGGCCACTGTAATTCTCCGTGCTTACCCATGGGAGAGCGCCACTGATAATTCTTATCAACCTTAAACTGTCCCTGTTCCTCTTCTGATAAATCTTCCCATTGCTCGCGTGTTAGCGTCTCTTCCACGTGGTCCCCCCACACACGCGTGTCTTCGAATGGTGCCTTCCCAGAAACAGGTCCAAAGTCCGGATCAACATCAGGATCCTGCGAACTCTCGTAGCCGGCGCTAGGAGGAACAACACTAGGCGGCAACGGAAGGCCGGATATATTCGCAGTCTCGCCAACATCGCCAAAATCGGGGGCCGATGTTTCTTCCTGAAACCATTGAACCGACTGCTGATCAGTTTTATCTATTTTGGCCTGTTGATCCCAATAGTCATCGTTCAACTGGGCTAACCCGTCGTAGCTATCGGGCCCATATGCTTCCCAATAATCATATTTTGCAGTTAAATGATCCCAATCCGCCGCGGCCTGGGGTGGAGCTTGGGGGGCCGGTTCATCATATTCTACGTCCTCGATATCCCCATCATCCCCATGAAAAGAATAATCAGGAGGCTCATCTATATCGGGCGCCGCCGGGGCGTCGACGTCCCAGTCATCGTCGTAGTCATCGTCATCTTGTTCGTGAAGCTTAATACGATTACGTTCTTTGAAAGCTTCGACTATTACGGAAGCCAATAATTCTATTTCTGGTTGATTCTTCCTACTCATTGAGAAGCTTCCTTTTAGTGCCCGCCAAAATAGCCCAACGATCATATGCTATATGTTCCTCAAGTTCTCCACGTTCTTCCATGGAAAGAGCAATTGCGATAGCTTGATCGTGTGGCTTCTTTTCTTTCTTCTTTAAATAGCTAATTTTTTGGGAAACAGCATTTGTATCTTCACGAACTAATTCTGACTCTTCATCTTCTCCTGGGATGGGAACTGGCTCTTCTTCGGGATACATCCAAGGGTAGCCGCCAAATTCATCTGGGTCATCAGCCGGTATAGCATATTCGTCCCCTTCATCTGGCCATTGATCCCGGGGCATATAGTCTGACATTGTTTGGGACAAATCAATATCGGGACGTGCTTCTTCATATTGTTCATCATCGGTCAGGCGCCCCGCTAGCTCAAATTCTCCCCGCTTAGTGTCGGGCCCTGTATAATCGTCAAAATAATCTGGATCAGATCGAATATCTTTGAACAGTTCTGCCTCGCGCGCGTCTATCTCTTCTTGTGCTGGGGGATCTTCATGCCCGAGAAGGCGCCTGAAAAAATCTCTAAGGCGCCCCTCGTCTAAATCACCAGAATTCTTATATTTATTAACTAAGTTTTTAGCGCGTTGCATACTATCATCCTCTTTTCGGGCCGGCGCGCTGGCAACTTGCTGCTGGGCTTTGAGACTGGCCAAATGGGTTGAGGCCTGCGAAGAAGACGTTGTTGCTGGAGCATTAGAAGACATCTCGGCAGCGCGCTGGCCCTCTTCTTCCTGCGCGGACTGGCCAGCAGCTTGGCTAATATCACTCGATACTGGTTCTTCGGCCGAAACGGCGCCACCGCTAGTCCAAACGTCTTTGATTGAGGACGCACCGGCAATTTCATTAAGGCCGGTCTTGCGCCGCATAGTCCCATATTTTGATTTACGACGCGCGGGAGCTTTTCTTAATTCTCTGCTAGGCTTTTCTTCTGGCTTTTCTTCTGGTGCTGATTCTTCTTCCGGGGCTGGCGCATCAACTCCCGGGACTCTTTCCTGTCCCTTACTTCGAATTTCCCGGCCGCCAATGGTTCTAGCGATCACCGGGCCCTTTTCTTGTTCTAGGCGCTCTCTCTCGCGCCTTTTAGAGCCCCTACGGGCGCCGGAGACGGCTGCCTGGACCTTTTCTGGGTCCAGCCCGGTCCAGGGCCCTTCTTGGCTCATCGAAGCCGTACGCTCTTCCTCTGCTCCTCTCCGGCGAGAGCCGGCGGTTTCTGGTGCAAGGGCCAGTTGTACTTGATTGGCAATATCTTCTAGTTCTTGGGCCCGGACGCTCTTTTCGCGGCCTTTGGGGGTTATGGGGCCCATGGACTCGGGCGCGTCTGGAGCTTTTTTAAGTGGGGCGCGCCGACGAGAAGCACGGGATGCTGCGCGCTCAGCCGCGGTGCCAAACATTTTTTGGTGCGCTGATGGTTCCTCTTCCTTTTCCCCTTCCTCTTCTTCTTCGGCTTGATCTGCGCGTGATCGCCCGGCGCGCTCTTCTTTTGCTCGTTGGACTACCTCTGGAGAGGGATAAAGACCGTCGACTTCCTCGGGAGGAGGAGACATTTCTCTTTTAGTGCCAAGGTCCGGGTCCGCTATGGCAGCTTTAGTTTCGGCAGCTTCTTCAGCTTCGGCTGTTGCTATTTCTTTTTCAGATGGGGACCATTCTTCATCTTTTTTCTTTTCTTCTTCCCGAAGTTGCTGCGGATCATTTTTGCGCAAAAATTTATCCCACTCGGCGCGCATCGCTTTTTCAACATCCGGGTGTCGTGGCCGGCCGCCGCCGACTCTTCGACCCGGCTGCGCGCCTTGCAAGTTTTGTGGATTTTGAGGATCATCTCTCCAGGTGATTGCCTGCTTAAAAAGTTCCTGACCTTGCGCTGTGGCCTCGGGGCCGCCCCAATATTCCTGTAGAAACTCTTTCTCGTTGCCAAAGATATTTTTGCCGTCCTTTTTAAATCGATTATAAACGGCGATCGCGATGGGATCTTTTTCCACAAATAGGGCTCGATAAGTAATATCACCGTATTTGTCGGAGGTTCGGAAAGCAATTTTTAATAATTCCTCTTCCTCTCCCCCATCAAGAAACTGCACCGGGTCGAGGCCCATGGGCGCGGTCCCCTCTGGACCAAAATCTATCTCAATTGAGCGCTCCAGAGGATCCCCAAAAAATTCTCTTTCTACTTCTCTTTCTCCCGTATATTCGTGAGTTTCTCGTGGTGGTTGCAGCCGTACTTCTACCATTGTAGTCTCAACGAGTTGTTTTAGTGAGTTTCGAGAAATCTTCATATCAATCCCTATATTGGCGAGGCTATCATTCCCGCAATTTCAGTATTCTTAAGTGTCTTTGCTAGTTGCATTTTATCTTCATCATCCAGTTTTTCTATCATATTGGTAATTTGTTGGACGCGACTGCTGATAATTTGTTCAGCTTCGTTAATTGATTGAGAATGATGATCGGCATAAAGCTGCAGCTCTTCCTTGATAATCTCTTTAAGTCTTTGTTTGGTGAGTTTCATTAGATAAAAACTTTTTTACCTTCCTTGCTTATCGGGTAGCATTCTTAATAGGCGCCTGATGGCGTCGACGATGTTAATTATTTCCTGTTGCAGCGCTCGAGTGCTGACACCGCGCGCGACCTGTTGGAGTTTTATAAGCTCCTCTTCGAGCTCCGACCGTACGGCCTCGGGATCGGCACTTTCCCAGCCGGCACGAGCAGCGCCAGGGATCCCGCCAGACTCGGCAAGCTCTTTTGTCATGACAGAAAGCTCTTCCTTGATAATCTCTTTAATTCTTTGTTTGGTTAGTTTCACCTTCGGGGCCCTCGATCTCGGACTTCTAGCCGGCGCCCGGTTTGTATTACGTATTCCTCTAGAAAAAGCTCCAAAGCCTTATCAATCTGGCGAGCTTGAGTACTCATATGAACAAACTGGCCCACCATGTGCGGCTCGCTGGTTAATTGAGCTAAATTATGCATTACCTCTTCAAATTGTTTGATAGAATCTCTAATGGCCTTGTGATTTAAACTGATTAAATCATCAGTATCCACCACTTCCCCCTCTTCCCCGGGTATGTAGTCCGGTCGTTCATAGTGTCCTGCATATCCGCCTTCTTGTAACTGTAACTCTTCTAAAACAATTTGCTTAAGTCGACTTTTTGTAATTTTCATTTTATTTCTTTTTCCCTTTGCGTTTTTTGGCCATTTTACGGAAAGTTTTGGCTAAATTATATCGTTTGGAGCCCTTTGGACACGTCGATCCACCGAATTTCTTGCCAGTGCAAACTCCTTCAGTGCCGCGGCGTTCAATGTCCTTTTCGGCGCCCTGAATCCACTTTTCTTCTTCATTTAAGGATGGCCCGTTTTGTATATGACGCGTCTCGCGCGTAGCCTGACGTCGTCGCCGCGCTGCGCGGGCCTCTCCAGGAGTAAGCTGCTCCAAGTCGGTTTTGGCCTCGGTGAGCACGTTTATGTTACCGTTTTCTTTCACTCCTGCCAACTCTCTCATGCGATGTAGTTCTTGAAACTCGTCATATTTTTCATTCTTGTTCATTATATTAATTCTCTTTAATTCCACTCATGCATAAAATGGCCACGAGGCCCGGAATATCGTCTCTGATATATATTCCAGAAAATAAAGTGTTGGTGCGGCCGCCTACATAAGAAATCGCGGCGTCGAGATGTTTACTTACCTCTGGGTCTCCCGCAATCTGAGATGTGACAACGAGTAACATGGCCCCGGTGGTGGGTTTTCCTGTCGGGATGGGGCATGGAGAGCGTGTTGAGCAATTTTGGAATATAGTTGCTCCCAATGCGGGGTCGCTCGGATTGTTGATTAGAGTTGACCCTAAAAAAATACGGCCGTCTTCTGAGAGGCATTTTTCTAAATCTTTGGAATCAAATGATCGTACAGAAGATTGTTCAGAAGAAAGCTTCAATATCTGCGAAAATAGTTTAGCAAATGCGGTGTTGGCTACTGGGTACATGTTTAATATGCCCACTTTCCCTCGTAAAAGCTGAATTTGTCTTTCATTGTCCAAAAAAATGTGAGGATGTTCCGCCACATCATTAGAGAGCGATAGAGCGTTTTTAACGATAGTCGGATTAAGCAGTTCTTGGGCCGATGGCCATGAAACAATATATACCACTTTCCCGGTACCAGAAACGGTTTTTAAATACCTCTCGAAAACTGCATGCAGTACCGGACATGCACTTCCGGTACCCCCTCCACCACCGGCTAATACAAACAACCAGTCTACTTTCCCTAGTTTGGTGCGTAGAGCGTCTTCTACAACAGCACTGGCATTATTAAAAACTGTCTTACCGTGATCAACATCTTTTCCAATGCCATCTGCGTTGGGAATTAACACTAAATGCTGCGGATCTATGCCTTGTGGCTGATCTTTTGGTGTGGTGTTAATAAGAAGGGTTTTATTAAAGCCTAGATCAAGAAAAGCTTTGGCTAATTTGCCCCCTCCACCCCCAATCCCTACAAAAGCACAATTCAAGGAGGACTCGAACTCATTTTCAGGTAATTGGTCTTCATGTTTTATTTCGACCGTTTCACCGTAATGTTCGACAAAATCAAAATCGCTCATATTTTTTTCTCCGCATGCGACAGCTCGTTTTATAACTGTCTTCTATAATTAGATTCGAATTGATTAAAGATCATTATTAGCAATAAAATCTAACTATACATCGGGCCCTGCAAAAAAGTTGTTTAAAACACACCGTACAATTTCTTCAATTTTGAGGAGCTTGCACCCACTCTGGGGGAGGGGGCATCTCTGTTGTGGCCTCTGCGATTACTTCTTGTATCAGCCACTTAAGTTTAGAATTATCGATTTTCATGCATAAATTCCTTTATATTAATTAATTCAGCTTCTGTGTAAAAAGCCCCACATCAGAAACTACTATTTCATTGGTTTCTGGTCGCATCATAACGTTCCCACGGTGAGTATCCCAGAATTTAACCCCTTCTGGGCCCAATGCTTGCAATTTGTTGAAGAATTGGTCCACAACGCCTTCGGATTCTCCGGATGGGTGGGCTCCTTGAATTCCGAAGTAGGGGAGCGCCTCTGGAGGATACTGAGGGACCTTTACCATGTCTTCTAAGCGTCTTGGGAGCTTATCGGCTTGATCTTTTAGCTTTTGCTTCGGAGATCTAATAAGCGAACTCGAAGTTGGCGTAT
>Ga0209434_1001513_pt1 | contig 10502 bp, 13 predicted proteins | sample ETNvirnome_2_300_FD_184068 | JGI IMG/M metagenome (GOLD analysis project Ga0209434, IMG submission 184068) | Marine viral communities from the Pacific Ocean - ETNP_2_300 (SPAdes) (version 2) | ecosystem: Environmental > Aquatic > Marine > Oceanic | place: Pacific Ocean | collected 2013-06-22 | reverse complement strand
GACGAACGTACTGAGGGTATAGCTCGGGAGCTTAGCGCGCTGCGAAGTGACTTGACGGGGCAGCAGCGTCACGTCTCGCAGAACTACGTGCGAAGGGATGAGTTCCGACCAGTCAAGGCTCTAGTTTACGGCTTTGTGTCAGTAACAATGGTAGCCGTTGTGGGGTCGCTTCTAGCGTTGGTATTCGTGCCGGCAGCTCTCTAATGGGTTTCCGGGTCGCAGTAGCGCTCGCTTCGATTTGCACTCTCGGGGTAGTAGCCGTCGTGGGCTTGCTCTTTTTTTGGGCGGTCTTCCACGAGCTAGAACCCCTCACGGGCATAGACACTCCTCGTTCCGTCGATCGAGCGGTGTACGCGCCGGGAGACACCGTGCGCGTCCTCACCAGCTACACCAAACACACGAACGCGCCTCTAAGGTCTACTATCCAATTGCGCTGCACGAACGGCAGCGGGCCTGCTTTCTTGCCCATCCTCACCTTTGAGGGCCCCGGGTCGCCTCCGGGGCGAGTAGAGAATCTTGAGGCGCCTATTATGCTGCCCGAGAACGCCCCTTTGGGCTCAGAGTGCTTCATCGAGTTCATTGCCTACTACCGCGTCAACCCGATTGCTGAGCGGGAGACTTATAGCTACACTGAATCGTTTGCTATAATTGCCGCAGTGGTCGATCGACTAATCTAGGAGAGCCTGGTGCTGGTCGCACCCCTTCTGGCGCCTGTGCGCGTCACGCAGACGTTCGGGAACTACAACCAGCAGCTCTATCGACGTCCCCCGCACCGACACAAGGGGCTGGACCTACGAGCAGCTCTGAGGCAGCCGGTTTTCTTCCCCGAAGACGGCGTAGTCGTCCACGTGTGGAACGGCGCCGGCGCGTTTGGGTATGGCGTGCGCACACGAGATGACAACGGGTCGTGGAACCTCGCGCACTTTGACGAGCGCCCTCGCTGGGAAGAAGGACAGCACGTACGCGCGGGAGCCCTAGCCGGATACGCGGACTCGTCGGGCAACTCAACCGGCCACCACCTTCATCTAGGGCGACGGGACTCCAACGGCGCCCCCGTCAACCCGCTACACGTCTACGCGCGCTACCACGCTGTCCGTGCCGGCGTAGACCCAGACGTCTTCCACCGCCAGATCGCAATGGAGTCGGGCTGGAACCCGTGGGCACACAGTTGGGCAGACGCACAGGGAATCGCGCAGATCATCCCGCGCTGGCACCCAAACGTCGACCCATGGGACCCATTCGACTCCCTACGGTACGCCACCAACCTCATGTCCAGCCACCTTGCGTGGTCAAACGGGGACTACCCCCGCGCGCTGGGGGCGTATAATGCAGGCAAGGGACGCATACGCCCGCTGGGCGTGTGGGCACCACGAGCGACGTGGCCGCGGGAAACGCGGAACTACGTCACCTGGATTCTGAAAGGAGTCGACTTGGCCTCGACAGACGAGCACGCTGCCCTTGTAGCGGACTCCAAGCGCAACCACGAGAAGAAGATGGCAGCCCTCGCACAACAGGCGACGGCTCTTGGCCTCACCGTGCGGATGCGCGCTACGCTAGAGCGCAGCGGTGTGTGGGAGACCTACAAGCGAGCGCATCCCGACGACGCTCAGCTGTACACAGACATCCACCAGTGGTTCGCCGACAACGTCGACTAGGAGGACACCATGTGGTTCACAGAATCGCTCAAGACTCTGCTCAAGCCGGCTGCCGCAACGGTGGCAGCTGTGGGCGTGATATTTGCGGAAATCGGGTTCGAGGCCGCTCGGGTTGCGACCTCTGACCGCTGGGACATGCTGCTTGGCGCCGCTATTGGCTTTCTGTTCGTCCAAGTCGGACGAGCCATCGCCAACGGCTCCAATTGAGTACCTTCGGTAGGCTCACTGACGCCGCAAAGCTCGATATCCAGCTGAAGTATCCTAACACCGGGAGGGCTCTCGCCGATCAATATGGCATAACCTCATCGTCGCTGGAATCGGCTATGCGCCGGCGGGGGATCAAGTACCAACCACCCCCCGAAGAGCCCGAGGTCCAGCAAGAGAAGCTCGACGAGAAGCTCGTCAAAGCGCTGAAGCGCAGCCGCATGACCCTGCTCGAAGTCTGCGAGCGCTTTGACAGAACACCCAGCGACGTGCGTGCTATCATAGAGCGCCTTCGTCGGGAAGGGTTTGCTATCGAGCTGCGTGAGGAGGCTATCAGCCTTGTCACGCAGCCAACCCTCAAGCCGGACGAACGAGTCTACGACTTTGGCAAAGAGCACTTCACCGTTGGGATCATCTCAGACACACACCTCGGCTCAGTCCACCAGCAAAGGACGCACCTCCATGAGTTTATGCACTGGGCGGTGGATCAGCGTAAAGTGGATAGATTCCTCCATGTTGGTGACTTGGTCGACGGAATTATGCGTTATCCCGGTTCCCAAAATAGTCGATTCATACATGCAGCCGACGCTCAAAGGGACTATGCCGTGGAGCATTACCCCAACACTGGGGTTCCCACCGACATCATTTCTGGAAACCACGATCACAGCTTCCTGAAACAGAACGGCTTTGACGTCGTGAGCGCCGTGTGCGAGAAGCGCGAGGACATGAACTACCTCGGCATCTCAGGCGCCTACGTCAACCTCAACAGCGTGTCGTTCTACCTGTGGCACCCCGGCGGCGGGCCCGCACACGCCAAGAGCTACCGCATGCAGCGGCAGTCATGGCAGGGGTACCCCGGCGGAGCTAAGCCGGACATCACGCTCGCCGGCCACTGGCACTTCTACAACGCCGTGGTCGAGCGCAACGTGTTCGGGATCAACGTCCCGTGCTTCCAGTCGCAGACGCCTTACGAGCTGGAGAAAAGCCTATCCCCCCTTATCGGAGGGATAGTGCTGGAGGTCTGGGTGGACCGAGAGACGGGCCGGCTGACGCGCGTGCGTCATGAGCTAGTACCGTTCTTCGTGCCGATCGCCGACGATTTCTAGCGCACCGGGCCATCCGTAGTACTGGCGGTCCGCGAGCGCTGTAAACACGTTGCTGCGGGGACCAACAACGATCTTGGTGTAGCGTGGAGACAACGCGTACCCCCACTCAACATCCTTTCCGCCCGTAGAGGCGGGGTCCGCCGGATCGTCTGTGAAGAGCACAATTGTGTCCGCACGCCCGAGGTCGTATAGGTCCCTATACGCAATCGCAACCGCGTCCGCGGCAGAACGTACGCGGCCATCGTAGTCCGCCATGATTTCGTCAAGCCACGTGCTGACAACCTCGACGCCGGCAGCTCGCAACTCCGCAGCGTACTGCTGTAACTCCTCACGCCGGCGGTAGCGCGCGGCCAAGTAGACGCACATTACTCCAGCTCCGACCAATCGGCGATCAGCATGCGCGAGTCGACCACGCGGGCCGAGAACTTGAACGTCGACGGTGCGCCAATCGTCACCTCGCCCACCTCGACAAGGAGGCGTTGCATCTCGCGCAGGTCCGCCTCGCTGCTCGCATAGACATGCACGTAGGCGCCGTCAGGCAAAGTCGGCGCTGGAACTGCGTGAGAATGGACTGCCGGTGGAAGCGCCCTAGCGCCCTCCACATCGGGCTCGTAGGGCGACGTGCTGGGACTGCTGGCTACTTGCTTGCGCGCAATAGCGTTCACTAGCCAGAACTCTACCTGCGGCGCGCTGTCCTCGTCCCACTCGCTCGTCATCTCGGCCGGATATTCTGCCTCCTGGAGCAACTGAGCAAGAATCTGGCCCTCCCCGCCTGTCTTCAGCGCTTTCGACATACCGCGGAGGGTTGTTTGCCCAGACCACGAATAGCTCGGCTCGGGCTCGGGCAGAGGCGGGGGGCGGTAGTCGCCCTCTGGCAGCGGAGGCTGCATCTCGTGGGGCGACTCGCGCAGATCGGTCCCAACTGTCAGGGAAAGCAGATCAACCTCGTCAACCACGCTCTCCGCCACCACTGTGGCGTCGGGCGTCTCATCAAATGTTCCAACGGCGGCGCCCTCTTTCAGAGCTGCGTCCAGTGCGTCGGGATCAAACTCGCTCATTCATGACCTCCTCTATGAACGCAAGGGCTTCCTCGGGCTCGCGCACCATGAGCGCGTAGCCTGCCTCGCGCCGGTTGATGTCTTCGATTGTCCACTTCTGAATCGCCGACAGCGACCCGTCCGGCTCTTTGACCTCGAACTGAAAGAATCGGCCCTTGTACCCCCCATATATGTCGGGGTCGCCGGCGTGCGTGAAGGGCGAGCCGTGGAGTTTTCTCCACCACCCACCCTTCGCCCGGAGCGCGTCCAGGACGCGCCCCACACGCTTCGCCTCACGCTGCTTAGACGCCACCGCTGTCAGCCGGTGCCGAGTCAGTCAGCGTCCGCGGGTCGATCCAGCGCTTCACAACTGACTCGACGATGTTGCGCGACTCGCCGTCGTCACGCTTCCACACTCGCCGGTTGGTCTCCAGCTCAAAGCCGACTGCTTTCCCAATCAGAGCGCTCCAGTCAACACTTTGTTGCTGGTTCTCGGGCGTCACGACGCCCGTAATAACGTCCCGGAACTGGCGCAGGCGCCAGTATGCAGGAGGCATGTTCATGAAGTTCTCGCGGAACTCTTTGCCGAAGTGCTGCTCTCCCGCCTGCGGGCCATTCACAAGGCGGATCATCACCTTCTGTCCGGGGTTGCCGTTGCTGGACGTAAATGGCTCGGCCGATACAACCACACCCGACCACAGCCCGTCCGTTACGTGGAAACTTCCGCCACTTGCCTCCTCGTTCGGGTCCCAAGTCCATACGTTGTCCATCTATCGGCCCTCCAGAGCTGCGAGAATCTTGCCCATTGTGGGCTCGACCATTGCCGCCGGGAAGTTCCCGGATCGACTCTTGGTTTGGTAGATCGGCATTTCCTGAAACTGGAGCACGCGCACCCACGGGCTCTCGCCCTCTTGCGGATCATCGCGCTGGCGCAGGGTGAGCCGGCAAACAACGGACGCTATGCGATTGAGCCCCTCGGTGACACCAGGCGAGAAGCCGGGAGTCACTTTGCTCAGCCGCCGAGCATCTCCGTCGCCAATGAAGTCCTCACGCTCGTGCGCCGTCACAACAATCGCAACGTTCTGTTTGCGCAGCTCGTACAGCTCGTAGCGCATCCGGCGCAGGACCTCGCCGTACAGCTGACGATTGTCGATCCCCGGACGCTCGGCCTCAATCTCCTGAATGAGCCCCGTCTGAAGCCCGGTGCCGGTGTCAATGCCGATAACGTCGTACTCGTCCGCCCCGCCCGCCTTCAACTGCGTGCAGATGTTTGAGAACTCGGAGAACGTCTCAACCCTGATGTATGGGACATGCAGCTGGTCGAGGGTTTCGGACCCCCCGAGATCACAGTCAAGCACCAACACCTTCTTGCCGGCCGCTAAGGTAGTACCCAGCAAGTACGTTTTGCCCACTCCCGGCTTTGAGTACACTAGGATGAGCCGATGATAGTCGGTCTCGTCTGTGTACTTAATGAGGTCCGCAAGCGACCCCAGCTGTACATCAGTGGGCGCCGACGGTGCTGCGCCGTTCTGGTCAATTGGCACTTGGACCCTCCAACTCTTTGATGTAGACCGTGTTGCGTGTGTCCGCAGTAAACACAATCTTTGCCGGGTCCTCGCCAACAACGAACTCGAAGAAGAATGTGTCTTCCCCAAATCGGTTGACGATGTACTTGTCGGCGTCGATCTCTTCGGTTACACCGTGATCGGCTTCGCCCCCGACACGGACTTCAATCCTATACCTCGGCAATTTCGCCCTCCTTTTGTGGGCTCCACTCCTGGACTTCAAAGTTCTCCAGGGCGTTCTTGATGTCGTCCGGGTGCTCTTGTAGCTCGGCGTCGCACAAGTGCCGCATCTCGCAATGCGGGCACGTGAACGGCCCCACATGGCGCGGGAAGACGCCGGTGCCCGACTTGACCATGCGGAGCGTGCCCTCCATCAGCTCGTTCATCATGAACATCTCGCGGATGGCGCCGCGTGCGATCGGCTCTGTAAGTTCTGTTACCACGCGCCGGAAGAACGGATTCTCACTCATCGGGCGCGCGTGGAGCTTCTTGAGATCGTCCGCATACACCTCTTCGTTGATGAACTTGCCGTGCTCATCCTTCGCGTCTCTGATGGCCTCTAAGAGCGTCCACTCGTCGGTGTTGATACTCCCGAGCGAGGACAACCGCGGGCCCTTGCCCTCGCGGAAAGTGCCATCCTTGCGTATCTTGTCGGACAGCCCGACGACCTTGGGCTTTGTGGGCGGCTTGGTCACCACGTAGTCAAACATCACGCGGCGCACGTCCAGGTCCTCTAGCTCGCGTGCCATGACAGCGTAGAGTGCCAGCTGCGGGTCGAGGAGCTGCACCGTGGTGCCGGGGATGCGCGTGGTTGACTTGCGGTCTACGATCGTGAGGCCCTCGCCTAAGATCGGGATTTCCGCGATCACGTCCGCCGTGCCCTCCACGTGCCGACCGGCGATCTCTCCCTCCATGTGGTGCTCCACGTGGAGGATGTTCCAGTCGTCGTCAGCGTAAGTCTCCCGATAGCTGCGCACAAGACGCCGGACGTCGCTAGGCATGGGCGAGTCGCCATACTCCTCGCGCTGGTCGTCTGTGGCCTCGGCCCAGCGCGTGTCTATGCGCTCCAGGGCCTTGTCCCAACCGAGTGTGTAGGAGTCCTCAAACGCCAGGTGCAGCTGCGTACCCAACCAGATCGCTTTGCGCGACACCTTCGGCTTGAGGTGCCTTTGGTAACGGTACTCGTACTGCTTCGGACACTTTTGGAACGCCCGGATTGGGGAGACTTCGACAGGAATCGCCACAGATGCCCTCCTTCGTGTCCTTAGTCTATCAGAGCCAGCAATCGCCCACAACCCAGTCGGCCTCAAACGGCACTTTCGGTTCCCAGCCAAAGCGCTCCCGCAGCAAGTCGATTGCTGCGGGCATCAAGGCCGCCGCCAACGTGTCTCCGGTTCCTTGAGGTTGCTCCCACAGGATAGAGTCGTGGACAGTTGCGACGGCCTTGACGTCCGGCCAGTTGTTAGCGATCACCACCGCAGCGTGCGTGATGTCCGCGCTCGGAGCTTGAATGCGAAAATTGATTCCCTGTCGAACCGCGTGGCTGCGCACCTTCCAGTCGCTCGATGCAATCTCGTCGAGGTGACGCACGCGGCCGAACTCGCTCACGAGCCGGCGGTCGCGAATCAGCATGCGCTCGGTCTCCTGGTGGTACGCGAGCAAGCCGGGGAAGCGCATGAAGTAAGCGCGGCGCACTACTTCGGCCTCGGGAAGCGAGAAGCCCACACCGTAGGATTCTAGGGCGTACCGAACAAACTTCTGGGCGCCCATCCCAAAAAGATAGCCGAAGCTAGAAGACTTTCCTTTTTGTCGGATTTCATACCAATCTACGTTTGTAAGCTCCGCAAGAAATTGTGGGTCCGTGCGTGACACGAGCGACAGAGCGTCTTCAAGTTCGAGAGCCGATTGTCCTGCGGATTCCGGTTCATGTGATGAACGCATAGCGGACCGCCACCCCCGCACTCTTCGCAACGCGCTTTCTGGTGCCTCCGCGCTTGCGGCGGCGATATCCCACCCCTCCAATATGGGTTGTTTGGTCCCCATTGAGCGCCACCGCTCCCTACGCCGGGGTTCTTGATGCGACCACTCTTCACTGACGAGTTGTAAGAATGCCGCCGTGATACTTATTTGGCCCGCGCGGTCCCACACGGTTCGCAGTACTTCTGCGCCTGCCCAGTCGGGCGGTAAGTCTGCTCGCACAAGGAGCAAGTGCGCAGCTTGAAGCGCGGCTTCGTAAGCAACTGTACCCCCGTTGATAAGATGCAGGTCGAGCCCTCGTTTGTAGGCTTCCATCATCGCAGGGTCTTCTGAGATGTGCGCCGCCATACGCAGCTCAACCTGCGAAGCATCCCAACTCACCATCTCCATACCGGGGCCCGCTACGAACACAGAGCGTAAGTTGCCCCGCGGCACCTGCTGGATGTTTGGCCGCGAGCACCTGTGGCGCCCAGTCTCGGTGAGCGGGAAGTAGCTCGCGTGTATGCGGCCGTCCTCCATCACATACGCCGGCCACTTGGTTGTGAACTTCGTCACCAGCTCGTCTACGTCTTTCCAAGAGCGGTACGCCTTCACCGCTGGCTCATTGCGCACAGGCAGAAGCGCATCCTTGCTGACCGAGAGCTTGCCGGTGGGCGTGCGTTCACCCAGCGCTACACCTTCGTCCACGAGCCATTGCGCCACCTGCGCCGGCGAACGCAGATTGATCTCCTTCGGCAATTCGATCGCAGCGTCCTCTCGCTTCTCGATCAGCTCCGCCTCGCGTTGCTTGAGCCGGCCCAAGTCGAGCGCAATGCCGTTGATCTCCATGCGGCTAACTGCCTCGCTCACGTCCATGATGAAGCGGTAGAACGGGTCATCGGCGTACGCCTGCCACAGCAACGCAGCGCGCAGCGTGTAGAGGCAATCCCAACCACAATACTCAGCGTAGGTGGCAAGCGGCTCGTTGACGTAGTCAATATTCTGTCCGTAGGGCGGAGCGCCGAACAGCCGGCGCGACATATCGTTCAGGTTGTGCGTCTTGGTCTCATCCAGAAAATGCGACATGAGCATGGTGTCGAGCCACGGGTTGAGTTTGACCCCGCGGATCGCTAGCCATTGCCGCTCAAATTTCGTGTTCTGCCCGACGAACTTCAAGCGCTCCAACCACGGCCCAACCACTGGCCAGAACTTCTCCTCGGCGTTCGGCCACGGGCTCTCGGGGTGCGCAAGTGGCATAACGAACGCAAGGTCGGGCGTAACGGCCGCGCCCAACATGTAGATGCTCGCGCCTGGTTCCCACGGCGACCGCTTGCCGGGCGTCTCTATGTCGAGCGCTACGGGCCGTTTCTCAATGGCCGCCCGCGCGATGTACTCTCCCATGAGACTGTAAGCGCGCGGCGTTGTGCATAGAACAATCTCGCCCCCGCGGTGACGCGCCGTGTTGAGCCCGGCCGCATACACAAGGTCGTTGACGAGCGCTTGCTCTTGGTCAGGGCGCCGCGCGATGTATGCGGGGTGGAATGCGGCAACAACCGACACCTTGCTCTCAAAGCGCTCGTGCAGGTCGAAGACCCCACCACGGTTCTTGGTGATCTCGCCTCGCCCGGTGAGCCGCTTGAGCGCGTTGTTGCCGAGCGCAATGATCGTGCGCGGCTTGACGTGCACGATCTCCTGGCGGAGGTAGTGCTCGCATGCTTCCGACTCGTCCAGAGCGGGGTCGCGGTTGTCGGGCGGGCGGCATTTTGTGGTGTTGGTGATGTAGACCTCGCCGCGCGAGAGCCCGGCCGCGTTTAAACAGCGCGTCAGCACCTCGCCAGCCGGCCCCACGAACGGCTTGCCGCTTGCATCCTCTACCGCACCGGGCGCCTCGCCCACGAGCATGAGCCCGCTTGTGGGCCCCACGCCCCAGATACAGACGTTCGTGACGGCCGTGTGAAGGGGACAGGCAGTGCAGTTAGGGTTGCGCAACGTGCTTCCACCTCGTCCGTCTGCCCAGATCGCTTACGTGCTGTTGAAAAACACCGAACATCGCAGCAACAGCCCGTTGTGGAGTTCCCTTCTCAAGTAAAGTACGAATCTCTACTGGGAGGCCGTAGCCCCTGCGCGGGCAGTAGCGGGGGAGGTCTGGGCGGTAGCGGACGAGCACGTCACGCCTGCCGTAGTACGGCCCGCTGCGCTCCTCATACCGCGACGGGCCGACGGCATCCCACCCCAGCGCCTGTACGACTGGCTCCTGCACATCCCAGGTCCACCAGACGCCCCATGGACCCGCGTCAGTGACGGGTAGCAGGAGCGGAGCCGAGAGTGCCCCATCGGGCTGGGGGATTCGCATCTCGATCCACGTCCCGAGCAGACGCGGATCGCGTGACGCTACGCCGAGGGACTCCGGTGTCAGGACCGCCCACGCGTAGTAGGGCGAGGCCGGGTCGAGGTGTTCGGCCTCAGCGCAGTGCCAGCCCCACGACGTCCGCGACCCGATATAGCCGATCCACCGCTGCTCTGAGCGGCTCCACCTGCCGCCGTCCCAGATCGACTCGCGCCCGTAGGCGCTCGCGTGCGACCGCCACATCCACGGGTCGGCAGCCGAGAGGGGAGCGGGACTTTGCGTCAGCACTGCGCCCGCAAGGATGGCGGCTGCCGTCATTCGCATTGCGTTACCCATCGTCGCCTCCTCGTGAGGTGAACATTCGGGCAGTGACCTTACGTGCCGCCGAGATTGCCTCAGATGATAGCGGCGCGGTCGCGGCGATTCCGGCAACCTGATCAGCCCCTTCCTTTCGCCGCTGTGCCGCTACCTCCTCGCGTGCGTCGCCACGTTGATCTCCTAGCCGTTCCCTCGCGGCTCGCTTCAGCCAATTGATGGCGAACTTGGGCAGGCTGCGCTTGGGACGACGGGACGCTGGCGCAGCAGCGAGGTACGCCCGCATGGACTCGAGCTCGATTCCGATGTCTAGCGCG
>Ga0209434_1001512_pt1 | contig 10502 bp, 12 predicted proteins | sample ETNvirnome_2_300_FD_184068 | JGI IMG/M metagenome (GOLD analysis project Ga0209434, IMG submission 184068) | Marine viral communities from the Pacific Ocean - ETNP_2_300 (SPAdes) (version 2) | ecosystem: Environmental > Aquatic > Marine > Oceanic | place: Pacific Ocean | collected 2013-06-22 | reverse complement strand
GTGGGCGCAATTGGATCTTGTGGAACCTTATGCGTGGGGGTCTTCAAGCATTTGGATGCACCGCTACGCCGATGCGAAGCCAGGGAAGTTTGGTGGTTTGGACACAAGGGGATCGAGCAATCTCGATGAATTGGCACTTCGCCTGAGTCCTGTTTCTCACCGCGTGGACTACAAGGAAACACATCGTCATCTGCCTCCCAAGCGAAGGCAATCGGTGTATATCGCACCCGAAGACCAATGCCGACCCACAGCCGGTTTCCCCAAGGAAATGAAAGCCGCCGCCAAGCGGGGTCCAGGGGCAATCTTAGAAGTCAAGATAGCACAAGCAGCATCGAAAAAAGAACGCGCTGTGATGGGCTTGATTGAAGATCATGTTTCGTCAAATCACAAGATCACCATCTTCACTGGTAGAAGGCGCGACGTGGATCGAATGGGAGAGCGAATTGAAAAGCTGCCCATCGTCAAAAAGAAGAATGTCAAAGTCTGGACAGCCCATGGGGGAGATACAGCCACCGCCCGACAAGGGATCGTAGACGCATATATGCAAAGCAAGGGACCATGTGTGCTTGTGGCGACGGGGCAATCTCTTGGGGAAAGCATGAACATCCAAGACACGGATGCAGCATTGTTTGTCCAATTGCCGTATACCCCAGGAGAAATCGTACAGTGGGAAGGTAGATTTTGTCGCCTGGGACAACAAAGACCCGTCTGCATCTACTATTTGATCGCAGAAGACACGGTAGATGAGCATGTGGCAGACATTTTGATCAACAAGCTCTCAGCCATGGAACAAGTGTCCGAAGATGGCGCGTTGAAAGATGCAAAACGCATCCTGGGCGGCATTGACGATGAAGACAAGATTTTTGATAGCATACTTTCCAAAATGGAAGAAGAATAATGTTTTTATACATTCAAACTGATGGAGGGGAAGTCCTTTTAATTAACTCCGCTCATATTGTTCGTATTGAAGACGGGGGCGATCATCCCGTCATATTCACCGATAGGCAAATGGTTGAGGGGGGAAACCAATTCACCGGCATCAACTATTCTTTTGAAGAGTTGGTCAAAATGTTGGCCCCAAAAGCTATGGTTCCTATAAAAAAGCGACACGTACCCACCTTCCCCAAAGGCCATTGGCGGTATTCAGAACTGGAAAAAATGATTTCACATTCCCAAAAGGAAGGAGTTTCGATGTGTTTTGACAAAAAGAGATTTGCAACTGGATTAAAGTCACTCCGATTGTCCATTAAAAACGCAGATGGGAAATCAGAAAACCAAAAGGATTTTGGGGAAAGGTTCGGTAAGTCCCAAAAAACCATTTGGAACTGGGAGGGTGGTCTTATAGGCCCAAGATCAACGGAAATAGAATCCATTGCAAAAACCCTCGCAGATAATTTTGGTGTCGAAAAAGCGTATGAAATTACTGGACTTGAGATACCCATTTCCAACCAAAAGGAAGGAAAATGAGTAAGCACATGAAGAGAAGAGTCTACGAATTTGCGCTGAACGGGGTGTCCTATACCACTACCTGTGAAACACCAGAAGACTACCGACAACTTTTTAATGGGTTTCGCAAGAAACTGGGTATACCCCCTGTGGATGCAGGGATTGTGGAAAATACATTATTTCTCGATACTGTTCATCACCATATTTGTGGCCTCGCCAAAGTGCTTCAATTGCAGTCGTTATTGGCCAATCCTCCCACCATGGACGGAGCTTACGACCAACCCCACATTTGCGGGTTTGATGACTCACTCAACGACATAGGAGATAAATAGAAATGACTATTCGCCGAAAAGTGAAAACCATACCACTCGAAGAATTTATAGCTGCATGGGTGAAGGGTAGATCCCTCCGCGAAGTTCAAACATTACTGAATTGCGACGATACCCGAGAGGCCATTTCCAGTAGGGCAACGTATTTGCGTAAAAATGGAGTTCCTTTAGGTCACATGACCGGACGATTTCTTCATGGGGGGCCTCCTGATTTTGAAAAGCTCAAAAATCTCCATACGAAACTGGTCGAAGAGAGGGATGGAGGCAAGATACCTCTGCGCTTTCCCATGACTGACAAATTCTAATGTGGAGCAATAAACGAGTAACTACCACAACAACACAAGGAAAACACAATGGACATTGAAAATTACATCCAAAAAATGAAAGAAAATGGGACATACACGCGCCAATTTCGTCCAGGCTATTCAGAGGATCAGCACGTTCTTTCTACGATTTTATGTGATGCCTTGGGTGAAATGGGATTTACGATAGAACATGCAGATATGCTTAGTGATACCGATCACTTGACATTCATCAAAGAATTAGCCCTTGTGTCAAAGACAGGAAATGAGGGATACCGCATAGAGGTGCGTACAGGGTTGCCCGATACCCCCAAAAGCAAGTATTTGGAAATAGGGGGCTATTACACATCGTCACAGGGACGTTATCTGGTAGCGGCCCCACGAAACTTCCGACAAGTAGGCTCCATGAAGTCTATCGAAGAGAGGATGAAAAAGCGGATCAACGAGACAGCCGTAATGATGTATGAGGTTCCTCCTTGTCCCAAGTGTGCGTCTCCCACCTTCCTATCGAAGCGCACCGGATCGAGGGTGTGTACGGAAATATGCTGGAAAAAACCTCCTACGATTACCCCTCCTGTACAAGAGCCGTTAGAAAATGTCGTCAACCAGCTAACAGAAGAACCGAGCATAGAAAAGAAGGAAGCCATACCCAACGACTTGGTAAACCTGATGAGGGCAACCGAATTGTGGGATGTGTCAAGGACCACGATCCGTAGATGGAATGAACAAGGGCATCTTACCGCCTATTCATGTGATCAAATCACATTGGCGAACATCCTACCGCCCCATGACGAAAAATCTCGAATCATGCGGAGGTCTGGCGTATGGGTATCGTCGCAAGGGGTGGCAGATTGTATCGTCAAGCACTTAGATAGACCCCCCAAGCGAGAGGTAACAGTCGACCCCCCGAAAACAGAAGAAGAAATAGTGCTTTCGGTCCAAGCAGAGGCACCCGATCAGGAAGGAGAGATGATCCGAGAGATTAAAGAGATTCAACAATCCCTCGCAGAGTTGCGGTGTCTCATCGAAGAAAGAATACTCGTTGATCGAATAGCTACCGTCGAACCCCCTCGATCCTGGTGGGCGCGGCTATTCAAATCAGGTGAGAAAGAATAGTGTGGAGCACCCATTTACAGATTTGTAAGGAGAAATAAACCAGCAACGCTTGGAACGAATTACCAAATGACGTATAGCTTGAAATATTCAGTGGCCGATTTGTAAGATGAAGTTCCCCATCTTCATCGAAAATAGCCGCATACCCAAAATCCTGAGTTGGTTTTCTCCCATCACCATCGGGGCGATAAATTTGGTCTTCTTCGTGTTTGCGCGGGGAGAAGTGGAAGAGAGAACCAAGAGACACGAAACCATCCACTTCTGGCAATGGATCGAATTGGGGATCGTGGGATTTGCCCCTCTCTATTTCCTGTTCTGGTTAATTGGATTATGCACCAAGGGAGATGGGAAGTTGGCGTACAGGCTCAATCCATTTGAGATGGAGGCTTATGAGCATGAGCATGATGAAACGTACATCGCTCGTCGTCCCTGGTTTGCGTGGCGAAAGTTCCTGTGGAGCCTCAAAGAATGACCAAAAAATGACCGCATAAAAGAGCATAGTTGCGGGGGTAGCGTCACCAGAGTACATTGAAGGAACAACACGGTGACACATGAAAATTATGAATACGGGTCCATCCCCTCGCGGCTGGCATCGACTCCAATTGATGCTCGAATGTCCACAAAAATGGGCGTTCAAATACAAAACAACAGGCGAAAACGGGGAGCGCAGAAAGACCACATCTGAGCCGTTGATCAAGGGATCAATGATGCACCTGATCCTGGCGCACCATTATCTTCATGTCCAGGCAACCCAGCAGGGGAAAGAGCAGACAGAGTGGTTACCCCCGCGTGAAGCCTTACATCAATTATGCCTCCAAGAAGGCGAAGCATACATGCAGCACCTGGACAAGATTTTGGGGTGTTATGAGGCGTATGTTCATCGTTGGCTTGACGAGACAATCACGATTCTTGAAGTCGAAAAGCTGGCGTACACCAAGATAGGAGATTTCGCTTTCACCGGGCGATTTGACTTGGTATACGAGGATCGGCGCGGGAAAGTGTGGATCTGCGATCACAAGACTACCGGAAGGCTACACACCAAGCAGCGTGTCTTTTATGGCATATCTGGTCAACTTGTCGGCTACCGCTACCTTGGGCAGCAAATATATGGAGAACGATTTGGAGGCATGATTCTCAATCAAGTCCAACACGGCGAACCCCACAAATTTGCCAGGGTGACGCTCCCCCCTGCCCCCAATTTAATTCGTCGCTTCCCGCAAATCGTTACCGATGCAGAAAATAGAATTGCTCAACTGGAAGCCAGTGGAAGAAAATACGATGAGTACCCCATGGCGGTAAACGAGTTGACTTGCTATTCTCGGTATGGTGCTTGTCCTCACATGGAAAAATGTCAGTGGGGCATACCCCAAGAGAAATAAGCACCTATTTTTATTTTTCTTTTTGACAGATTTTGATTTCAGACTATTTTTAAGACACAACAACAACAAAAACACAAACAACCAACAACAGGAAAACAATGAGATCAATACCAGCTTTGATCCTTGACTATGGATCATCAGGCGTTGGTAAGACCACCAATGCGCTTTACAGCTTTCCAAATGCCCTTTTTATCGGGACCAGGGGAGCATTTCATTCAAGTCAGCATCTTTGTGGCTACACGCCAACTACGGTTGATGCCAACACCATTGCAGACGCGACCGCCAAGGTGCGGGAAGTGTCCAAAAGCGGCAAGCATGATGCCGTTGTCGTAGATGACTTTTCATTTTTGGCAGAGCAAACCATAGCCACCTACGAAAAGAAATACTCTGGGTTCAAAATGTGGGGAGCCATCAGAGATGATGTGCTCAACTTTCGCAATACGGCGCGACAAGCCAATTGTCATGTCCTGTTGAATTGCTGGCAGAAATCTCCGCAGACCAAGCCTGATGGCACCTTTGTCCGTGGCGGTCCCATGCTCTCAGGGAAGCTACCCGAACAGCTACCGGCGATGTGCGATATGGTCCTTAAATGCAGCCATGACACCATGAGAAAGCCGTGGGGTGGCGTTTACACCTGTGAGCAATCAACAAGATGGGTGATGAAAGACAGATTTAACATTTGTTATTCTCTTTCCCCTGCACCTATGAACACCAGCGAGATTTTACGCGCTGCTGGTTACACCATTTCCAGACATAAAGATTTACCCTGGCAAGAAAAAGTAGTGGAAGAATTCTCCCAGCGCCTTGATGCGTCTGGACACGCTCTTTATGACACTGCCAACCAACTCTTTGCTCAACTCGTTCAAGCGGGAATTGAGCAGAAAGCCGCTCGGTGGACGCTGCGTGATGCACTTGATCGCGTTGTTATCCGTCGAGCTTTACAATCACACTCTACGCGCTTTATCGCGTAATCAACACAAGGAATATGACATGGCTCTTAACCGAGATTGGTCATCTAATTTTAACCTTGCTGGCGTTGTTGCTGCCAGCGGGGAATCCAAAAACGACATTATTGCACCAGAAGGCTTTTATACTGGTGTGATCGAAGACAATTACATCGACACCGACAAAAATCCAAATCGGATTGCTTTTCGCATCGTCATCAATGATGGCAAATTCAAAGGCTCTACCTGTTGGGGATCGATTATGAAAATCGGCTCTACCGAATACGACAACAGTAAGTATTGGCGAGCACTTTATGAATCAATGGGGTTCCAAGCTGCTCACCTTGACAACGGTGCATTTGATATGGCTGGTTCATCCTTCAACGGTCGAACCACTTGCTTCTACTGGAAGCCCGGTGATCGAGACAACGGAGTTTGGAGTGACTTGAAATTCCTTGCTCCAATGAATTGGAAAGCCAAAAAGCAAGCATTTGATGCACCTTCTGGCTCTGCTATATCGGGTCAAGCTATCGCACCCCAGGCTGCGGTACACACCACTCCTGTTGCTCCCCCCGCGCCTGTTTCTCAGGTCGCTGCTCCTACCCCTCCTAATGGTGCTCCGACCGCGCCGAACGCTGGATTTGCACCACCCAATATGAGTGGTGATGATCTGATGGCTATGTTGAACAAGTAAGAGTTTGGGGAACGCCGCCCTGCAAGAAGTGCCTCCTTTTATTGGTGTATGTTCAGGATTTTTGCTTCTTATCCCAGGCGTGACTACCGGGAGAGTCCGGTTTTATTTTTCAACAACAAGGTTTACCGTGTCCAATTCTAAATTTATCAATCCTTTGGGAAATGCCACCATTATTGGTGCGCCCAAAATTACCGAATTTCCTATCCTTTCCGAGCAAGAAATTGAAAACATTGCTGGACCCATCCAACAGGCTTTCGATTCTGGCATGGATCCCCAACAACCTGCGGCTATACCGGCATTTGTGCTGTGTCGCTTGATCCAAACTCTCCGATTTGCTGACGGGCAATGGCGACAACTTTATGATCTTGTCACCAAGATTGCCCATTCTTTTGGGGATGACAAAATCCAAGATACGTTTGATGACCCCGAAATTGTTCAGGGACTTTATACCCATCTTCAAGCTCTGGAACACGCTCAAATGAGCCACGCCAAGCGTGTCAGGATGGGTGTTCCGCAATCCGATTTGGAAGAGTCCTTGCAATCTATTGATGCCGATCCCTATGCCGATTCTATTCGAGCAAAGAAAGAAGTATATCCTTCTGAGGTGCCTCCTGGTTCTGAGCCTAAGATGACAGGCAAAGACTTGGTGGATATGCTTACTCGCCCTGCCATTTAGATGGACCCCAAAGTCATCGCCTCTCTTTTGTCCGAAGCCTCGGAAGATACATTGCTGGCTGACGGTTTTGAAGATGCTCTCATGGGAATAGGTCGCCAAGCTCACAAGCCTCTGGCGGTCTATGACTATGAGAAATGTATTGACATTTTGATGGAGAGAGATGGGATGGATTATGCCCAAGCAACAGAGTGGATGGAGTATAATGTGGTAGGGGCCTTTGTTGGTCCTTATACCCCTATTTTCTTCCATCGTGTCTATGCCACTGATCGGGTGGTTAAAGATGCCCAATAGTGCTTGTAAATCAGTTCAGAAAGCACCAGGAGCAAAATGTCATGTCTGCCCCCTACGCTTTGCTGTTCATACCTTCGTCCCACCGGAGCGTAATCCGTCTGCTCTTTTCGCTGTTGTGGGTGATTATCCGCAATCCCATGAAGTCAACCAACGCCGTCCTTTCGTGGGTGAAGCGGGAAACTTCCTCACCCACGCTTTCCGACAAGCAGGTATCCAGCGCGGAGGAATTCATTGGACCACCGTTGTCCTCTGCTCTCCCCCTGATCCTATGGATAGATTTCTCCACGCATTGCGAGCCACAAACAAAACGATTAAAAAAACGAACCAGCAAAGAAAGGCTGACGGGCGCGATCCGTTTCCACTGACCCCCACTCCCCAGGAGTGTTGTGCGCCCAGGCTCAAACAAGAATTAGAACCCTTTTCAAATCTTGTGGTATGTGGGACTTTTGCTGCCAAAGCGATCATTCATTCTTCTGCTTCGATCATGGCGCTCAGAGGTGGTCCCACCGAATTGGATCGTTTCTCTTCTGATGGGTCGAAAAAAGTCCTTCGCGTCTTGCCTACCTTTCACCCTGCATTTGTGTGGAAGACAAAAAGATGGACAGCCGTTTTTCGCCAAGACATTCAACGGGCCGTTAGGTGGTTTATCACTGGATCTCTCCAATGGTCGCCTCCTGAAATTCTTTTCCATCCTTCTCCTGATCAGCTTGAAGAGTTTTTGGCGCAATCGCCCATCCCCTTTTGGACCTACGATGTAGAGACGGATGGGATCGAGTGTTTGACCGCCAATTTGCGCTGTGTGGGCATCGGTACACCCCGCGCTGTGGTCATCGTCGGTTTTGACCGGATCGACGGTACAGGGCGCTTCTATGCGGCTAATGAAGAACAAAAGATAGTCGCCATCTTGAAGAGATTTTTTGAAGATGAAACCAAGATCAAAGCGGGACACAATTCTGGGTATTACGATTTGATCGTCATGCGAGAACAGCTTGGGATCGACGTGAAACCCAACATTGATACAATGCTGCTTCATCGCCTTGTCGAAAGCGAGCTACCCCATAATCTTGGATTTGTTGGCAGTGTTTACACCGAAGCCCCCTCCTGGAAAACCACCAGGGAAGGAAAGAAAAAAGCATTTGGCTCCGAGACTGATGAAGAACTACATATCTATTGTGGCTATGACGTTGCGGTCACTGCGGCGGTCCTTCCCCCTCTTTGGACCCAAGTGCAGCTACGCAAGCAGCAAGAAGTCTCCACATGTGATCACCAGCTTCAAAAAATATGCGCTGATATGCACATTGCAGGTATGCACGTTGATCAAACCGAGAGAAAGAAGTGGGAACAAAAACTGCTGAGAGAAACGTACACCCGTCGATCCAAGGTGCGGGACACATCGGGCCTGGAAAACCTAAACCCTGCGTCTGTCTTGCAACTGCGAGAATTACTTTTCAACCAGTGGCATCTGATTCCCAATTGTGAAGACAAAGTACGCTTCACCAAGAATGGCGATCCTTCCACCTCTGATGATGTCTTGCGATCCCTGTTGGCGATCAAGACATTGACGAATACTCAGCGAAAAGTCATTACAGAAATTCGGCTTTACCGCCGCGCTCAAAAGCTCCTGGGAACCTACGTCACCAAGCTCCGGTACAATACCGAAGAAGCCTGGGGAGGGTGGGATGACAATGACACCTGGATGGACAAGGAGTGGCGAGACAAATATGGATTGAAAAAGCTGGGTATCGTTTATCCCGATACCGACCGGATGCACCCTGGCTACAATTGCCACGGTACAACCAGTGGAAGATTGTCCAGCAGCAAGCCGATTAACGCGCAAAACTTTCCTGGCTCACTTCGCGCCATGGTAACCGCTGCGCCTGGGCATCTCCTGGTGGGAGCCGACATGGATCAACTGGAATTGAGAATTGCTGCTTCCAGGTGGAACAGCCAAAAGTACCTGGAAGCATTTGCGGAAGGCTTAGATCCGCATAGCTCGGTGACGAGCATGGCGATTTTCGGGGATCGGTTTGAGAAAGCAGCCATAGAGTGTGGCGTTGGCCCTTACCCTTGGAAAACTGGCACCAAGTTCAAGGGAACTGCCAAAAACCTGCGCGGTCTTGCAAAATGCGTAGCCTACGCCAGCCAGTATTCTGCTTCGGTGGCGACGGTTCACAAGGTGATCACCCAAACTGAAATCGACAATGGAGATGGCACCACCACTCTTCCCTATCTCGCCTTATCGGTGCCAGAAGTTCGCATCATGCACGAAAAATGGTGTGAGGGGGCAAAGTTTTCTCTTGGTTGGGATCAAGAAATATCTACCTTCAAGTCTCAGGGCTTCATCTCTGAGCCGGTCCACAGTCGGCGTAGAGATTTTCTGGATGGTGGGGAGAACCTGTCAGAATTGGTCAACTTTCCCATCCAGGCTTCTGCGGCGGGACTGATGAATGAAGCCATCATTCAACTTTCTCGCATCATTCCTCTGCACAAATGGGGTCCAGGAACCGGCATCATTAACCAGTGCCATGATTCCATCGTCGTTGAATGTCCTATCCACCAAGCGGAGTGGGTCAAGCGTCAGATTGAAGAAGCCATGAATTGTACTCACCCGGCTTTTCCTGGTATCGTATTTACGGCGGCTGGTGACATTTCAAACAAGTGGAGTGAAGTATGATCGTTAGAACATTGTTAGAACATTGTTAGAACACATAGAACACATAGTACATATAGAACATTTATTTTCTTCCATGTCAGACTCTTGACAGAAGTTGAGCAAAGCATTAGGAAGCCCCAAAGGAGAAAACCATGACCAGATATGACAAATACACCCGCGAAGATTTGTTGGATCGGATCGAAGAATTGGAAGATGAAGCTATCTCCCGTTTGGATCAAATCGAAGAATTGGAGGGTGTACACCAGCAAAAACAATGGGTTGAAGATTTCGTGGATGATGTCAAGTCCTACCTAGATTGGTCCAAATTTCCCAACATGGCGTTGTCCAAGTCTTCCCAGCGGAGCGTGGAATACACCATGCTTTCATCGCTCAACACCAAAATGGCAGAAGTGAAATAATGGCTGACGTTGCCATCTATTTGGCTTCCCCTGTGGGGCAGGATGAAAGCAAGGAGCAAGAGTTGTTAGACGCACTTCGCGTCCAATTCTGCTTTACGGGCGGTGCGGTTCACCGCGCTTCTGAGGTCTTCCAGGCCAAATTCACCGAATTGGGAAGTTGGGGCGCGTACATCGCTTATGTCGCCACGGGTGTCGATTTTGCTTTTCGATTGCCCGTCTTTTCTGTCATTTGTTGTGTCCAGCCCCATTTGGGCAA
>Ga0209434_1001511_pt1 | contig 10502 bp, 14 predicted proteins | sample ETNvirnome_2_300_FD_184068 | JGI IMG/M metagenome (GOLD analysis project Ga0209434, IMG submission 184068) | Marine viral communities from the Pacific Ocean - ETNP_2_300 (SPAdes) (version 2) | ecosystem: Environmental > Aquatic > Marine > Oceanic | place: Pacific Ocean | collected 2013-06-22 | reverse complement strand
AGAGAACCTTATTGATTCTTTATTAAAAGATAAGAGATCTATAAAGAGATCAATAGATGAAAAGAATAAAGAGATTTCAACTTTAAAATCTCAAGCAAAAAGTAACTCGTGTCACCTTTGCAAGCAGAAGCTACCCTCATCCCATTGGGAGAAGAACTTAGCAAAAGTAATAAGATTAGAGGAAGAAGTGAAAGAGTTGGAGGATAAGAAAAATGATATAAAAATTCCTGATCCCTACCCTATCTCTTCTCAGGACTATTCTTCTGTATTAGCTTTAAAAGATTTAGTATCTAAAAAGAAAATCTATGAAGGACAGATAGAGGAGTACAATTTTAAGCTATCTGAATCTCGAAATAAAAAGATAGAATTTAATAAAAAGTATGAAATAATGCGCTTTTGGGAGAAAGCTTTTTCGGAACAAGGAATAATAAAATATATCATTCGTAATGTTTTATCTTACTTCAACGATAGAATAAATTATTACCTTTCTTTTTTAACTAATGATGGATATTATTTAGAATTTGATGAGGAATTATCCGAGAAAATATTGGTTTCTGATAAGGAAGTGCATTATATATCTTTGTCGGGAGGGGAGAAAAGAAAGATCAATTTGAGTGTTTTACTTGCTTTAAGGGACCTTTTATCCTTGACCGATAAAAATCAACTTGACATAGTATTCTTTGATGAAGTAGCTGAAAATCTTGATGAGGAGGGCATCCAAGGTCTTCATCTTCTCCTGAACGAGATCAAAAAGACTAAGAACGTCTTCGTCATAACGCACAACAAGCATCTAAAAACTTTGTTGGATTCTGCACCTCGCATCACTATAATTAAAGCCCGAGGCGAGTCTAAAATCATTGGAAAGGGCAAAAATGGCAATAACAACTCTGGATAAATTGGGACAGGAAATTTTTGAAACTAGGTATGCATATCCAGGAGAATCCTCTTGGTCCGAAAGGTCTAGAGTAATAGCCAAGCAGATAGCCTCGGCTGAACGAGACGAAGATAAAGAAAAAATAGAAAAAAGATTCTTTGAAGCTATTTCCTCAGGAGATCTGATCCCTGGAGGTAGGATTATTTTTGGTGCTGGGAGGAACGCAGGGAGACACAACCTCTTAAATTGTTATGTTATTATCCCTGAAGACTCTGTAGATTCGATAGGGAAGACTGTACAGGACATGTATAGAATTTCTTGTGCAGGAGGTGGAGTAGGCTTTAATGTGTCGAAGATTCGTCCCAAAGGGGATCACATAGGATCTGTATCTAATTCTGCTCCAGGAGCAGTGTCAGTCCTCAAGATGATTAATGAGGTAGGAGAGCATGTTAGGGCAGGTAAGAATAGACGTACTGCTCTTATGGGCATTCTTAATGTTGACCATCCCGATATCCTTGAATTCCTAAAGGTAAAGTTAGATTTAGGGGAGCTTAATAATTTTAATATTTCTGTGGCTATAACAGATGAGTTCCTTGAAGCTGTGGAGCTGGATGAGGATTGGGTTTTCACCTTCAATAACAAGAAATATATGTCGTTTGATGCTCGGAGGAGAAATGAGGACACGGAAGAAGATGAGATCCTAAGTGTAATAGGCACAGACAAGGAAGATGCTTTGCAACGTGCTAACTATTTCCATAAATCTCATTGGCTAGACGAGTTTGAGATTCTCGAAGAAAATAATATTAAGGCTAGAGAACTGTGGGATATTATTTGGGAGAACTCAGTAGAATCTGGAGACCCAGGAATATACAACATTAGTTTGGCAAATAGGTATACTAATGTTTCTTACTTTGAGAGTTTAGATTCCACAAACCCATGTGGGGAGATAAGCCTCCCCAGTTATGGGAACTGCTGTTTAGGTAATGTAAACTTATCAAATATGTATGACCCCTCTAAGAATGATGTAGACTGGAAACGTCTCGCTAAGACTATTAGAACTGGCATAAGATTTTTGGATAACGTCCTCTCAGTTAATGATTTTCCCACAAAAGAGTGCCAAGAGGTAGCACAAAGATCAAGAAGGATTGGGTTGGGTGTTACGGGGCTTCATTACCTGTTAATTAAGATGGGCATACGGTATGGGTCTGAGAAGTGTTTGGAGTTTTTGGATCGGCTGTTTACTACCTTCCGAGATGAGGCGTATAAGCAGTCTGTTTATCTAGCTAGGGACAAAGCTCCTTTTCCTGAATTTGATTACACTAAGTACTTAAAAGAGGAATTTGCTCGGACTTTACCCGCTCGTATTAGGATGCTTATAAAGTCTCATGGCATTCGTAACGCTGTTATGCTTACGATTCCTCCATGTGGAACTACTAGTATGTTAATGGGAGTTTCTACAGGTATTGAACCTATCTTCTCACCTATATATCTTAGAAGATGGAGACATTCCAATATCTGGAAGGAGCAGGTGGTGGTAGATCCTTTGTTGAAGAAATATTTTGATGTTGGGCGTATAGATGACGCTAAAAATGTTTTCGTGGGAGCTTATGAGGTGAAGCCCGAGGAGCATATTAAAGTTCAAGCTACAATCCAGAGGTACATAGATAATTGTTTGAGCAAGACTATCAATCTCCCTAAAGAAGCCACGGCTGCGGACTTCAATAAGACAGCGTTAGAGTACGCACAGTATTTGAAGGGACTAACTGTTTATAGGGCAAATTCTAAGGGGAATGAGCCGTTGACAGCGATCCCCCTAACACAAGAGACAATAGATAGATACTTAAGAGTTGATAAAGTGGAAGAAGGAGTACAATCAGGGGACGTTTGCTCCCTTGAGGGAGGTGAATGTGGATAAGGGTAAGAAAGGCTGGAGGGAGTAATTATGCCAACATATACATGGGCTTGTTACGATTGTGAGCTAGGATGGGAGCGGGATTACCGTATGGGTAAGGCTCCTAAAAAAACTAAGTGTGCGGAGTGTGGGAAATTATGTGAACGAAGCTATGATACCCCTAGTGTTAGGTTTATTGGGGCGGGATTCTACTGCAATGATTATGGGGCGAACACTTGGACCCATAAGAACTTTAAGAGTTCAGCGGACCACTTCATGAAAGAAGCCAAGAAATCTTCAGAAAAGAGGATGGACACTGGGTTTCATCATTATAAAGTGATGACCCCTGACCTTGAAGTCCTTGAGAAGAGGGGAGAGATTAAAAGATCCAAAGGTAACGCCGAGGAAGTAATTGATAAAAAGGCTCGTAACTACAGAGAAGTAGCACAACAAATTTACAAAGAATCAGACATAGACCCCACAGCACAGACAAAAACTAACGTAGATATAATGACAACCCCAGACAAAAAAGGACTTGAATAATGTATCCCTTTTCCTCCAATGTTCAGAGAGGTATTATTTACCTTCTGAAGAACGACCATGATTTCTTCTCCCAGATTGCACCTCTGGTATCTCCTGAGTACTTTGAGTACCCTGCACATGCTAGAATTTATGAGGCTGTGGTTTCTCATTACGATGAATATCTATCCATTCCAACAGATGATTTTATCATAGAGGATATTCGGAAGGAGCTGGGAGATAATGGTAAGATCTCCGATTATGTTGAAGAGCTTGAGGATATCAATGCTATTAATCCCGAGTCCATAGAGAACAAAGAGTATGTTCTTGATTTGGTTGAAGACTTTGCTAAGAAGGAAGCTCTTAAGGGAGCCATTAAAGACAGCATAATTCACCTTAAGAATGAGAACTACGGGGCTATTGAGAATAATATTAGAGAGGCTCTAACAGTATCCAGACAGGTAGACATAGGCCAGAACTACTTTTCTGATATATCAGATAGATTTAGAAGGCTTTATGAAGTGTCAGATAAGGAGAGGGACATGTTTAAAACCATGATCCCAACCCTTAATAGTGCGGTTGAAGGCGGGTTGCAAAGGAAAGAAATAGGAATGGTAGTAGCTCCTCCTGGAGTAGGAAAGTCTCTTTTTCTCGCCAACCAATGTGTGCAGTCGCTGATGGAGAATAGAAAGGTCCTCTATATTTCATTGGAGATGAGTGAGGATAGGGTAGCCCAACGACTAGACTCTATTGCATCTTTAATCTCACAGAGGAAGATGAAGTCTGATCCTACTTCTCTCGTTAAGGTAAGAGAACGTCTTAATCTGTTTAAGGAGAAGTTCTCAAATGGGGATCTGGTTATTAAAGAACTCCCTTGTGGCTCTACCTCGGTCCACGGTATTCGCGCTCTTTTAAGTATTTTACGAAACCATGAGAGGTTTGAGCCTGATGTTATCATCGTTGATTACATAGGACTTTTGCGGTCTAATGACAAAGGGATGGCTAAGTACGAGGCGATGGAACAGACAGTCTCAGAAATGCGTGGGATGGCTCAAGAGCATAATTGTGTCGTATGGACTGCGACCCAGACAAATCGCCAAGGACGAAATGTCAGGCTAATCACAGACTCAGAGTTAGGGGATTCCTACGGTCAAATTAGACCTGTTGATTTAGCTGTATCCTTGAATCAGAGCAGGGAAGAGTATGACGAGGGGATGATGCGTTTATATGCTATGAAAGTTAGAAATGGAAGAGCCTTTTTTACGGTCCCCCTTAATATAAACTATAGTACGCTTAGAATTGAAGAGGGGGAGCAGGATGACGCAGAAGAAGAAATGTAATTTATTAAAAAAGATAGATGGCCTCTACTTTAACGCAGGGTACCGTAAATTTAAGATAACTGTTAAAGATCATCTGGCAGATACTGGTTGTGCTTGCTGGGGGGTTACTGATTTTGATGATTGTACTATTTTTCTTCAATCAACTGCAAACACAGAGACAGCGATAGAGACGGTGCTTCACGAAATAACACATATTCTTCTGGAAGTATGTGGGTTTGGTGGACACGAGAAAGGAGAGTTAGGAGATAACTGTCCCGAAGGGTATATACCTAACGCAAGCAATGAGTTTTTAACATTGGGCGTTAGTAGAGGGCTTATGTCAGCTCTTGCTTTAAACAAAGAATTATTCGAGCTAATTTTAGAAAGGAAAGAATAACATGAGTTTTATGTCAGTAGGTGGTGCGAGAAGTGCCACAAAACATGCGGGAGTCCCTGCTATAGAAACAACATCAGTTGCCTTTGCTGCGGACGCAGCGGGAACAACTCAGATAGTAGCCACCCCAGGGGATGGAAGGAAAATCAGGCTTCTTGGCTATAATATCACCACCCCCACGACTACTTTAGAATATGTTAATATATCTTCTTCTGCCTCTACTGGAGGTACAGGAACTAGTTTAACAGGGCAAATGCCTATAGCCGATTATGCGTTGACCCAACCTGCGACAAGTCCTGAGGTTTTTAGGGGAATAGGAGACTGTGCTGTTGGAGAAGATTTATGTATTTCATCGACTGACGCTGGGGTTGGTTTAATAACTTATAGTTTGGTTCCATGATGAAAAAATTAAAGATTTTGGTTGCAATTTTGGCAACTTCGATTATAATGAGTGGGTGCAATGTCACGATTAAACCCGTGAGAAGGCACCGACTAATGCGGGTGTACACGGTTCCGTGTTATCCTGTAGTACCTGTTCACCACCACCATTATATTCGGAGACGTTAATGTATGACCTTTTAAAAGCGTACAGAGATTTTACTTGGGAAAATTTTACCTTGATTGGAAAAGAGCTGAGTAAAATTGATAGAGATGACATAAACGGGGCGTTAATAGAACACCCTGTTATTTTCCAGCAATACATGGCTCTTTTATCCCTTTCTAAGAAGGAGTTGGACGAAGCTACTAGTGAGCTAAATCTTATAAGCTCTCGTCTTAGGAAGGAATGCAAGAGTTCAGCGTATCTAAAACTTACGGCAAAAGATCTAGACGCTCTCATCTGCACAGAGGATGGTTACATCGAAGCAGATCGAAAAGCAATAGAAGCATCCCACCGATATTTAACGGTCAAAGGGATGGTTTCTGCCTTGGAGCATAAAAAGGATTCTTTAGTCCAATTATCAGCAAACAGCAGATCAGAAACCAAACTTTATAGTTAATTTTTATCGTAGGACGACTATAACATAATAACCACTTTTTAACAGGAGAAACTAAAATGGCTTTAGACCTCGAAGCAATCAGGCGTAAACACGCAGAAATCGCAAACCCCAGCTCAGGAGGAGATACGTCCTTCCTTGATAACTTCCTTCAGTTGCAGGAAGGTAATAATGTAGTCCGTCTACTTCCAGGAAAGGATGAGGATACTCCTTTCTATGCGGAAACAAAGATCCACCGTGTTACGGGATCAGATGGTAAGATACGGAATATGCACTGTCGTAAGATTCATGGGGAGAAGTGTCCTCTGTGCGATCTTTATTTTAGTCTTTGGAAGACAGGAGTAGCAGAGGATGAAACCCTCGCCCGACAGATCAAACCAAGATCACGCTACTACATGAACGTAGTGGATCGGGAATCTGATAAGGTTAAGATCCTCTCCGTTGGAATCATGCTCTTCCAGAAGATCCTAAACACTATTCTGGATGAAGATTATGGAGACATTACAGACCTAAGTAATGGGCATGATTTTAAGATTATTAAGATCATGGAAGGACAGTGGCCTAAGTATGATCAATCTCAACCAAGACCAAAGCCAAGCGAGGCTGGATCTAAGTCTGAGATTGCTGAATGGATGGACACTCTTCATGATGTTCACGGATTAGTGAAGGTAGAAGAGTATGAGGATATGGTAAATGTAACAGAAGAAATTACACCTGTTTCATTGAGAAGCAAGGCGTATGAAGATACACCTGAAGTTGGGGGCTCTGATGATGAGTTCCTCAATAAGATGCAAAGCTAGGAGATTAGTATGTATTTTGCAAGTATTTGGGAAAATTTAGCACTGAGCGAAGCAGTGTGGGGTATTGTAGGCACGGGTCTTGTTTGGTGCCTAGGATTATTTTATAGTTGGTTACGAAAACAAGGAATTGAGAATGCGGCTATCGACGCTCTTCGGGATGGGGTTGCCCAGACTGGTGATGAGTTTGTAGCTTTCCGTAAAAGAGCAGCCGCAGATGGCAAGCTCACTGAAGAAGAACGAGAAGAAGCAAAGCAGCTTGCTATTAGTAACGCCCTTGCAATGGCAAAGGGACCAGCGTATAAGCTTTTGGTGAGTTGGGGTATGCCCAAGCTTCAAGGTCTCGTGGCTCGAATAGTTCAAGGAGATAAGAAATGAAGAAGTTTTTGATTGTTAGTCTTATGTTTACTATGCTCAGTCTTGGAGCGTGTGCAGGTATTGGACCCATTGTGGTTGTAGAAGCCGTAGATGATATGGTTGTAGATATTATTCCTGGAGACGCAGCTCCCCAGTTTAATATGCCCTTTTTAGGGGATCTCCATACACATGAATGGTCATGGGCAGACTTTAATATTGTCTTGCCTTGGACTTGGTTTAATGTTGGCCCCGCTATAACAGACAGCAGCGAGGATTAGAATGTGGCGTGGCTCATTGATCTTATCTCATCTCTATTCAAAGCTATTATACCTACTGTCGTCGCTCAAATCGAAGCTCCTGACACGGGGAAGAAGGCTGATGCTGTTGATCCTATTCTCAGCAAGTCTTTGCATGATAGGGTGCGGGAGTACGAGAGCGGTATTCGTGGAGTCGGGATCAATCGCAAGGATTGGACCAGACGTTGAAGGTAGGGTTTATGTTAAGGTAGATGGGCAATGGGTGCTTACGGACGATGAAGTAGTTATCCCTGAAGGCTATTATATTGTACCGCCTGATAAAAAAGAACCGTAATTATTAATATTATATTAATTAGGCTCATCTATAATGAGGAGATAGTGTGAACACTGTCTCCTCTTTTTTTAGGTACATGAATGAAGAAATTAAAAATACTTGGTGTTTATGCAAATGAGGGAGGATGTGCTTACTATCGCCTCATTATGCCATTACAGAAAATAGCAGAGTTGTACTCAGACCAAGTGGAAGTACAGTTCTCACAGAACCCCTTAAATCTAAATGAGAAAACAGGAGAGATGCCCCCAGATGAAGCGGACTACCCGTTGCTTGATTGGGCTGATATCGTTCTCATAAATAACATTTCTAACTTTGGGGGACCTTATACTGCAAGAGTAATAGGGTTGGCAAAGCAGAGAGGGAAATTCGTCCATTTTGATACCGATGATCTTCTTATTGATCTGTATGATGGACATAGATTGAAGCAAGTCTACGAAGAAAAGAATCTATACGATATAACTAAGTGGATGTACCATACCGCTGATCTAGTTACTGTAACTCAAAAGAAATTTGCTGAGAGAGTTAAGCCTTATGTAGGTGGAGTGTTGGCGGTCGTAAAAAATTCTATTGATTACAAACTCCCCTGTTGGAACATGCAGAGAATAAAGATAAAAAAAATAACTCGTGTTGGTTGGGCAGGAGGGATTCACCATGAGGAAGACGTTAAAGAGTTTGCTGGAGTTCCTTGGTCGGTTAATCAGAAGGTGGGAAAAGAAAGAGTTCAATGGGATTTTTATGGTGCGCCCCAACCTACGGAAAAGGGAAAACCCAAAGAATGGCAGAATGAGGTTTGGGATAACTATAGAAGGATACTCCTTAAGGGATTTAAGAAAGCAAGTAACTGGTCTGTAGGTCAAGCTCTTCCTCCTGATAGGTATGGAAGCATGTATGCCAATATGGAGTTGGCAATAGCACCACTTCAGATGAACGATTTTAATGATAGTAAGAGTGAGATTAAGGTAGCTGAGTGTGGAAGATACAAAGTACCCTTGATAGCCTCCAATGTAGGGTGCTACGATGAAACTATAGTTAACGGGGAGACAGGGTATTTAATAGACCCCGATGCACCCAGAAGCGAGTGGGTCCGTATCCTCTCGAAATGTATAAAAAACCCTAAGCACGTTGAGACGATGGGACGTAACTTACGTCAAATAACGGACGAATACTTCGATATCAATAAGGTGGTAAAGCACAGGCTGGAATTATACCAAGAGTGCTTTAAACTGCTTAACGAAAGACATAAAGACGCAACTTATAACAAGGAGTGGGTTTTTAATGGGCAAGGTTAGAATACTATCGGGATGGTCTAATCCAGGCGGTTCAACGGTAGCGTTTATTAATCTAACTAATTTGCTAAATAAAGCTGGCATTGATACTACATTCTATGGCCCACATAAATGGCACTTAGATAAGTGTAGGTCTGAGCACACATCTAGATTAGATATATCTGATTATGATGATACACTCATAGCTCATTACATACCTTTGAAAGATAATAAATTTCCTCTCAAGAAGGTAATTTTGTCTTGCCATGAAACCATCCTGTACCCCCTTAAAGATTATCCTATGGGAGGGGTAGACGTTATCCAGTATGTGTCAAACTGGCAGAGAGAGTGGCATGGTGTGGATCATCCCTCTGAAGTAATTCCCAATATTATTAGTGTAGGAGAGAGAAAAGGTTCACATAAACGAGGTGCAGTGGGTATAATAGGGAGCATTGACAGCCACAAGCAAACTGCTCTGGCGATTCAGTCTGCTTTAGAATCAGAGCCTAAAGATACCCGAATACTTATTTTTGGAAGTGTAACTAGCGAAGAATATTATCAGGAACATGTTAAACCTTTAATAAAGAACAACAAGAGAGTTAAGATAGTAGGGAAGTACGATGATAAAACAGTTATGTACAATATGATTGATTCTGTTTATCATGCAAGCAGGGCTGAGACTTACGGGTTGGTTAGGCATGAGTGCGAACAGCATGGAATTCCCTTCAACGACCTGTTTGGATCTTCTAAACATTCTGAATATTGGGAAGAAGATAGGATATTAGAATCATGGAAAAACTTATTGATTTAACTAATACTACTAATTATATTATTAATTTAGATGAAGACCAAAACAGACTAAACCAATCTATGATAGAGATTAGTAAATTAGGAATAGAGGCACAGAGGTTTCCTGCTGTGAAGCATACCTTGGGGATTATAGGTTGTGGTAGCTCGCACTACAAACTACTTCATGGGATGGGAGAGAATACTTTAGTATTAGAGGATGATGTTTGTTCTCTAAGCTCGGATAAAACTATCTGGAGCGTCCCAGAAGAAGCTGATGCTATTTATTTTGGAATATCAAATCACGGATATATACGGAATAGCCCATATGGGCATAAGGGAGTTGTTTTAGCTACTCAGTATAATAAAAACTACAAAAGAGTATTTAATATGTGCTCAACTCATGCAATATTATATATTTCAAAAACTTACATAGATGCCGCCAAAGATATTGTGTTAAAATCATTAAAGGAAAATATACCCTTTGATGTAGGGCTGGCGAGCATACATAGAAATTTTAATATTTTAACACCTAACTCCCCCTTGTTTTTTCAAAGGGATCAACCTGAGTTTACAAATTTTGAACTAGAGGTATGATTACTTTTGCGCCTGGATATTATGGGTGGCTTGGGAATCAAATGTTTCAATACGCAGCAGTGTTCTCTTTAGCTAAAAAATTAAGAACTGAAGCGGGATTCCCTCAAAATAAACCTA
>Ga0209434_1001510_pt1 | contig 10507 bp, 11 predicted proteins | sample ETNvirnome_2_300_FD_184068 | JGI IMG/M metagenome (GOLD analysis project Ga0209434, IMG submission 184068) | Marine viral communities from the Pacific Ocean - ETNP_2_300 (SPAdes) (version 2) | ecosystem: Environmental > Aquatic > Marine > Oceanic | place: Pacific Ocean | collected 2013-06-22 | reverse complement strand
AGGTAAATAGTATATGAGTGGAATGTTTGGTAGTGATTGTCGCTGTAATCTCTTCGAAGATAAAAATTTTATTGTTAAGAAAGAGTTTAATTTTTTACAAAAAGAAACTATCTTCAATAAGGTTTTGCCCACTGGACAGTCTTCTTTTACCCAAGAATTTATTGAATATCACTGCCAATGGGAAAAGGCCAAGAATTTTAATAAAAAATTACCCGCTTTAATCATTTGTATCAAAGACTTAAAGGATCTTCTTTGTTACACCTTAGACAATTTATACGACAACAAAGTCCATCTTCAATCTAATATTATTATTGTAGATGATCGGTCTTCGGAGGATATACATGAGATCGCCACCGGACGAGGTTGTTCTTATTTGAGGGTAGACAATAATAAGGGCTTTAATTTTTCTATGTTGAATAATATCCCAGCCTTTATTGTGAATAAATTGGGGTGCAACGTGGCTGTTTTTTGGAATAGTGATCTTTGGGTTCCTCACCCAAGTTATTTTAAAAAAATAATTAAAAAGCACCGAAACAGCCGAGCAACTATTAGTGGCTTTAAATTGGTGTATCCTCCTGAAGATATATCTTGGTCCACTCAAATTAATGATAAAAATATAATCTTGATTGACCATGGAGGAAAGTGGAGAGAAACAGTTCAGTTTGGAGGAAGCTTATGGGTTCATACTCCGGATTCACCCATTAAATTATCGCCCATTCATAAAGGCCGATTTTCCCTCCCCGATGATCCTGAAGTAAATTGCGACACGGATATACAGTTTGTAACTGGTGCATTAATGATTGTAGATTTACGATGGTTTATTTCTATGGGCGGTTTTAATCCTTCTTTAGCAAAAATATTACAGGATACAGATTTATGTTTACGTGCTAAGATTGATAATCGCAGAGTGATGTACTTTGGAAAAAATATTTTCTTTTGGCATGACGAATCTATTTCTTTTTATTCACAAGATCGCCTCGTAGAATTTAAGGATAAGCAATATATTAGTGATCATTATTGTTTTGGAGATTTATGGTCCCATAGATTGGGAGCACGTTCTAATGTCTGATATAAACCCCCTTGTAAATATTATAACACGCACTCATCGTCCTGAATATTTTGCAGTTTTAGAAGAAAGCATTTTGTCTCAAACTTATCAAAACATTAATCATTTAATGTGTGTTGATGATGAGGATTCGCTGAAATATATAAAAGATTATTCCCATATTCTAGTTGAAAAAAAAGTAATGGGATTAGATGGGAGTTTTCCCTATAATCTATATTTTAATGAGGCTTACGACCATATTAAAGATGGTTGGGTTTTGTTTTTGGATGATGACGATAAATTTTTTACTTCTGGTTCTTTGGATATATTGGTAAGTCATATTCGTAAACACCCTCGAAACACTTTATTTCTGTGGAATGTGTGGTTTCCTGATTGTGGATGTACGATTCCCAGATATTGTTTTGGGAAAGAACCGGTTCAGTGTGATATTTCAGGGATTGGTTTTTGTTTCCATTCGAAATATCTTAAGGAAGCAATATGGGATGAGAATAAAGAGGCAGATTATCGGGTAATAAAGAAGCTTTATGACTTTTTACCGAATAGGGTGTGGATAAGCGATATCTTAACGAGGTTACAAGTGGGGCAACATTATGGAAAATAAAATGGCCGAAGTGTCTTATAACGGTTTTTGTGAGAAATTAATTAATTGTGACGTTGATATAAAAAGTTTTGACTTTTTTAATTATCGGAGTTCCGATCAGTTTTTGTTCGATATAGATTTTTCCTCTATAATCCCCAAGAAATATGTAATTTTACGTCATGATATTGATCATGATCCATTGACTGCACTTGAGATGGCTCGAATTGAACACAAACACGGTATTCAATCTACTTATTTTGTTTTAACTTCGGGTGATTCTCCCACGTTGAATGAATGGTGGACCGAATTAGGCGTCACCAAATATGTGGATATAATGAAAGAAATGCAAGATTTGGGCCATGAGGTGGGGATGCATTATGATTTATTAGGGGATTATTTTTACAACAATCTTTTACCTGCGGAAAATTTAGAAAATAAATTAAGTTTTTTTGAAAAATATAATATTAAAATCAAGGGATGTGCTTCTCACGGATCAAGTCGTATGAGAAGACTTTTGGGTTGTGTAAAAAAGCCTTATCCTCATGCTTTTATGAATTATAATATTTGGAAAGAAACTCATACTTTTCAACGGGAGAAATGGCAGAAGACGCAGGGAAAGTACCCGGTTCCGCCGATGTTGTTTTTAAATAACAAGGTGTTAGTAACACCGCTTTTGTCTTTGAAGGATTATAATCTTGAATATGAAGCTTATTTTGTGAATAAAAAAATATATTTTTCGGATAGTGGAGGAATTTTTTGGAGAATGAACGAGTCAGCACAATATAATTTTAATGTGGAAGAATCTTTAGCTTCCCCTCTTTCCATGTATGATATAATCAAAGAGAAAATTCAACCAGATATAATTCAGGTATTGGCTCATCCGTGGTGGTGGAAAGATAAAGTGTAAAACATGGAAACTTGGATGACAGAAAAAGAGAAAGCACTAATAATTAAGTATCTTGATTCTAATGATGTGATGCTTGAATGGGGTTCGGGCGGCTCAACACTAGAATTTAGTAAATATGTAAAAAAGTATTATTCTGTTGAACACGATGCAAATTGGTTTGAAAATATGACTCCTTTATTACCACCAGATACTAATATTTTTATTCATCACGTTCCTCAAAATGACCCCCGACTCGCCGGTGATTGGCCACGGCTTCGAATTCCAACACAGTATGAAAAATTTGAAACTTATATAAATTTTGTAGATACTCTTAACATAAAATACGACAAAGTTTTGATTGATGGTCGAGCCCGCCAATGGTGTGCGGAAAAAGTAATTAAATATCTCAATGACGATGCGGTAGTATTTATTCACGATTTTTATCATCCAGATAGAGAAGAATATCAGAGTGTATTGGAATATTTTGATGTAGTTGAAAGTATCACTGAACTTCCTTCTTTGGTGGTTTTGAAAAAGAAGTAAAAAAAGATTTAATATTGTGATATTATTTATATTATAAAATTTCCCAAAGGAGAAAAATGAAATTTAAATTATCTAATCAAGCCGTAGGCTCATTAATGATGGCACTACAAAAAGGATTGCTGGAACAAAGTGATATTACCGATATTCTAAAAGGTTTTACTTTGTTTAATACAACGGATGGATTAATGGTGGAAAACCCCCCTGTTCTTGAGGTAGAGAAAGCAAGCGAAAAAAAAGAGACTGAAAAGGTAACAGAGGAGAGTGCCTAAATATACCTATTATTGTCATAGGTGTGATGAAAAATTTGATTTAATACACGCATTAAAGTGGAAACAAATTGTTTGTGAAGTATGCAACCACCCAAACATGCTTGAACGAATCCCATCGATGGTTTATGTCCCGAAAGAAAAAGACATTCAAAGCAACTTATCAAAACCGGGACAAATTGTAAAAGAAACCATTCAGGAAATCAAAACAGATTTGCGAAGTGAGAAATATCGTTTAAAAAATAGGACATATACAGATGATGATTGAATATTATTGGATTTTGGGGGTCTTTGGATGTATGACTCTTTCGGTAAGTATAAACGTACTTTTAGTATTATATTTTCGTAAAGTTTTGGGGCAATTATATATAGCATCTGAAGAATCTTCAGAAATATTTACCAGGATTGATACCTTTAAAGAACACTTAGAATCAGTTTATGAACTTCCGACGTTTTATGGCGATGCTACTCTTAAAGGCTTGTTGGAACACTCCAAAGACTTGTCTATTATTTTACAAAAATATGAAAAAATTTATTCATTGACGCAGCCGGATTTAGTAGAACAATTGGAGCTTGCTTCACAAGAACATAAAGAAGAATATGAAGAAGATAATCAGAAAAAGACGCTCCAAGAAAAAATCTAATAATTATTTTACCCAGGTTCATGAAAATGCAATTCTCGATTATATTGCGTCTGATGATTCTAAAGAACGAAATAATCTTTATAAAAATATAATCCGGCCAGCATTTGTAGAAATGATTAATAAAATCGTTTTTACCTATAAATTTACAAACCTTCCCAATGTTGAAACTCTTAAAGATGAATGTGAAATTCATCTTATTACCATTTTAAGCAATTTTGATGTGACCAAAGGTTCTAAGGCTTTTTCATATTTTAGCGTAATAACTAAAAATTGGTTTATTGCTAAAGTAAAAAAAACCGCCATTCAACTTAGGCGTGAGGCCCATTATGATGAAATTTCCAAACGAGTTGAAATGGAACATTTATCCATTTATAATCAATATGATAATAAAAGAGAAAAAAAAGAGTTTATGGAAAATTTGTGGGGTGAAATAAAAAAATGGGAAAAGACAAGTTTAAAAGAAAACGAAAGAAAAGTTTTAGAAGCTATTAAAATTTTATTTACTGATGCCGAGACAATCGAAATTTTTAACAAAAAAGCTATTTACCTATACATTAGAGAAATAACTGATTTAAATACCAAACAAGTGTTGAATAATTTAAATAAGTTTAGAACAGAATACGCTAATTTTAAAAAGAAATGGGACGAATAAACAAAAATTTTGAAGATTTAACTTCTGAAGCTATTGCTAATCTCCGAGAAGATCGAGAGCGCACCAAAGATTTATTAAAAGACCTCGTGAAGTATCTTTCGGCTGATGAACATCGCCACAAAGAAGTCGGCCTCACGGCAGCAAAGTATTTGGAAACCCTTCAGCGTTCTAATGAGCAACTAGTTAAAGTAGCCGCTCTTCAACAGAAATTATACAAAGAAGACACCTCTCTTTCTGCTGAAGAACGAGAAGAAATATTTAGTGAAATAGATAAGGAGAAAGTCGATGAGTAATTCTGTCAAACCCACTTCTGAAGTTTTACAAAAACAAAAATCTCAAGGGAATTTCTCTCTCAATAATTTAACAGCTCAACGAATGCCTTCTGATTTTTTGGTGCAGGAGGATGATTTTCTTGGAAGGTTAGGAAGTATAGCTTTAAAAAGTTATTCTCCACAAGGATTAGACCCGACAATTCCAATTGAGGGAGTAGTTCTTTATGTGGTTGACCAAGCCCCACCACCGGAAGGTACAACCGACAAAGCTAATGCCGAAGGCGAAGAATTAATTCTTACCACGAAACAAGCGTGGGTTCATACCCCTTATGATGAGATGTGTGGGATCCCTAAGAATTGGAAAAAGGCTTCCTCTGGAGGAGAAGGAGCCGAAGAACTTTATGAACATTATGTTTACGAGGTTAAAGATCCGTCACTACAACTTAAAGATGGTGATGTAGTTGAAGTTTTGCATCCTTGGGCTAAGGGATTTAAGAATACTGTAGGACAGGTTCTGCGGAAAATTGCTGATAGTTTGCCAGCTTCTTTGACCGATGTAAAATCGAACTATGAAAATGTCAATAAGGTGTTTCGAAATATTCCTGCATCTACTTCCGAAGGTAATCCCTGTTATATTTCTGAAGAAGATGCTGATGATGCATCCAAAGCCCAACAAGTCCTTAAAAAACAGATGAACGATTGTTCTTGGGCGAGAGGTGAAATTATGGACCCTCAAGCGGAGTTGGTCCCAATTGAGGACGAGTTTCTTATCAGTACAGACACCAGCTCGAACCCGGAATGGGCCGCCAAGGCAGCGGGTTTGCAGGTTCGGCTCGATTCTCGTGCCGCAGATGCCCTTAAAAATATGATGAAAGCAATGAATGCCGCTGATAAAGCAGGAGGATTTCTTCGGGCTGAATTGAAAAAGAAGATTAAACTGAAAATAAATTACGGGTTTCGATCAATGAACGAGCAAACACAGTTGTGGAAGAAGCACAGAAAGCCCGACGCCCCTTACACAACGGCTGGCGGTAATAATATAGAGTGGGCGAAAAATCCCAACAAGTCCGTCGCTGTTGCTGTTCCTGGTACGAGCCGCCACCAGTCTGGGGTTGCTATAGATATTAGTGTTTCAAAGGCTGTAAATGATTATGAAAAAGCTGGCGCACAAAAGATTTATCTTTGGCTAATAGACTACGGCCCGAAAAACGGGTGGTATCGTACCGTTTGTAGCGAAAACTGGCATTTTGAGTGGTTTCCGCAGCCACCGCCTTCAAACCGCACGGTCAACAAGGTGGTCGCCAGAATGCAAAGCTGGGAATTATCTCCAGGCCGCCTCCGTTTTCGTAACAATAAGATAGGAAAGAGTGGCGAACCGGCGCTGTGTAAAAAATAAAGGAGTTACAGATGTCAACACCAATAAAAGAAGCTGCTAATCTTCGTGGACTTGCAGAAAATTTAAGAGTAGCTCAAGATTTAAGACGACAACAATCTGGTGAAGGTAAAGATTTAGTTGGAATCGCAGGAGAGCGTATTATTGAGCCTGTTCCTCATTTTATTGAAACTCCATCTGAAAAAGTTATAAAAAACGAAAATAATGCGTGGATTGTGCTAGGTCGTGATCGACCGCAAAGTATTGTAAGCGGTTATGCTGGTCGTGGAGATACACAAGCAGCAGCAATCGATATTGTGGTGGGTCGCCTTGCGAGTATTGAAGGTGGACCAATTGCTGTTTTTGCCGACATATCTGGAAAAGAACAACCAGTTTATTGTAATCCCGATTATATAAATGATGCTGCCCGCATTTATATTAGTCAGAAAACAGACGTGGATCTTAATTTTAAATTAGCAGCTGGCCGAGTTGGAAGTCCTGGCTTTTCGAAATCGGTATGGGCTGGTTCTACGCCAAATTCAGATAAATCAAGTCCTCGTTCTGCAATTGCATTAAAAGCAGATGGAATAAGATTGATTGCACGAGAAGGAATAAAACTTGTAACTCGCACAGATGCAAAAAATTCCCAAGGAAGTAAAATTCAGGGTATTCGAGGTATTGATATAATTGCGGGTAATGATGATAGTGATTTACAGCCGATGGTTAAGGGAGATAATCTAATAGAGGCTCTTGAGGCACTTCGTGGCAATATTGATGCATTGAATGGGGTTGTGGATGCTTTTTTAAATTTTCAAACAAAATTCAATAAGGCCGTGGGCGAACATTTTCATATTTCGCCTTTCGAGGGGATAATGACAGATGCGGGAAATGGCTCTTTTACGTTGGGAATTGCAGTTAAATCCGTTGCCATTAATAACCTCACATCGACCAAAAAATCTTTGCAAAATCACAAGCTAAATTTAGATAATTTTAAAAGAGATTTTTTAAAGCAAAGTGGTGAAAAATATATTAATAGCAGTTGGAATCATGTTAATTGAATTATGGTAATAAAAAAGAAGCAAAAAACCATTAACATTAATCATGTTAAGCCACTTATTACTCCCGATTGGACTCAGAAAGATGGATCTAAATGTTTTTACCAAGAAGGCGTCGTCATCGACAAAGAAGGAACTACTTCTCTGGAGGAAGAACACACTCATTCTTATACAGTTGATAAAAATGGGAATGGAGAGACTACGGAAGCAGCCCACCATCTAGCTCCGCAGATTCATCATAAACATCAAATTACAGGCTGGCAAATTAGAAGCTCTCAGAGTGAATGCTACCCACATTGCTCACAACAATTTGGAACCACCGGTTCCGCTCCACATATTCATTCTTTTGTAAGAACAGGGCAATCAAAAATGTTACCCCCTCGCTATTCAGTAACAATTGTAACTGATTATACTTCAACAGGGGGAAGCAAATTACAGGATAGAATGGATGAACAAGTAGTCGAAGGAGTTGAGAAAATATTAAAATTTTATAATAAACAAAATTCTGCCACGTCGCCTGCTATTGGGTGGGCTGAAGATTGGTTTATTCCTGAACGCCCTAAATCAAAACTTAAAGTTTTGGTTTCTGTTCCCGTAATTCAGCTTGATAGTCAACCATTTGAACCTGTTCCTTCCATTGAATCTCTTCCAATTCCGTGGGGAACAATAGATTTAAACTTACAAAATTTAAAGAAAAGATTAGAAGGTGCTGAACAATTATTAAGCCAATATAGCTCCGCTCTAAATGATTTTTATGGAACGGTCAAGGGTGTATCTTTAACTTCCCAAGCACAAAAACTTTCGGCTCTGATGCCAGCATTAGCGGCTTTAATGTTGAAAAATGGATATGAATATTCTATAGGACGTGGTGGCCTTCTTTCCTTGGGTATAACTCAGGACTATAAAATTCGCTTTGTGACGCTTGATACACCATTGAAGAAGTGCAATCTTTATTACGGTTTTAATTCATTTTTAAATTCTAAAGGTATTCAAGATGATAGAACTATTTATTTTCTTTCAAAATTAGATAGGTTGTATGAACTTTATACTACCAAGGAACAAATCCCTTGGCATGATTTTTTTGAAGAATTTATTTTACACCCTCCCGTAATTGATTTTAGTGATCCACCCCGTAAAAGTATTCCATATACCAAAGCTGTGGATGATTTAAAGGAAAAGGGTAAAGGGCCTTTTATGTCTCAAGCGGCATTTTTAGATTTAAACCTTGGATTGCGAAATCCAGAAAATATAGCAGCAATGCAAGAAACGTTGGATAGTGCTTCTGATTTTGTGGGTGACTCTATCATGACTGGATTGAGTAATGCTGGTGATTGGATGGAGGATATTGATGCAGCATATAATCGAATCTTGAACAATCTTCCGTTTCCAAATTTAATAAAAGCGGCTTTAGAATGTTTGGGTTTTCAAGGTTTCCCAGGAATGGACTTTCTCCACCTAGCAAAGAGGTTTTTAAATGATTTAAGTATGTTCGCAGAAGAAGCGGCCCCACTTTTTAAAATTCCTCGTTCCCCATTGGGCTATCAACTTCCCACAGTTGATCACATGAAAGATATGTTTGAGCAAATTGGGATTGCTATTGCCGAAGCACTTAAAAAAGCATTTTTGCAAATGGTTATCGAAATTATTGAGTCTATCTTAAATGCATGTAATGAATGCGCTCTTCAAAACACAGCGGCTGGTCGTGGTCGTTTTGATAATTTAAATTTTGGTGGTGTTGATATCGGTAGAATTCTTGATGCCCAGACGGTGATGGCCGGAACAATGGGCGTTATTCAGGGCCTCGGATCAATTCAAACTACAGGCACAGATCGTATTTCTGAAACGATTTTGGAAGGATCAAGTCGAGAACCGGGCGATCCTATTTTATCAACAGCCGATGCTTCTATTGAGGCAGAATCTCATAATAGTCATCTGACGAAAGAGGAAATTGAAAATAAGCGAGCCGAAATCCAGATTGCAAAAGAACAGTTTGGATCGTTTTTAAAGGGAACCTCCGCTGTTTTAACTCCTGGCGAAGTTGGAAATTTATTAATGGGGTGTGACGTTGGTAAAGATGCAATTGCAGCAATTCAAGGAATGTTATCAAAATTTCCGGCAATTAAAGCAACACTAGAAGGTGATGGCGAAGACCCCGACACCGTTAAGGCTTTTTTTGCTACTATGGGTAAGATGACCCTCTCTACAAAAATCATCGCATCGGTGCAAGATGCAGTTGATAATTTTGAATACTCAGCTGATTGTTTGTGCGATGTAGATGATTATGAGTTGAGAAAAAGTTTGTTGGAAAAGAAAGATGACATGACATCTGAGCAAATTGATGAACAAATTAAGAAATCGGACGCTCGTTATGAAAAAAGATTGCAAGAATTGGTTGCTAATCTGGACAAGAATCCTCTGGAGGATGCACTTCCTCCTATTTTTTGTACTATCGACCCCAAAACCGGTTTAGTTAAAAAAGGTCTTATGCAACATGACCATCCCACATTTGATGTAATGATGGATGATGTGTTAGATGTATGTTTTAACGGTATTGGAACAGCTTTTAATTCCGAGCTGGCAACCTATTTTCCCTCAATGGAAACATTCCCTATCACAAAACGACTCATTCCCAGAACCAAGAAAATTTATATTCCTGATTATGGCAACCTGCGTGTTTTAAATCCAGAATTTACTGAAATGGTAAGTCAGGGTCTTATTTCTTACGGGTCTTTACCCTATGAAGCAACCAAGCCAATTGAATATTTGAAACGAGTGGGAGATTATGACGATGATGAAGCGCCAAGCGATGACAACAACCAAAAATTTCTCCGTGATCAAGGCGGCTTTTGGAGCTGGTTCACCTCTGATGACATCCGAGCCCAGCGGGCCGCCGTGGGGTTATGGGAGTCGGGCCAAACAAAGCCAACTGGTGAACAAGAACATGAGTGGGAATTGGCGAATATTTCAAGCGGCGATTCGGCTGCATTTGCTATTCGTGGCGGACGACATAAAATGAATGATAGTGCCGATGGCGACTATACCCGGAAATTCGGTCGTTCTCCAATTCCGGTTTTTAAAAGTGAAAAAGGCCCATCCGAGTTTGCACCAGGCTTAAAAGAAAGTTATGAGCAATTTTGCACAGAAATTATTGAATTTGAAAAGACCGGTGCT
>Ga0209434_1001509_pt1 | contig 10508 bp, 16 predicted proteins | sample ETNvirnome_2_300_FD_184068 | JGI IMG/M metagenome (GOLD analysis project Ga0209434, IMG submission 184068) | Marine viral communities from the Pacific Ocean - ETNP_2_300 (SPAdes) (version 2) | ecosystem: Environmental > Aquatic > Marine > Oceanic | place: Pacific Ocean | collected 2013-06-22 | reverse complement strand
TGCTCACCAACAGTCTTCTGAGTTCTTCTCCCAATACCATAGGTTGAGATCGCTGTTTAGCACTCTTACCTATATAAATATTCTTTGACTCTAATACTGTGAATCCTTTATTTGTTAATGTAAAATTATTTCCAGCACCAAAATTTATATTACGTTTTGCTGACATGGTTAAATCGCCACCATTTTCTCCTTGAGCATCAAATGTAATTCTATCAGAGAACATTATTATCTGATCATATTCAGTTTGTTCTTCTGAAGTTTCTTTTATACTACCATAATCTATATGAAATCTATCCTGTAATCCAATGCTTTTTTCAACTGTCCCACTTATCTTATCATTTCCAGCACAAATTGGAAATCCTTTATAACCACTTTCCTTCGATTCATATCCTTTTATTATTACTTTATTTGACGATAAGTCTGTAAAATCTGGAAAATAATCTGATATTTGACCGATTGATAATAATCCCATAATAGATCCATTGTTCGCCCCTTCTGACCCTGCGCCGTTATTATTAGCAACAACAATATAAGGATTCACAAATCTTGTACCAAACCTAATACAATTACCATATCTACCTTCAAGAACCAAATCTGTTACATTTGAATCCAATTCCACATCAGAACCTATTTCACCAAAACCCATACCAAAAGGCCTATCCAAATCGTAATTTTTGTTTTTACTAACTTTACTAATATCTGTCACAAATGGATAATTCATATTATATCCGCCAGGCGAATCTTTAGCTTCCGTGTAAAGCTTTAATATATTATACCAATCATCTGGGGTATAATTAGGATCATTCGTAGTATTGAGAGGCCCAAGATAATAATATTTTTTTGAATGACGTGGTATTTCCGTATAAATTATCGAATCACCTCTTGTTATGGAATCACTAAAACCCCGAAATAAAGGTCTGGCTATAAGATTTGACTTATGTGGATGGAGAAGTGGGTCCTCAAACGTAGATGTAAATATAACACATTGACTAACATTTTTTGGTACATCATTGATCGGTTCTATATGATCTTCTATATCTTTCATTGCATTTATAGCCTTTTCAACATGACCATGATGAAATGTAAATTCAGACGATTGAACAGAATCTTTGTTAGTCTGACCTTTAACATTTGATTGTTGTGGATGTTCATATGGAAGCGTCACTAACTCTCTATCCTTTTTCTAATTTTATTCATTTCTATTTTATCTGATTTATCTTGAAGTGAAGCAGCAGCTTCTTCTAAAGTATCTATTAATTCTTGTTTTTCTGCATCTGATAACAAGGAAGTATCATCAGTAAAATCTATATGTTTATTCATAATCCGTTGGATTACTGTAGCCAACTTTAATAAATTATCATCGTTCTTTACTGCAACATCAAATAATTCTTTTAAAACTGGACCTACAATAGCAACATCTTCTATAGATTGTATGTAGCCATGCACCTCTTGGATAAAAAGGTCAATTTGAGTCTTTTTTAATTTAGAATTCTCGTATATCTCTTTGGATAAATCAGAGAAGTTCTTATCGTCGAATATTTTAAAATCTTTTTCCATGACATTCTAATAATAAATATAGAATGTATAGAAAGTTATAATGAACCAGAAAGGTTAAAATTTTCTATATGACCGTATTTTAATACTTCTTCTTGAAGTTTAGGATAAATTTTGCGAAATACATTTGATATTTGAGTTATTTTAGAAGTTTTAACATCAGTCATTTCACGTATCATAATATAAATTGCTTTTTTATTAAAGTTATCAATTGAATCTTTGTTTTTACACAAATATAATATTGATTCAGCAATTTTTCTATCATTTTCTTTTAGAAATAAATTTTCTAATTCCTTATCAAAATAACTTATAGTCTTTTCAAATATATCAGTCGATACAGATTGTTCAATATTTTTATCAATTACTCCTGTATCATAAAGAGAATCAATGTCATCATGACTTTTCATTTTTTTGTAATTAGCATTATTATTAAGAATCAAATAATTTTTAGCTACTACAGAAAAATAACTAAAAGCTTTACTACCTTTAGTTTCATCGAACTTATGTATGTTTATTACTAAATTCGATACTACTTCATTTTGTAAGTCTCCAAATGAATAATCAAAATACGAAAATTTATACGTATTGATTATATTTTCAACTAACTTTAAAAACGCAGGGTGGATTATTTCGGTGTATATTTTATGTCTGAAAGCAATATCTTCTGAATGATTATATTCTATAATTGCGTTGTGCGTTTCAGAACCAAAGTATATTTTACTCTTCTTTTTTCTCTTTCTTTTCATCATCAACTTCTCCTGTTATTTCAAATAATTGGTCAAGTTCGTCACCCAGTTGTTTCAATTCGTCAAAAAAGAAACCAACTTCATCATCGGCTTCGAAGTGGCCACTGTCATCTATCATTTTAAGTTGATGTTTTATTAATTCAATTGTAGTATTTATATTTAAAATTATTAATTCATATTGGTTAATTCGTTTTAGTGCATAAAAAATTACCACACCAAAAGATGATGCAATAATTCCAAGTAAAATAGTTGTTATTAAATGTAGCAATTAACACTCGCCAATAATTTGATTCATCAATTGTTTCCATTCATCATCATCAAATTTATCTTCGTGTTTATTTAATTCTTCAATAAATAGCAATTTTATATTTTCATATTGGTCCATTTTATTTTTATATAAAGTATCATCTTCATAAGAAATAATATCTAATATGCCATTTACACAAACATTTAATTCCAATAACCTATTTTTTACCATAGTAAAAAATTCTTTATTTTTTTGTTGTTCAATTTCTAAATCATCAAGTCTATTTAATATATTGACAATTTGATTTTTATTGATTTCCATATATCCATAAATAGTTTTCCCATTAAAAAATCAATTATCATTTATGTTTAATTATTTTATTTTTTATGCCAAAAATTATGTTTTTGTAAATCAAATATTTTATTTCGCAACTCTACATCTGCGTCGTTATCATCAAAGACCTTTATCTCGTGTTCTTTGGCTCTTTTTATTCCTTCTGGGATATCACTATCATCATTTTTATTTCCCATTTCTATTTCTAACTCACAACCCAAATGATTAGTACCCGAACCAATGTAATCAACACCCACGTCAAAAGTACTTTTGCCACATATAGAACATACCCAATCCTTTCGAGCCTCTTGTTCATCCAATTCATATTTGGTATATTCTTTGTAAGAACCTTTAGTTTTTAATGCAGCAGAAATTAAACCTGAAACCATGTTTCTTGCAGCTTCAGATGCTAAATTGATTTGACTATTGGATATATCATCTAACACATCTTTAATTATTTGTTTCATTTAATACCTCTTTTTTACATTGTTTCCAATTATTAATAGCAACTTCATCTGCTTCTATTTCATATGGATGTTTGTTTTTGATTGCTTCATTTAATGTTAAATTATTTAGATAACGAGTATACCAAGACGGTCTTTGTAAGTAATGAGTATATTCATGAATAAGTGTAGAAACAAAATCATCTATGTTTTCCATGGCATTTGGATAAATAATAATTTCATTATTATCACCGACAAATTCACCCATTAAATCAATTTCATCCATGTCAATTTCTATATATGGATAATGATCATAATACTTACTTAATCCAAATTTATTCATACACCAATCAATTACTTTCTCACCAACGTGCTCAAGTGTATCCACAGATACAAATTCTTTGATGGTATATGTTTTGTTCATTAATAAATATCCATTCCAGCATCGCCGAGTGTTTCTAATTCTTCCCTACCGTCACAATCAGAATAATCATCAGTTCCAACATCTTCCAATTCATCTTCAGCATAATACTCAAGATTAACTCGTTTATTTTTTTTATAATTAGGACTTGATAATGTTTTTTTATCAATCGATCTCATTTGTTTTATATCATCTTTACTAAGCTCAAATTGAGACATATCTATATTTATTTTTTTCACAATTTACCTCTTATGATTTATTAATTATTGGGGCACGGAAGAAAGGAAGAAAGAACCATGCCCCCCATTAGAATCTCGAATTCGAGATTCAATTCTTTTATAGAACGATAACCTATTTGACATCCAGTATAATATAACAATAAATTCATTGTTAGTCAAGTATTTTTTTATTTATTACTATTTATGTTTATTAAATTAGTTGGCCAATTCATCTTATAAAGATGTACATTTGTATACTTGTAAGGTTTAACATCTGTAGATTCTAATATGTCAACATAATTAACATACTTTGGATTCATCGTATCTCGTACATTATACACACCATCTTTATGCCCATTTGGTGTTCCTTTAATAAGAATGAAATCTCCATAGTCAAATGGTCCACCCCACCTTTTTAAAAGATTACGAGATAATGCCACAAATCTATAATCACTTGCTTTACTAATACTAATACGAGTTCCATCTGCTGTAATATTTGGTGTACTATCTGTTTCACGCCTCGTTGGTCTGTACATTGTTACATCAACCTCTACGCCATATTTATAAAATTCTTTTAATTCTGATCTTAAAGTTTCAATAACAACTGTTTGATTATCTAGTTGAGAATTATAAAATTGCTTATTTTTTTCTATTATGTTAATAGAAAAAAACCCATTTATTACTATAACCAAAAGCACGTATGCTATAAGTTTATTATTATTATTTGTCATAATCATATTCCTTTTCTTATTAATAAGTAGAAATTTTAAATCGTTAAAATTTGGAAATTTGGGGGAATGTAGGACTTGCGATTACCTACAACTCTCTGCTCAGATTTTATTGCCCTTGTACCTAACACCCACCAGTTATGGTGATTCTTCTCAAGATGGTTAATCCCATTGAAGTGAGTACAACCTCTGTGCCATTACCTTATCTCTCTGAGTTTAGATTAATTCGGTCATGAAAGTAGGATTTCAGTTTTACCCTTACCTACAACAAGGTCTAAAGAATCGCTTCTTTAATTTTTCAGAAAGTACATTAGACAACCGATGTCTCGGTGTAGAAATAGAATTTCACCACTTCTAAACTCACCACAAGTTTGCCTTGGACTACCTTATGGGCTTCTAAAGGATACCCATTGTTCGGTCAATTCCATACAGAGTTTATAACTCTCTGCACTTTTCCAAAACTCCAAATTTTCAAAAAACTAAATAAAAATTTAATAGTTAGGGGGAAGAGAGAGTAGTGACCGAGCTACGATGTACATCTCAATTCCCTCAGATTATCTCTCAATTCAACGACCAGTTTGTATGGATTTTCTCTTTGTCGGAATAGAAGTTACCAACTTCCTTAAATCTCCCCTCGGCTCTTGGTCAACTAGCTTACTTATTTAACGACCTATCGGGTTCAGAACTCTCTTGAGATTGCTGATTTGTAACCTAACCTATTTTCAAAAAACTGTTGCCAGGGTTTCAAATTCGGTAGAAACCCAGTAACCACCATGCTCCCTTTTTAACGTGGCTGAGTCCCACTTATTAAATTATCTATCACCCAAATATTCGGGTTCCCAAACTTCATCTGGAACATAAAGATCGGAATTTATTTCTAAAATAGTTTCTTCATAGATGTCAACCAATTCACCACAAGATTCCATACCTGCTGCTGAATATTCATTACCATCTTCATCATAACCAAGAACTTCAACTTCTCTGTCATATGGTCCGTGAGTATCATAAACATCTACTACTTCACTAAATTCAATTCCATTTACTTTCATTATTATTTTCCTTTTTTATTTTTTTCAATTCTTTTATTAAATTTATTGTACATCGTATTAAGTGCTGCACGTTGTTTCTCTGTAAGACTAGCTCTATTCTTAATTTGTGTTTTTATACTATCTAAAAAATATTCCTTATCTGATGTATAACTTCTACTATACTCCGCCTCATTTAATTTGTCTTTAAGTAATTTAATCTTACTTAATGAATTTTCAATAAATTCTATTTTCTCTTTTTGATATCCAGGACTATTTTCTTTTTTTAACCATTTAGTATAACCTGAAACAATTTTATTAATAGCAGATTCCATCTTCGATGTAATCTTTCTACCACCCACTAAAGCTGAATGCATATTAAATATAAATTCATGATATGAATCAGTACTATCCTTTGGAATATAACGAACATCTTCTGTAATAACTTTAAGTTGTTTTATTCGTTTTTCATATTTTGATTTATTATATTCCATCTCTTTTTCTATTTCATCAAGTCTATTGCCATTTACTTTTGTTATAGTTTTACTTTTAGGTTTTTTATAATATCGTGATTTTATATAAGCATAACTGTCATGATTTGGCAAATTAATATTATTCATAATTCTTTATTTGATATTTTAGTTAACTGCCCAGCATATTTTAACATTTTTTTTCGAGCAATTTTTATCTGTTTAAATGTAAGAAAACCAGTCTTATTATAAAATTCTGAAAAGGAACTCATTATCTCACCATCAACACCACTAAAACCAATGCCATTATTTTCATGAGTATCACCAAAAACCTTTTCACTTTCAGTTTGTAAATCATAAATTCGTAACATTCCTCTAATAACAGCATCATTGCGGTTTTCTATTAAATCTTTAATTTCTTCCTTTTTCCAAACTTTCATTTACTTCCTTTTTCCTATACCCTAATATACGAATAAAAACATATACAAGTCAAGCCTTTTTTTAATTATTTTACTTTTTTATAATACCTTTATATTTCATATCATCTACTATTTTATCTATATGTTCTTTAGATTCTTTTAAATCAGGTTCTTCACCAAATCGTTCTTTCATTTCTTGTCTATAATACTTTATGGCATTTATCTTTTGACCGTCAGCTAATAAATCTTCTATACCTTCTTGTATTTCTAACATATCTAAACTATCATGTTCACCGGTTTTAACCTTATTTCTAAACTTCCATATTCTATTTGCACAGTTCATTATAGAAATTAATTCTTCTCTTTCACTATCTGGATCAATAATTTGTTTACCAGTATGCCAATTTCTAACTTTTCTTGTCATTTCTACTGCTGTTATATACTGATTACTAAATAAAGAACCATCTCCTGATGTTGATTTTTCTAGTTCAGTTTCTTCACAAAGATTAACTAACATATCTAATTTATCTAATATGTGTGCTTTATTCATAATATATGAATATACAAAAAATAATGATATGAGTCAAGCACTTTTTTAATATTTATTATAGATAAACATCAATATTGTATTGGTGTTTATCTTAATCCTTAACTAACGGGAGAAGACTAATGAAGGAAGTCATAACAATGGTCAAAGGATGGGTAGATGACATTGCTCACTTACTTATGTCCTTTGTAGCCATAGGTGCTGTTTCTGAAGTAATTTTTGGAAGCGGAATCTTTGGCGTTAACGTTATTGGTAACCTGACATCAATCATAAACACATTCGGCGAATCTGGATTTGCTGGACTTGTCGCGTTGTTGGTGTTGGTGGGTTTATTTCGTAAGTAGGATAAACGAAGGGGATGGTGGTTTCCTACTTCTGCCATCCCCATTTTTTTAACTTTTATTTTTTGAGTATTCATTAATTATTTGTGCTGTAAAAGTATAGAACTTAGCTTCCTTTTCTTTCCAATAACTGGTTGGTAAATTAGCTTTATTACAAAGACTATCTAACCATTGCTCAAATGACCATCCAATTTCTGTAGCTACTTGTGGAAGATAAACTGCACTCTTACCACCACCTTCAACTATTAATCCGTGTTTTCCAATTTCTATATCTTCTAATTTAGTTTCTTTCAATAAAGACAATACAGATATTTCTATCTCTAACTCATCTACTTCATCAAAACGAACTGGAGGAAATCTGTGATCATTTAATGCCGAATTTCGTGTTGATGTGATTATATTTCTTGCTAAAATATCTACTGGTACAATAACTCCTATACAACCACGTAATGTTTCATTCTTTTTTAATGTAACAAATACTCCTGCCTTCTCATTAAAATATGGGTCTGTTAATTCTGGTTGAGGAGTATGTCCTAATCCTTTAACGTCAGAATTTAATGTCCATCTTGCCAAATCTATTGCTTGTTGTTCTTCTTTAATCATTCCAAAATGCTCCTATTGATGTGTAACCTACTACTCTATTTCTGTCTCCAGCAGTATCACCAGAGTTTCTATAATCTAATATTTTGGGTTTAATACCTAATTTCAAAAAAGACATTATAGGACCAAATCCACATGCCTCAACTAATTTATTGTCATGTGCATCAACCAAATCTGGTATCCTATCCATTGAAATAAAACCTAAAAAATGACCATCTATAACATTTGCTTTTTCATATGAATGAAAATGAGATAAGTCTGATGATATGATAATTAAATTTTTCTTGCCCATATAAGACTCTAATATATTTTTTCCTAATCTAATAGATTCATCATTTTGAAATCCCATAACTAATGGAACAAGTTTCCAACCATCCTTTAATACTCTTTGTAAAAATGGAAGTTGTACTTCAAGTGAATGTTCCTTACCAAAACCTAAATGTGATTTCTGAACACCATAATTTTCTAATGTATCACTATCAGCAGTTTCCACAACTCCAAGTGGCGTTTCTAATCCTTCACCATGCCAAGTTGTTATTCCGTGAAATCCATCGTGGTGACTTGGTGCTAATATAATCACCTTTTCGTATTCTCTATCCATTAAATGTTTATAAGAAACTGCTGCCGTAAGTCCCGAATATATGTATCCAGCATGAGGACAAACAAATCCAATCGGGTCTCCATAATCTTTAACAATAATAGTGTCTAAAAGATTATCTACTTGAGCAGTTAATGCTTCTTTATCACCTGGATAAAACGTCCCAGCTACTGCTGGTTTTCTAATCATTTAAAAACCCCTTCTAACTTATAACCACAATCACATGTCGGTTTCCAAAATGGAATAACTGAATGCCAGATTCTACTTATCATTGAAGATTTACATTGTGGGCAATATGTAGTTTGACTTTTTGAATCACTAACATTCCCAGTATAAACATATTTCATTCCCATATTTCTTGCAACCTTTCTTGCCCCATTTAAAGTATCTCGTGATGTTCTTGGTAAATCTTTCATTTTAAAATCAGGATGAAATGCCGTAAAATGTAATGGGAGTTTATCACTACAACTTTTAAGTATCCAATCTACCATATCAATAATCTCATATTTATTATCATTATGAGTCGGAATAATAAGGTTAGTTAATTCTACCCATACATCAGTTTCGTTATACAACCATTTAATAGTATCTAATACATCTTCTAAATGAGAGTAAGTTAGGTTATGATAAAAGGTTTCTGTAAATGCTTTTAGGTCTACATTTGCAGCATCTATATATTGAAATACTTCCTCACGAGCTTCCTTTGTAATATACCCATTTGTAACCATAACATTCTTTAATCCAGATTGTCGTGCTAATTTAGAAACTTCAATAATAAACTCACCAAAAATAATTGGTTCGTTGTAGGTATAAGCAATACTCTTACAACCATTATCATTTGCAACTTTTACTATTTGTTCTGGAGTTACATATTGAGAAATTTTATTATCATCTTTAACCTTAGACATATGCCAATTCTGACAGAACTTACAACCAAGATTACAACCAGCAGTTCCAAAACTTAAAATCGTAGAACTCGGTAAGAAATGATTTAACGGTTTCTTTTCAATTGGATCAACAGCAAGTCCGATTACTTTACCATATCCTTCTTGATATAGTGTTCCGTCTATGTTCTTGCGAATGAAACAAAATCCTCTCTGTCCATCTCCGATTTTACAATATCTTGGACATAAAGTACATAAAACCTTACTGAGACTCATCTGGTTAACGCCTTTGATAGGCTTCCACCATTTTGCTATTGGGCTATTCATTTGATTGTGGAGCTGGTGGGAATCGAACCCACGTCCAGTCTGCATTTTCCAATGAGTCGTTACAGCTTAGTTGATTTCCATTAGTAGAAAACAACAAACAACTATGTGGATTCCTTTTACTCAGAACATATCCTTTAACTGAGATTTCATTTATCCTCTAAATCTGAAGTGAGTCGTGTTCAACTTATTTTATGCTCGGGTGTTAAACAACCCAAGGACTTAAGCGTAAGCGTAAGTCGGTTCGTAATTAGAAATAGGTTCAACGAAATCGTTGACAGTGCTTTCACACATTTCTGCATTGGCTAGATGCCAATCAATTACCAACCCTTCAAGCGATTTATCGCTATTTGAGATTGTGAGTATTTTGTAACAAGACCTACTCAATCTTTGCTGCACTCAATTGTCAAATAACACCTGTCGATCGCCGTTTCAGCCCCATATGGTATGTGGGCGGGTAAGTTTTGATACTCACGACCTAAAGTCTCCCGCCCTAACCTCATTATCCTTACTTAAAAGGTATAACTTACTCGTACTGTTACGTCTCCATCTGCAGACAACTCTGAACGAATGTCTGAATTGCCGTAATGATAACCAACACCATACATGG
>Ga0209434_1001503_pt1 | contig 10522 bp, 3 predicted proteins | sample ETNvirnome_2_300_FD_184068 | JGI IMG/M metagenome (GOLD analysis project Ga0209434, IMG submission 184068) | Marine viral communities from the Pacific Ocean - ETNP_2_300 (SPAdes) (version 2) | ecosystem: Environmental > Aquatic > Marine > Oceanic | place: Pacific Ocean | collected 2013-06-22 | reverse complement strand
CAGGAGTGCTTCGCAGGCCGTAAAGGTAACATTCGATGTACCTCTAGAGAGTGAACGTGACATGCTCACACTAAGGATGAGACAGGGTGATGTGGCTCATGCTGATGTCTCTAGGTGTATGGGTCAATTGGCACAATATAAAAAATATGATATAACCACGCCTGAAGGGAAAGCGTGGTATGATGATGGCCAAACTGATAGTTGGTTGTATATGTTCTGGAAGAAAATGCTCGGCAAGGTTGACACTGTTACCGATGACGCAAACGTTCTGCTGGATATATTACGCAAATTTCGTGAGGTGGAAAAGGTATTTGCCCTTGCTAGGATGGACAAAGATTCGAATCCCTATAAAGACACCTACGTAAGTAAGCTAAATTTAGTGATAGGGAGAAGACATGATAGCTCCACCAACGAGGATCACCCCGAAGGCCATATGGCTACGCACTCTCCTATTGGAGTATTAGAGGAGAACGGTTTTGCACCAATTAATCTGAGTGATGGAGTTACCTCAACACAGGTATTCATGCAACTTATTAATGATCTGGGTCTAGGCGCACATGACTTTTCATTTCCATTCATGGAGATGGCTCAGAGCTCAGATCAATGGACAGATGCACGTCAATTTAAAGATGGCATGTACCTTGGTAAGGGTGATGATGGCACACAATACCGGCCCCATATGGCACGGTATTGCAACCTAGGTCGCCTGGCGGGTGAGGCGTACAGGATAAGTAGCCGTGATACCATGATGGATGCCGTCTCTCGTGTTCCCAATTCCCCCTATCCCAAACACACTTCGAAATTTCGCAAAATGCATGTTGCATGGACCCACGGCAGAGCCAGTAGAGAAAGTATGGTAAGTCGCGTTGCACTGACGTGTATGCTTCTTACGAAAGAATTGGCAGTCTCTGCATGCTCTGGTTGGCTGAATAAGATCAAGGATGACCTACCAAATTCCTGGAAGTCTAGAGACCTGGGAGCATCTTCAGGGGAAGAGTGGAAAGATTATTTTCAGGAGATGCTGGGCACCCCCCGTAACGGCTTAAGCGGCATAGACCACCTTCGTATAGGCAAAGTTGGTAATAATCTCATGACTACAAAGACAGCCGGGAATATGTGGGAAAAGTCAAAATTGACCGACTTTTTGTGTATCGACCTGCAGGACCAGGGTGCCCAACATACGTCGGGGTACAATGCCGCACGAGTCCTACCTCTGGAGGATCGTCCAGTAGAGGGTAGTGTTGTATACGATGATGCAAGGTTCTGGTTTAATCAGATGATATCTCCCAGTCAGAAAGGAGGTATCGTGGGCTTTTTCGACACCACTGCAATTAACAAGTACCGTGAGAACCTCCTTCGCACAGCTATTGATAGTACATCCTTTGTGAGGTTCTTATTGGACTACCCCAACCGCCAGGAGTGTGAACAGTACGAGGACTTCTCTTTTGGAGATGTGGATATGGGGAGTGATTGGGAGGGCCCCCAGGAGACGGATCACACGGATCACTTGTTACCCCATATGGTTTTCTACCGCTTCTTGGATAGAATGCAGAAGCAGCTTGCGGATTTTGTGGGAAAATCGGGCAAAATCAACTTCGCCCTCGGGTTTCAGAAATGTGATGAGGGCTATTACTGGCAACAGCAGATTACGGATATCGACGAAACCATCGGCAACGTCAGCGGCGCCAGCTGGCTCCCCACTTTCCCCTTCTCTTTCGCTGAGGCAGTCACTGGCCAGGCGGCTCTGGCGATGGGATGGATGCCTTTTTGGTTGGGTGCAAAATACGGGAATGGTAATTATAAGGTGCAACTATTTTCTTTATTGTTGATGTCCCGTGACCGACGAAATTATGATCGTGCCAGAGGTACAAAACAATTTTACGGCAAATTTGCGGAAGAGGTCACCCTGAAACAATTAAAGGAAGAAGGAATGCCCGAAAACAGCTCCGGCTGGAACGCGGAGCACTACGGCTGGACCGGTCCCATGGAGGCGACCATGGAAAACTGGGAGCTCACCCCATCCATGGCCGTGCTGGGGAACCTGGGATACTCCTCCGGAGGTGGCCCCGACTTCCGCGCGTGGATAACGGAGGGTCTGACCGGGGCTTTTGGCGGGCCCCCTGGCTCGGATGAGAGCGAAGAAATTGTCTATGATGTTGCTAGGCGCATGACAGTTTATTTTGGTAAGGCCGACAAGGAAAGTAACAATGGGATGGGCTCGAACAAATTTCAAGCCAGCTATCAGGCCCAGGCTTACGCAAAGAATGAAGTTAAAGCGAGCCAGATCCAGCTCTTAGAGTCAGCAGGGTACCGGGGATTATCATTGAATACCGTAATGGCCCGCGGCATCATAAATTTAAGTGAAGAATGGGATTATCGAGACTATGGAGTTCATCTTGAGTCCGGCTACTATGAATTTGGTGGAAACTTCTCGCGATCGGATTACACAACAAATCACTACGGGCATCGGCTCCTTCAGATGTTGCGGGGTGAGCGCACGTCGGCATCTTCAAATGCCGATCACGCTAACGCTGCATGGGTATTTGCCGATATCCTAGAATTTGTGGAAGAGTTACAGCAACTGGCAGGCGCGCGTAGTTGTCGCGATAACAAAGGGAATTCAAAGAATTACACCACCAACATTCCCGGGAGTGGTGTCTATGGAGATCAGCAGCACTACTACACCACCCGGTGGCATAATTTAGGGCAGGATTTCTTTCTCGCCCAGGCATTTGAAATGTATTGGCATTTCATTGGTAATTGCATTCCCATGGGTGTATCAAAAACTGCTGAAGACGGTCACGCCGATATTGATGTCCATTGGGGCGAGGGATTTTTGATAAGTAACCCGGAGGCCATTAGGCAATTAATTCTGTATATAGAAATGATAAAGGACCTGTTGAAAAATAATAAGTCATCGTTAGACAGCATTAATAACATTCCCGGAGGAAGTACTTTTGTTGATCTATACTTTAAGGGCGTGGGACACTTTACCGATTATGCTGGTGAGGATAGTTCCGTGATAACAGCACTGCGACAGGATGTGGTAAAGAATGCCCATGATTTCGGCTGGGACTGGATGCTTGAGACCGCATTGGCGCTACTGGCAGATTATAATGCAAATAACCTGTTATGCGCTCATATTGAAGCATACGGTAGGACGGTGTACAGCGCAATTGGAGATTTCAACGACACCTGGCTACCCTCCAAAGCACTCTATTCAAATCAGCAAAAAGCAAGTATTAAACTCTCCTCGATGGCAGGGTCAGATGGTGTGGACCCCTACACTCCACCCATTGGGGGAGGCGCAAACCTCAGGGACAACGATCTTCCCGCTTTGGCGGGTGCCCTTAAGGGCCTTGATGAGCTTCAGGCTGGGCTCAGGATATATAAGTTAGAGGAAGACCAGACAATAAGATCAGGAAAGGCCGGAAACAGGTGGGGCGATTATAGGGCCTATACTGATCATCAGTGGAAAGACAGTGATTCAGAATTTCGTGGCACAAATGAACTATTACTGACGGCATTGACAAATGAGCTAGCTTTAAAAGATAACACTAATATCAGAATTATGGCAGTAGGTCTCCCAGCAGGCATGGTTTCTCACCTCCGCCGCAGTCCGGTTCACTATAAAAAAGCTTCAGGTGAGCCAGAAGAGACTAATTCAGTAGTCCGAATTTCAATTACAAGAATTTCTCATCTATATCCGGGACTTGTATTTCACCCAGTCCAATTTGACTTTAACGTTAGTGTATTTCTGGGATCGGATTTCGGTGAAGGTTACGGGTTTAATCCAGCCGTGCTAGATAAGACGATAGAGGATATCGTTCCTCTTATCAAGTACAAGATGGTCGATCCCCATGCTGGAACCCAGCAGGGTGGGGTGATTCGACACTTTTATGGAGACGATCTGTGGTGCGCTTCTTCCTGGACAGTGGATAGCTATAGCTACTTATGGAATAAGAGTCCAGTGTTCAGGTCATGGATGAGGTTGAGAGGCACCGACCCAGACGGCGCAGACCGACACGGGGATCCTGCCTCATCCGATGGCCAACGGCTGAATAAACAGCTGTTGCAGAATCATGTGTTTGACTATGCTATGAAACTGCGCATGCGTATCCTGTATGGCTTAGATTTTGATGAGAGGACATTTTTCGCTGAGGGTTGGAAATTCCTTAATGACACCTTTGTTGAGACGCAAACTATCGTGTTTTTTGATAACTGGATAAATGCAACGTTGAGTCTGACTGACCAGGATACAATACAACAAAAATTTAAATATCTGCCAATTCCACGAGATGGGGAGAACTATTTATTCGCACCTCGATCGGGTTTTAAAGTTGCACCCTATTGGAAGAAACCTGATGAGGATAAGCCGGGTATTTTTCCTATTGTACCTTCCCAGTGTAGGGTGGGTGATGCATCAGATCTCAAGGGGGCAATTAAATTCAAAAAATTAACACTGCCAGAGTTACGAATGTTGAGGATGGTGTGCGCGTCTCCGGTCATGGCCCCTAATTTTCATGCACAAAGATTATTCCAGCCCAACATCTTTGATAGGGTATTTTTAGTGCCTGTTGACATCGATAATTTCCTAATAGACAAAGATAAGAGTGGGCACACTGGGAATGCTTACCAAAACCTAGTTACAAGTGGAATTATTGATATTGACACCACCACAGAAGATGCTAGGTTAAACATTGACCAAAGAGAGGGCCAGGAGGTATTTATGCTTGATCAATTTATAGTCCAGTCTGAATTATTAACAGGGAATTAAGATGTCTTCCGAAACAGTTTTTCTATCAGATCCATCCAACCCAATTACTGTCATGGATGTGGCCGGTCCTGAGTCACTGAGTGCGACTTTCATGTATAACTTTTATACTCCTGATGAGACTATCAATGATAAAGGGTATTCAACAAGCTTTGCTAATATGTTTGGACAGTCGGTTATTAGTGGAGTAGGAGAGGGGGTATTTAGCATTAACGCAGGTCCTGACCCTATGACAGCCGCCGAAGCCCATGCAGGAGTATCATATGCAATTCAGAGAGAAATCCCACGCTATATCACAATTAATATTACGGGAATATCTGCTAGCATCTTTGCAAAATTTTCTACGGATATAGATAGTAAGCTTGAATCATTGGGTCTGGTGGATTCCACTGCTCTTATTAAGGCAAATTTGGGTACTGGTCAGGATGATTCATCTCTCTCTACTAGCGCAATCACGGATAAATATGTCACTTTATCGTTGCAGGATAATGACTTGCATATGCAGATTGCACGTGAATTACTTCTTACTAAAGATATACACTCCCCAAAGAACAATTCTAAATTTGAAACTGAGCAACTAGTTGATTGGATCTCAAATAAGGATGGAGACTACACCAATAATATACGCGGACCTTTCGGCGCTGGAACGACAGGTGATGTCGGAGAGTTTTTCCGAAATGCAATTGCTGCAGTGCATAAACAACGGGCCGGTGTGTATGTCGTTCCCCCCGAGGATTCTCTAACCGGAACCCGACAGGGAACGACACCAGGTGAGGATATGTCGGCGCAAAATTTCGTTGGTCAGATCAACCCACAGTGTTTTAGTGATCTATTAATGACCGGTTTAAGTAATGCGATGAATCCATTTTCAAGTGATTTTGCCAATGATGTTGAGCTCGCAAATCTTATAACGGCAAATTATAAAGGGACCGACTCAAGTACAGATAGTGATACGTACAACGTGCCAATTACACCTATTGCTCAGTCTGAAGTACAAGGTTTGTCTATCGCCACCATGGAGGCATTAGGGATTGATAGTACAGCTGACATGTTCAATGATACACAAATTGTCCCGTTAGGTTACATCCTGGATAAATTTGAGATGTTAAATGGTACAAGATATCAACATACACCGATTATTTTTGGTAATTGGAAAGCTCAGAGCGGCTTAGATACGAAAGTTAAGGTAGGTTCACGATATTTCTACCAGGCCCGGGCCGTTTATCTTGTCAAGTTGAAAGTGGTCGGAGACAATAATGAGGCATATTCAGTTTGGGCACTATTTCTTTCAAAACCTAGTGCGTCTGGGGAGGTAGTGTGTGAGGCATATAAACGTCCACCAAATCCTCCCAACGAAATAAAATTTATCTATGATTTCACGCACGACAATCTTACCATTCATTGGAATTTTCCAGTTGAACCACAACGAGATGTAAAATATTTTCAAATATTTCGCAGGACCTCATTCCTTGAGCCATTTCAATTAATTAAAGAGTATGATTTTAATGATATTATTCTCAAAGAACCCTACAGTAATCGAGAGGAATTAGGAAGGATTAATCTCATTGAAAAGATGGTTGGGAATGCTAGGACATTTTATACAGATAATGACTTTAATAAAAATTCCAGCTTTATATATGCAATTGCTGCATTGGATGCACACGAAAATATATCAAATTATTCAACACAATTTCAGGTAAGTTTTGATAGATTCAAAAATCAATTGCAGGTTGATCAGGTTTCGCCATCAGGTGCTCCTCGCTGCTATCCTAATTTTTTTCTGGCACCTACTGTTGATGGAATAAAGCAGGAATCCATCCTAGTTGAAGATGCGATAAAGGTGAGTAAGCATAGAAAATTTTCTGTATATCTTGATTCACATGCATTAAAAATTTTAAAAGAGGATCCTGAAAATAATGGCAAGTATGTTGATGCCGAACATTTGGTTTTTTCGGAACAGCTAGGCCTACCGGGGGAGCTGGATACAACCCGGAGTAGAATTGATAGGGCAACTGCAAACGCACTATATAAATTTAACAGGGAAGGAAAATATTTGATGCAAATTATAAACATGGATAATGGTAAAACAGAAGAGTTAAGTTTACGTATAGAAGATAGTCGGGTGCCGGGGAAAATTATCCCTGGTTATGTCAATCCATTTGCTGGAAATGGTACATGAGATAATCTGTATAGATTTTAGGTGAATTACCACTCTCAATGTTTACAGGCACCGGTGGAGTAATACTTTTATGCAAATTATAATAAAAAAAATGGAAAGCTGTGGGACGAATATTTATTGATGATACTTGAGGTAAGATAAATGGGATTTTTAGATCATTCAACAAACAATATTATCGTTGATGCTGTCTTGACAGACACCGGTCGACGTTTTTTAGCAAGAAATGATGGATCTTTTTCAATTGTGAAATTTGCTATGGCGGATGATGAAGTTGACTATAGTATAATCAAGCAGTTTGGACGTACCGTTGGGAAGGAAAAGATATCCAAGAACGCGCTGGTTTTAGAAGCACAGACTAATGGTGGCTTGGCCCTAAAGTATAGGCTTTTGAGTATTAGCAATCCGAATTTGGTGAGACTACCAAGCTTTGCATTCAAGGGCCTTAGTACTACGTCACCCTCAGTTTCGATGACACGGGGCCAAATAACCGGTCGCACGACGAGTAATGTTGAGGAAGTTATTATTGAACAAAGTATTACAGATGTCAATAGTGTCGATATTGAGCTGGTTGATAATGCATTCCTGGTTTCAATGAGAAATGATTTTATACGATTGGCAAAGGGTGGTACTGCCTTAACTCCACAGGATTTAAATTCAGACAGGATGGCAACTTACTTTACGTCTCGAGATGCCGCCTTAACTGCGAAGGGAGGTGCTCGATTAACCATACAGTTACAAACCAAATCAATTACGGATTCACAATTTACCACATTCGGAAATTATAATAGTAAGGCTACGATAACAACCTTTGTAGAATTCACCGGCTTGAGTTCAGGTCAGAGAACTACATTACAGATTGATATATCAAAAACCTGACGAGGAATAAATGGCAACCTTTAAAGACTTATCCGCAGCGGACATTAAGAGTAGCACGTCCGTTTTAAACCAATTAATTGATATTGTTCAGGCTGATATTTCTAGTTCAAACACTAGACAGAAATACCAGGTTTTTGTTACCGGTGGAATAGGGCCGGGTGTCACGTCTTCCCTACATCAGACTGTTTACGACCAGGATTTTACCCTACAGACTGCAAATCCTCTCTTTGATATGACATTTGGTCTATATGTCAGTGGGGGAGTCGTAACCGGAAGTTCCACCGGGGAAGACGTAAATGGAAAGTTATTATTTCCATCGAATTCATTGATGATGCGAGAGAAGATAAACGTGTATCGCCAGTTCGCACAGTTATTAAAGGGGGATGCAACACAGCAATTTTACTCTCCTCCCAACAGCACTAGTGCCGACGACCGAATAGACAATGCACTATTCTTAGGGTTCAAGAGATTATTTGCAAGGGATAAGATTAAGCGTGAGACCTTTGCAATGAGAGTTTATAGTAGTGCCAGTTCATGTAGACCTGGAGAGGATGGTGCACTTACTATTACTGGACAGGAAAATATTCATCAAACCACCATTTCCGGAGCCATGGTTGTTACAGACTTGGGAGCCGCATCTAATCAGATTCGGGTTTCATTTGGTGGAGAGGTTGCTGCCCTTGTGGATGCAGCTGATACAGGGAATAAGGTGGGCCTGTTATATTATGATCAAGGAATTGCGGTCCTTGATATGTCGGCTGTTTTCTCTGGTAGCCAACAGGTGTCAGGTACAATTAGTGCCATGGCGGACGCGTCGACAATAGATGCCGCTACTACGGCGGGTGGTACCACGGTAATGGGAAATGCAGTAAACAATCCTGAGGCTGCGTTTATACCGGATTTCCTAGTGTCTGCATCAATGGATAATGTAATTGACCACGTTGCGTCCACCAGATTCCAGTCCGGGTCTGCATTGACGGCGGTTACATTTCAAAATCAGACAAATATCAACTCCACACTAATATTCTGCCGTGCCAGTGCTAATGAGTTTAACTATTCATCCAATCCAACATTCACTAATACAACTGATGACAGGATAGTCGTTATCCAGGAGGGGGAGGAAACTGCCCAGAGAACATTTAGTTTTCCAACGGGTATTGGATTATATGATGCAAATGATAATCTTCTAGCTGTTTCGAAATTGTCACGTCCGGTTGAGAAGAATGATGAAAAGGATATTACATTTCGAGTTAGGTTAGACTTTTAATACGGATTAATACGGATCTTGGGATGTCAGTATGGGAATTATTAAGCTCGGTTCACGAAATTTCGATCAGAGCACAATTGTCACATACCCAAGTCGATCCTACAGTAGTGGATCGTCTGCTTCCTCAGGTATTACTGCGTTAGGTATAACGGGATCTATTTTTCCATTTGTAGACCGGTCACACTCTATAAAGGGTGCAGAGGTGCTTTTGGACACAACGGTAGCCTTCAGCACTGATCATTCTGATCCAATGACCTTACAGGAGATTGTGGACGCACTTATTAAAGAGAGTTCAGAGGCTACAATTGAGAAAGATGGTAACATTACGGTCAGGGAGTTGACTCAGGCGGAGACATTAATAGATTTTGTCAGGGCAATGCCCCAAAGTACCAGGTCACTGCAGGAAAAGCATATAACACGTCGTACACAGGGTGCACCACAGGGACGCCCCAATGAAGAATTAACATCTCCTGGTAGCAGAGCTCATCAGGATGCATATGCATTTAAATTTGTTGAGAATACACTATCATCATTTTATATGAGTACATTTCCAGGTGTGGGAATGGACTACAGAAATTATCACAGTCTAAATTTCTTTACGGCTTCCAATGCGCGCAGCGATACTGCGTTGATATTTCCTGCCACTACAATGTCTGTACCTGTAGCGTATGGGGGCGCGCGTTTCTGGATTAAGGAATTCGATTCTCCATATCGACCGAATGAGGGATTCACATTCAGCTTTTATATCAATCCTCGATATAACGATCCATATGATTATGTTAGTGATAAGGCAAAAGAATTCAGGGCCGGCACAATTATGCATATGTCTTCGTGCTATGCAATTTCACTGGTAACCGGTAGTTCATTGGGACAGGATGAGAAACCGGACCAATTTCGAATAATGCTCCAATTGAGCCACAGCGCTGATGTATCACCGAGTGAAGTTGACCTGACAGTTGAGGGTAATAAAAATGTCACTAACGGAGGATATGGTAATCAGGCTCGAGCCTATCCAGAGGATCTAATTTTTCTAACATCAGATTCCGGTTCCTTGAAATATAATCACTGGCACCATGTGGCCATTACATGGGGTGGTCCGGCTATTAATGAGTGTAGTGGAAGTATCTATATCGACAATAAGCTTGATACACAATTTGTGTTGCATAATTCAGAGAGCGCCTTCACTAGGTTCTTTCCTCCCTATGGGCCTTCTGTTGCCAACCCTGCCGGGCTTGAACCCCAACTCACCGGACGTGGTGGAACCCGGGATCCGGATGCACTCATAGTAGGAAATTACTATGAGGGTAGAAATCGCATTGATGACAAGAGTGCCATAACATTATTTTTTAACAAAGAGGTGGAGGCCTGGGAAGGTATTGATAGGTCCGCGGAGTCTGTGAGTATTGCATCTTCACTCCAGCCCTCA
>Ga0209434_1001501_pt1 | contig 10531 bp, 5 predicted proteins | sample ETNvirnome_2_300_FD_184068 | JGI IMG/M metagenome (GOLD analysis project Ga0209434, IMG submission 184068) | Marine viral communities from the Pacific Ocean - ETNP_2_300 (SPAdes) (version 2) | ecosystem: Environmental > Aquatic > Marine > Oceanic | place: Pacific Ocean | collected 2013-06-22 | reverse complement strand
ATTGCTTATTGATATCAGGCGCCAGGTCAAGAAAGTTGCAAACACAATTTTGTTCGAGCCGAATCGTGATGAGACGCTTGCAAGATTTAGTTCGGCAGTTGATCCGATACTCGCTACCATTCAACAACAACAAGGTGTTGAAAGATATCGTGTACAAATAGACACTACGACAACAACGCAGGCAGATATTGAAAATAACACAATCAGAGGAAAAATATTCTTACAGCCGACAAAGTCAGTCGACTTTATTGAGCTTGATTTTGTTGTGTCAAATACCATTGACACAGGGGCCTAAGCTTTGTGACGCTGGAGTATATTTAGTTTAGTAAGAATTTCAAGGAGATTTTAAATGGCAGAGACACTCTCAGTAACGGACATGCTTCCGAATAAATTTGAACCGAAAAGGAAATTTCGGTGGGTGTTTGCATTAGAAGGTTTAGATTCATTTCTGATGAAAACGGCGGCACGTCCTACGGTCACAACTACAGAGCAAGAAGTTCCGTTCATAAATTCATTTCGGTATATCGCCGGAAAAACAAAGTTTGAGCAGATTACTGTAACTCTGCATGATCCAATTGCACCCTCCGGTGCCCAGCAGGTGATGGAATGGGTCCGGACAGGTTTTGAGTCAGTTTCAGGCCGTGCAGGCTACGCTGATTTTTATAAGAGAGATTGTCAGATTAAACTCCTGGATCCGGTTGGTACGGTTGTAGAGCTTTGGGATCTCAAGGGATGTATGCTTGTTTCAGCTAATTATGGAGAGCTGGATTACGCAAGTGAAGATCCAACTGAGGTATCTCTGACGATTCGAGCAGATAATATCGTTCTTCAGTTCTAGAATTATTTTTAAAAATTAATATTTTTATAAAAGCCCACTTCGGTGGGCTTTTTTTTTACAAGTTTTTCTTCATGCCTATATTATATTCTAAAGTCTAGGTGCAATTTTAGACTGCAAATTAAGGATAATCAATATGACACAAGATAAGGATAGAGGTGCTAGGAATGAAGTATTCTCAGCGGCTCAGGCTCATAGGCAAGGCATTCAAACTAGAAATGTGATGGAGGCTGATTTTGGGGTCACCATTCCGGTTGAAAGTGTTCCTCTACCCTCATTAGGAGTGGCATACACTGTTGACAGCCCACTCCATGGGAAGGAGACGGTCGAGGTAAAGGCTATGACGGCTCGAGAAGAAGATATACTAACCTCAAGGGCACTAATTAAAAAGGGCTCTGTTATTACTGAACTTCTTCGTTCATGTATAGCGAATAAAGATGTCAATCCAAATAAGATGCTTTCTGGTGATAGAAATGCTCTAATGACCGCAATTCGAATCACGGGATATGGTGCAGACTATACAGTTGAGGTCGAGTGTCCGGCGTGCAACGAGAGATCCAAGCAGACATTTGATCTCACTGAGCTTCCAATTAATAGGCTTGGAATTCCTCCGGTGGAAGTGGGCAATAATATTTTTGAAACTGAATTACCGATGACAAAGAAAAAAGTTCAGTTTAAGTTTTTGACCGGTGAGGATGAGCGTGAGATGACAGTGATAGCTGAGAGGCGTAAGAAGAGCGGAATGACTGGGGACACTATGGTTACTCAGAGATTTAAACAACAATTAATTTCCGTTGCCGGCATTTCCGATCGGTCAAAGATTAATACCTTTATTGGACATATGCCAGCTGGAGATTCGCTTTATCTTAGAAAATATATCGATCGTCATGAGCCCGGGGTTGACATGAAGGCATGGATGGAATGTGCACAGTGTTTTGAGAGCTCGGAGGTGCGCCTTCCAATGGGCGCCTCGTTTTTTTGGCCTGACCTCGAGTGATAAAGAGATTTTTCTCGAGCCAATTTTTGCATTAATGTATTATATGGGCTTCACGTATAGTGAGGCATATTCACTTCCGGTCTATCAGAGATTTTGGTTTTTGACTCGCCTAAATAAGGAATTGACAGACTCCAGTGGCCAACAGTCACGTGCTTTACACGATAATGACCCCACTTCTCGTGCATGGAGCGGAAACACCCGCACTAGCTCACCCTCCAGGTTAAGAAGATTCACCTAGCAACTGATAGTTATTATAATGAAAAGAAAGCCAGATATAGATGGTAATGATCAATTACGTGGACTTTTTGCCCGGGCAATTTTGGATGAGAATATTTCCATTGATATAAAAGGGAATTCCCATTATGGGCAGGTGACTAGAGTGGTTCTGGAGGCGTCCAGGCATCTTTTTAACACTTTGCAAAAAAAGAATGCATCTCTTGAAGATATTCAAGAAGCACTCATTCGAAAACATCATGCTGCTGCCAATTATCAAAAAATATTTAATACCGTATGGTACTTTTAAATTTTTCTCGCAGGATACTTAATACTAACATGTAGGATTGATGTATCATGGCAACCGGAGATCTCGGCGAACAGGTAGCGCTTCAAAAAGAAATTAATAAGCTACTGCAAGATAGACATAAGTTGCTTAGGCGAAACAAGAAACTATCGGATCAGATCTGTGATGCCGCGAAGTGTGTTACGGAACATTCGACAGGCGCCGCGGGCGCAAACGCCCAGATGCAGACCAGCCTTCGAGATAGCCTGGAGCCGGCTGAGGAATTGGCTGAATCATTCGAGGATATAGCTGACAGCGCCGATGATGCTCGCGGGGGAATAGGGGATGCGTTGTCGGGCCTGATGTCGAGTGGCTGGGCCAAGGGTGCTGCAATTATCGGTGGCATTGGTAGCGTCTTCCTGAAGGTGACCGGGCTTATCGGTGGATTTATTGACATAATGGGTGCTGCCGTAAAGGGAATATTCAGCATAGCCGCCTCAATAGTTGCAATACCATTTAAATTTATTACCGGTCTGATATCAATGGCCGGCAATTTAACGGGGCAGACTAGTGCTCTGAGAGAGGCCTGGGAGGATATACGTGAGGTCTGGGGTGATACATCTTCGAAGGAAGGTAAGGCGGTCCGTGGAAATATTCGAGGCCTACGCCGGGAATTTGACCAGGCTGCTAGCAGTGGTACCAAATTTCGAAGGATCTTTGGGTGGGGTAGTGAGGGACTCGCTAAGGCGTCGAAAGAGTTATTGGAGATGTCTCAGGCTTTAGGCTCATCATTTCACCACCTATCGAAGACCTGGGATACGGAGACCAAGGCGTCGCTACTTCGTTTGCGTCGTGGACTGGGACTGTCCATGGAGGCTTTCGGGGCAATTGGAAAGCACGCCGCAGCAATGCGCAAGGACATGGTAAAGGAACTCGAGGACATTGGTAAGATGTCACTGCATATGTCCAAAGTGACTGGGATATCAGCAAAATCTATCAGTAGGGACTACGGTGAGATGGCGGCTGATGTTGCGAGTTACGGTCATATGGATATGAAGACAAAGATGTCGGTCATTACCTGGTCCAAGAGGCTCGGAATTGAGATGAAAGCGCTGGCCGCTGTCCAAGACAGGTTCCTAAATTTTGATAATGCGGCTGAATCTGCATCGATGTTGGCTTCGGCATTCGGGGCGAATGTCGACGTGATGAAACTGGTTACTGCTGAGAACCCGGCGGACCAGATAGAGGAGTTACGCAGGGCTCTCTTCGCCACCGGAAGAAGTGTTGAAGATATGACATTGGCCGAGCGTAGGATGCTTGAACAGGCTAGCGAACTCAAGGGTGATGCTCTCGACGCCGCTTTTTCAATTGAGAATCAGGGTATGGCATATGAGGATCTTCAGCAAGCAACGGAAGACGCTGAAGATAAGCAGATGACTCAGATAGACATCCTTAAGGAACTCAACAAGGGAATGAAGCGTCTCGTACACACAATGTCCACCACCGGTGATTCGTTCTGGGATTTCTTCGTGAAGGGGTGGAGTAGGGGTATATGGAGCTCGAAGGAGATGAAGGGTACCCTATTTGGCATCCGTAAATCTATGAGAATTACGATGTGGAAGGCCAAGCGAATGGCCAGAATGTTCATGGCCAAATTCCCGGGTGTCGCAAAGATGTTCGCCGGCATCAAGAAGATGTTTGATCCAAAAACATTCAAGGCGATGTTCAATAAGGTCATCGCTGTATGGGATAAATTTCTAACAGACATAGGAGATCCAAAGAAGCGTAAGCAAGCAGTCAAGGAGCTGTTTGACTCAATTGTTGACATAGGTAAGGAGTGGATGGGTGTCACCGGTGAAGGGATGGGAATGTTCCTCGAGGGTGGTGGTGAGATACTAACAGTGATGTCAGAGATATTCATACACCTAGGATCTGCAATATGGTCATGGATCGCCCCTGGCATTGTATGTATGTTCAGTTCGATGGCGGACTGGATAAAGAAGGATGGGTGGAATGAAATTGCACCGGCTTTGGACAAGATGTTTTCCAGCGCAATAAAGTGGGTGACCAAACACCTAGGTGGTCCAGGCGGAGAATTTGCGTCAGAGTTTAAAAAGTCGCTACCGGGCATCACCGCAGCATGGGATGAACTAGGTAATGCTATGAAGGAAGCCTGGTGCACTGACTGGAAACCTGCATTGGAGGAGATGTGGGACGATTTCAAGGTCTGGATAGGGAAACAGTGGGAGGAAAAAATAAAGCCGGCCCTCAAGTCTTGGTGGAAAGATATTGGCGGTGAGGACCTTGTGGACAAAGCAAAAATGATGATGGCATTCGGCATGATCGCCAGTATTGCCGGCCCTATGTTAGGTGCTGCCTTCGGCTCCCCTACAATTACAGGATTCATCGGTCAAGGTATCGGCTCTGCACTTACCAGGCTCGGCGCCGCAGGTGGTGGGGGCGCCTGGCTGGGGGCCGGTATCCTCGTCGCGGCCGCTGTAATAGCAAATGCGACCGTCAATGCCGTTGCTGAATATAAGAAGAGCCGAGACGCGGCAAAGGCGTCGGAGGAGTGGGGTGCTAGCGTCCTCTCTGCGTTCACTCTAGGCCTTGTCGATACGAAAACGATTCGGGACGCCTTCGCCACCCTGACCGACAATTTTGTTGACGCGATATATGATGTAAGAAAACGAACGAAGGAGTCGACTCAGAAGCTGCAGAAGGAATTCAATGAGCAAATGGCCAATATCGGCGATCCAAAAGCCCTCCAGGAAAACGTTTGGAAGAAGGGCGCTAATCTCAGAGAAGCTTTCGTCGGATTGTCGGAAACCCTACGCGGCGGTCAGGAGGCGATGGCCGGTACAAATGCTGAATTTTCCACTGAGATGGATAACCAGCTGAGAAAGTCATTCCGGCAGATGAGTGATATGGAGACGAAGCGTAGCACCATCATGCAACAAATAGAAATGGAAACGAATTCGATGGTGAAGGCGATCTTAAAAGGAAGGCTGGCAGCCCTGGACAAACAAGAAGCTCAATTGAAAGATAAGTTTAATAGGATTAATGAGGAGTATGGCCGAGCTCTTCATAACGAACAAGTTACGCAACAACAGTTAGAGGAAGGCCTAAAGACGCATAATGATCTTCGTGAAGGCCTTATTCAGGGTGGTGTGTCGGCTGTAGAGACCGGAGGCGAACAGATGTCCATAGCAATCCTCTCGAACGCCGAAGAGCATGCTCGAACCGCCGCTATTTTGGCGGAAGTAGGTGGGGTATCATATGACAATATTAACAGCTCTATTGTGGCGGGCAATGAGCGAATCAATGAAAGTTTGTCGAACCTTCCTGAACTGACTATGAAGCATTTCAAATATACAAAGGAGCAGTGGGAGGCGCAGGGGCCAGAATTACGAGCTCAGATGATGAAAGAATATGAAGGTATGGAGGCAGATTACGTCGGCGCAGTGGCGGGGGTGGAGTCCAAGGTCGCCGACTTAAGGGCGGCAGAAAAGGATCTGCCGCTGACTTCCGCGAAGATTGAGAAAGCGGTTGCAGAGTCGTCCGCGGCAGCGAGTGTGGATATAGCAAAGGCGGTCACAAAGGCTGAGAAGCGTGCCCTGAGAAAGCTCGAGGCCTCGAAGAGGGCAGAGGCGTTTCTAAAGCAGGTGGATGTTGCAAAGCTTTTGGAGGCTAATAAGGTTATCAAGGCAACCAAATTAATCATAAAGCACAAGGGTCTGGTTGCGACCGCCGGTAAAATGGCTGTGACAATTGAGAAGGACGCCTCCAAGTTAGCGAAGCAGATGGAAGGTATCGTACCTAAACTCGAGAAATCTGCATACATTGCTAGCGATTATGCGGTTAAGAAGGTCCAGGCCATTGTTGAAGCCGTCAATAACCAGATCGAGGCGTTGAATAGTGTCAATGATGTTGGTATAGCCGTTGCACTGGGTAAATTTCAACGGGCCACAGCAGTTGGATCTGGGAAATACACAATTGCGACGGCAAAGAGTAACATTAAAATTAATGTCCATGTGAAGCTGGATTCGACAAAAATAAAGGAGGGTTTGTGCACACAAAAGGTTAGTCTGAAAGACAAGGGCCTTCCTCCATCGGCCTTTGTGGCAGACACAGACTGATGAGTATTGATGATGTTAATTGCAGTATTGTAGCATAGGGGATGATATGAAAGAGCAAGATTCAGAAAAAGTTGACGTACTTCAATTTATTAAAGAATTGAGAAAGTCTGATAAGTGTGACTGGGTGTTTGAGGGACTGAGTGAGGAGGAAATTGAGTGGGTTGAGAGGAGAACCGCTGAGCGATTTCGAAAGACAATTCCCAATATATTAAAATTACCAGAGATATTAGGCGATCCAGAGAAAGCTAAAGAGTTTGAGAAAGCAATGAGGCAGATAATTAAGAACGGGGTTGTTAACACCTAACAAGGACTCAGGGAATGGCTGACGACATTAATTACACATTGCATAGCGAGAGTGGCGATCCGGAAAAATTCAAGGAGGGAGATGACCTCAGCCTGGATGTAAAGAAGACTCTTCGACACTATCTAGGCAAGCTCCTGACCGATAGCTCCAATGCCTATAAGCCTCGAGGCACTTTTTCAACCGAAACCCGTGCTGAAGTTGGTGATCAGACGGAAGTGAGTGCCCTAGGCGCCGGCTATCCAGGCTTCACACCTCCAATTCGGGTTGGAGGTGATGGATCAATTAAACCTTTTGAGAGCCGTGGTTGGAAGTGGGCCGCCCATCTTCCCCACCAGGCACCCACATATACACCGCCATTTGATATACCTCCCGGTGATCCATTCGTTGCAATCACTGACAAGTCCATAAAGTCACGAGATCCTGGAAAGGTCTTGAGTGGTATTAAAAGAGTTAAGTCATCCGATAAACCGGGGGTTGTTGATACACCTGAGTATGTGCCAGTCGTACAACAAAAAATTTCTAACGTTCTTAAAAATAATCGATTTCATCCTGATATCACCGACTCGTCATCCCCTTACATTCACGAGAGTAATTACTCAGGTGGTATGGTGACTGTCCAAAAGACATTGGGCGCTTATGATCCTGGTGCATTTATTGTTGAAGCTGAGATGCTCCGCAGGGTTGGTACGCTGCTGATATTGAGAGGCGCCGGTGAATTTAGTGATGAAGGGGATGTTGCAAGGCAGATATTTGCTGGCATTGCTAATGGAGTCCAGGTGGCAGCGAGTCAAATGCCAACTGTAGACTTGACTGCTGCTCAGGTGATGGACCACGTCGGAATTAAGAGAATTAAGGAGGGGATAGCCGATACAACTTTAAGCGAAGCCGATCAATTTGGTAGCGGGGGTGGTTTTGATGGATATCAGCGGACAGACGAGGACGAATTTGGGAATGTTTATACTACCTACAATTCCACCAGTTATGGTCACCTGAATACACCAAATGAACAGTTTGATTCTGCAATGCCTTTGGGGATGGCAATTCTGGCTGCTGAGATGTTGTTGTCACTCTTTGTTTTATCCCTCGTCTTTTCATTCATTCCCGGGGGTAGTAGGGGATTGCCTAATCCGAGAAGTCCAATCGATTTGGTAAAGGGAAGATGGGCCTCAAGTCTACACTACGATTCGGCGTCCATGTGGAGTTCTTGGGGTGCGTTTACGGATGCGGTGGGAGGATTTCTTAAGGAATTATTAGGTATACCAAATTTACGCTCCGAAGCCATGGACGCTCTGAATATGGGAATAAGGCTCTTCTACGGATTTCCGGCTACTACGGCGTCCGCCGCCGGAGCGGCCAAGGACCTTCTGGATGGTACCGGTGGTATGAATGTCCTTACATCACCAGGATTTTATGTTGTTATTATGCGCGCCGTTATGAGAGATATTTCACAGGTTAGCATTGCAGTGGATAAAATGGTATCTGCATTTGGGTCTGGTGCTTTTATGACAGGTTTAGAGGGAGTTTCCTCAACCATTCAAGCAGTTGCCACTTCAACAACGTGGCGTTTTTTGGTGACCATGATGTCAATAGGCGATATCGCGATGGTACACCAGGCCGGCTATACATATCATACCCCGGGTTCTAAAAGTCCGGATCAGCAACCTCCCGGACCCAGGAACAGGATGTTTCAGAGTCGCGGTTATCGCGGAATGGCCTGGCGCCATGGTACCTCACCTTCTCTTTATATGCTTCCGCTATCAATTTATACTGCTGAGCAAAATTTTCTGCCCCATTCCGTTGGTGGTTGGAAAGAAAATTTGTTAGAGGGTGGTGAGAGCATCGTTGCATCTCCGAATATTGAAAACGGTCGGTTTCCTCCTGGCTTTGTGACATCAATGGAGCAAAGGTTGGAGGCGGAGTATGTACCATTTTACTTTCACGACCTGAGAACGAATGAGATAATCTCATTTCAAGCATTTTTAGCATCGCTGACCGAGAATATAAGTCCGTCCTATAATAGCTCGGAGGCAACCGGCCGAGTTGAGCCGGTTCGGACGTATCGCGGAACGTCACGTACCTTGACCCTATCATTTCATTGCGTTGCTACTAATCAGGATAACCATGCGCATATGTGGTATGACCTCAATAAGGTGGCTGCCATGTGTTATCCACAATTTTCGAAAGGTACTCTATTGAGGAATGATGATAACAAGCAGTTTCGAATGCCATTTTCTCAAGTTCAGACTGCCAGTCCTCTAATTCGGCTTCGAGTAGGAGACCTGATTAGTTCGAACGGTTCTAGGTTTGGTCTGGCAAGGTTATTTGGAGCTGGAGATCCTGGCTTTAAAAAGTCAATTACCGATGGTGTTCTTGACGACGGCGATGCTGCTACAGTGAGAAAAAATTACAGTAATAAACTTACTTCCCTAAATAACAAAAAGATTAAAAGATTTTCCGGACAATTAATAATGGCAGGTGAGGATATTGACAAGGCCCTGGGTGCCGCGACACTCCCGGAGTATGATGGTGGCAAGGGCTTATATGACATGTATCTAGGTGCTACGGTCCGTGCTTCAACTCCGGATCGTGCTGGACCGCTTCAACCGGGTGATGTTATTCAGGCTACTGAGGCATGTGCGATATCGGACGTTGCATCGGCTGACCTCACTGAGAGAGAGGAGGATTGGACTGAGGCTGAGCTGCAAGGTGTAGGCGCAGCACCCTCTTTTTGGAGGGAAAGGAATTCATGGGTTGGTGAGAGATTTCTGATCATTTCGGCGGAACCCGCGGGTACTGGTGTAGCCGCCATGGCGGCCGGCCTCGCCAAAGGAGCTTTAGGGAAGGCTGCTTCAGTTACCGGTGTTGGGGCAATTGCCGGCAAACTTGGGATTTCCCTACCTGGAGGCCCGGGCCCACGCACTGTTGCTGCCAATCAGAAGGTAGTCAATGCTTCCGGAGACCTCCCGTCATCTCGTGGAAATGATACCTTAGATAGAGATTATTACAAGAAATATTCTTCTACATATTATAAGAGATATAGGGCGAGGTATATCAAGCCCGGTGACGTTTTTGGAAAGGCATGTGTCACCGTCGAGGCCGATCTAATAGTGGGTGTGCTTATTAAGAACCTAGGGTACCCTAATGGGACCAGTAATTTTAAGTTGGATATAGAGTACATGGAGGGACATGAACGGGATGTAAATGGAGAAACATTTATAAGTACTCATAACGAAGCGATGAATGCGACTGCGGGTGAAAACACCGCGGGCGTTGCCTTCCTTGAAGGTGCCGCAGCCGGGTTCGGGGCAGGTGATTTCGCCGGCGGCCTTGCGGACCTCATGTCCGCCTCAGATTCCATCGATGCCTTGTCAGATTTTTTTCTTAATGACAATCCAATTATTAAATCATTTGATAATTCTCGTGGTAAGGGTTTGGCCGGCTTTATTACCGGTATGTCCATGAATTATTCTGAGGCCCCATGGGACACTAGTCTGTCCCGCGGCCAGCGAGCCCCAACAAATGTTCAGATCGACATTAATTTTGATGTGGTGCATGATATTGCTCCGGGTCTGGATGCCGACGGGTATATGCGCGCACCGATATGGCCAGTTGGATCACCCTCAAACAATGCGGTGAGGTTGGACGACAGACAGATGAGACAGCGTGTCTATAATACTGAAGAGAGAAGCGCCCCTTCCGGCGCGTCCCAAGAAGGCAGTCTCGCTGATAAGGTCAAGGATCTAGCCGGCGAAGCGGT
>Ga0209434_1001500_pt1 | contig 10532 bp, 15 predicted proteins | sample ETNvirnome_2_300_FD_184068 | JGI IMG/M metagenome (GOLD analysis project Ga0209434, IMG submission 184068) | Marine viral communities from the Pacific Ocean - ETNP_2_300 (SPAdes) (version 2) | ecosystem: Environmental > Aquatic > Marine > Oceanic | place: Pacific Ocean | collected 2013-06-22 | reverse complement strand
CCGCACGCCCCTCTACAAGCAGATGGACGCCACCGACTTCTACAACGGGGACTCTGGGATGGCGCTGGACCCCCCGGTTTTTCAGGACGAGTGGGCGGATTGGGAACCCGCGTAGGGCATCATACCGGAGACATTGACGAATGACACACGAACAGATATGGTGGGTTCATGGACCCAATCAAAGAACCGAATTTGGTCGCTCACCCCGCACGCGCATTGGTGCGGCGACTGGTAGACCGGGGGTTCTCCCCCGAGCAGATCGCATCGGCGCTGAATGGACGCGTCTCTTCTCGCACAGTGTACCGGTGGGGACAGGGCGGGTCCGACCCGCAGAACGACAGCGATCTGGACGAGCTACGCCGTCTCGCAGACACGTTGGCCCCGGAAAAGGTTGCCGTAGCGTCCTGACAGCGTTTGACAGATGGCAGAGGCCGTCTTACGCTACCCCCAATCTTGACGGAGGTGTGTCTTGGCTACGCATGTGAAACGGATCGAATCAAACGTGAAAGGAGCGCTCGACGTTGAATTGGGCGACCTGACGTTGGTGGTGGGGCCGAGTGCGTCCGCCAAAACGAGCATCTGGAACAGCCTGGAGTTGATCTGGCTGGGTGGGTGCAGCGACGTTGGCGTGTATGACTGGCGCTCTGCCGGTCGCGACCTGCTCGATGCGGTCGCGCCTCCCGATGCCAAGAAGCTGTGGGCCAAGGCGACGTTGTCGGACGGACAGGTCTGCACCGCCGCAGTCGCCCGCAACCCGAAGACGGGCGGGGCCAAGAAGCTCAAGACCGTCACACCGGTCGAAGCGTTCATGCCCGTGCATCCCTTCCGCGAAGGGCTACGGGGCCGACCCGAAAGCATCCGCGCATTCCTGCTCCAGCGCATGACCGAGAGCCTGACCGATGCAGATGTGATCGAACGCATCCCCGACCTGCACGTTGATTCGTTCGTGATCCTGCGCGACGCCGTGCGTGGAGCCGACGACAACCCGGTGGATTTGCTGCTGGAGGTCCGCGCAGAGGCCAAGCGCAAGGCCAACGCGGTCAAGAAGAACGCAGAACAGGCATTGGTTGCCTCGCAGGCCCGCGCAAAGGGGCTGGACCCGGAACCGACTGGCAAAGGCATCCAGGCGGCAGAGGACGCCGTCAAACAGGCTACCGCCGCATTGAGCGCAGCCACGATGGCCCCGACCGTCTCCTTGGCAGACGTGCAGGCGTTGCACGCTAACGCGCACACGAAGGTCCAGCAGTTTCAGGCACTCGACGCCGCGATCAAGCAGATCGAAGCGCAGTTGCCCCCCGAGCAGGGGGCGAACGCGCAGGTGGAACGTCTGCGACTGGCACTGATCACAGTGATGATGGGACACATCGACAACGCCGTCGATATGTGCGGAGTCTGCGGCAGTGCATTCGACCCGATGACCCGTCCCTGGATTCAGAAACAGGTCGAGTCGATGACCGCATCTGCGCAGTCGAGCATTCAAATCGCCAACCTGCGAGAAAAGGCGCGCGTTCTTGCAATCGACCGAGACCGCGTCCAGACGGACGCAGTGAAGGCAGTGGAAGCGTACAAGACCGCCAAGGCGGCGGCTGAAAGCGACACCTCATCGGGCATCGACCACCACGAAGCGCTCGCACACCTGGCCGATGCACAGTCCGCGCTCACGCACCTCAACGAGTGCAAGATCGCCTGGAAGCAGGTCCGCGACTACAAGGCCGAAGCCCAGGAAGGCAAGGCCGAGCAGACACAGTGGACGGAGCTAGCTGGGGCCTGTGATGAAGCCGCCGCTGCGTTGATGGACGACACCCGCGACGCCTACGTTGCGCGTGTGAACGAGCATCTGCCCAAGGACGTGCAATTCGACCTGGCGCTCACCGAAGAACGCGGGGGCGAGGACGTGCCCTGTTGCCGGTTTGGACTGCGCCGAGACGGACACCTGTTCTCCGCGCTCTCTGGAGCCGAGTTGGGCCAGGTGGTCGCCGCCATGACCGCAGCCACGCTGACGGGCAACGAGGAACTGGCCTTGGTCACGCTGCCCCGCGACGTGGCAATGGACCGGCATGCCCTGCGCGCAACCATGTCCTCGCTCGCTGCGCTCAAGAACCTGGGCGTGCAGGTGATCCTCTTCTCCGTCCTGACCTATAGCGGGCAGAAGCCCGCACACTGGACCGTCGTGAACCTCGACGCGGACGGGAAGGCCAAGACAACCTGGCCTACCAAGAAGACGGCGGCTATAACGCTTCCCACGAACGGCGCTGGCCTGCCCGCAAGCTAAACAGGCGAGTGTGACGCGTCCTCGGCTAACTAAAGGTCGTCATGTTCGCCTGCCCCCCCGCGACAAGGGGTTGTCGTGGGGGGGTTTTTCGTTGGGGTTGCGTCCCGACAGGCCCACCGCGTCTGCTGGGGGCGTGCCGTACGGGCGCGTTCGCGGTACGATTCCCTAGGAGGTCTTGCATGGCTCTAAACGTCAACACGCGTGTCAGCACGCGAGCAACCGTCGCGTCGGCGGGAACCAGCGTGGCGGCAGGAACCGGTGTGCCGGATAATTGCCACACGGTCATCTTCCTCAATCGGTCTGGAAACATCGTGCTCATCGGCAACGGAACCGCAGGCGGCACGCTGGCCGACGATGGGACAAGCACCCCGCTTCCCGGCAACGCCTCTTTGACGTGGGAAATCGGCGTCATGCGGACGCGCCCGTCCACCCTCGCTGATCTGATCTACGACTCGATTGGCGGGGCCGCAAACGTAGACATCACCTACCTGTGCAGCATTCGGAGTACGCGGTCGTGAGCGGCTATGAACTTTCAGCACAGGAAACCGAAACGCTGGCGACGATCAGCGGCACGTTCAGCACGTTCACGGCTGCGGACGCCACGCCGTCTGTCTCTGCCGGGAACCTGTGGAAGACGCACACGGGCGGGCTGACCATCACCGACTTCGATGACGGCACTGCGGGCCAGGTCATTGCGGTCATCAGCACGGGCGCGGTGATATTCGACGTGACCGGGTCAGGTCTCAAGGGCGGCAGCACCAACATCACCACAGCCTCCGGGGACAGCACCGTCTGGTTCTACGACGGCACCGACTGGCATCTGGTGCAGTTCATGGACGTGTCAGCAGATATGTCCAGCGTCGGCGGTGGTGGCGGAAGCGTAAACAACGACATTGACTTGATCCTGCACATGCAGGTCTTCTCTGGCTGACGAGGAACAACCATGCCGACTATCAAGAAACAGGAATTGAGTGGAGGTGCTGACGGCATCGGCGTCAAGGTAGTCGCTACTTCGTCGCCGGGGACCGACGTTCACACCGCAAACGCCACGACAACCGTGAACGAGTACGATGAAATTTGGCTTTGGGCGAGCACGAAAAACGCGGCTGCGGTTGTATTGACAATCCAGTTTGGGGCCACAACCGCAGTCACCAACGACATTGCATACACCATCCAACCAAACGAGACCGTGCTGGTCTGCCCCGGTCTGATCTTGCAGAACGAACTGGTGGTGAAGGCGTACGCGAGCGTGGCGAACGTGGTGAGCCTGCACGGTTATGTGAACAGGATCGACTAATGAGCCGCCGCACCCGAGTCCCCGGTCCGATTGCCACAACGACGACCACACAGCGCGAGATGCCGACGAAGTGGACGCGGTTTTTTTTGAACACGGCGACGTCGGTTGACGGGGCGTCGAACCTGACGATCAACAGCGCAGACGAACGCGGAACTTGGTCGGACATTACCCGTACGGCACAGAACGAGAAAGACCCCAAAGACAGCGAGTGCTTCTACCACATCCCCACAAACCCGCTGACGGGCGAGCCGCTTGTCTGGGGCGAAAACTGGACGATTCAGATTCACGGCGTGGTCAACCAGTGGGGGTCAACCAACGGCTACAACCAGTCAATGGTCGTCTTCGTTTGCAACGACACGGACAACGACTCCGCGGGGGATTTCTTTTTCGGTGCGGGCATCCTCAACAGCAACGGCACAAAGATTTTCGCCACGCGGATCTTTGAAGACGACGCATCGGGCACCCCCGCCTACAACAACCGGGAATGCTCCGCGACCGGCTGGACAACGGACTTTCGATTTCTGGTGACGTTGGCGAACACCAACGACAACGGCTTTAAGTACGGCACCGTAGAGTACCGCGACAGCGACAACACGCCGCAGTCAGGCGGAAATGATGATTTGAAGGGCTACGTGTTCTCGTCCGGTGTTGGGGAATTTCGGGCGGGTGACACCGACCCGGTCCACCTGGGCATCTACTGGCCGGGCACCAGTAGCACCACCCCCGCCAATGACCTCACGAACCTGCAATTCAAGCTGTACTACACCGTTTCCGTAACGAGAGACCCCGTCGTCAGCGTGCCGATATGAAAACAATCCGCAGAGGCGACCGCGGGTCCACCGTGAAACGCTGCCAGGAACTTTTGAACGCGCATGGGTTCGACACGGGCACCCCCGATGGCATCTTTGGCCGCGGGACCGAAGCCGCCGCCGAGAAGTTTCAAGCCGCGCAGAGCCTCGACGCAGACGGCATCGTAGGCAAGGCGACGTGGGCTGCGCTTGAACGCAAGACGATCTGGGACGAGAAGCCCGCGCCCACACCGCTTCCCCCGGCGCTCGTCCACCTCCAGTCGCTGGGACACGACGTGGTCTGGACGGGTGACTACCACCTCAACCTGTTTGGCATCCGCAGCCCGACCGAAGAGGCAAACGCCTTCGATGACATTCTCGGTTGTGCATACACTGTGAACAAGCTGTGGAAGGTCCACTACTGGCCCGGCACGACCGACCCAGGCACCTATCACTTGAAGAACCCGAGCCGCGTGGAAGGCACCGCTGTGCTCATGCCAGGGCAGTATAAGAACACTTGGAAGATCGACCTGCATGGAGGCAAATACACAGCGCTGTGCCAGCGGGCAGGCGCGGTAACTGTCGCACGCGATCACACGCTCGACAATATCGTGGACGTGGATGCCAGCACGAAAATGACCGGGTTCTACGGGATAAATCTGCACCGTAGCTCCGCGTCGGGGGAGTCCACACGCGTTGATCGGTGGTCCGCCGGGTGCCAGGTTCATGCCCGTACGGCAGGGTTTGAAGACATGATGACCCTCGCTCGCTTGCAGGTGGACAAGCTGGGTCTGGACACCTTCACCTACACGCTGATGGATCAGTGGTGGGGAACGGGGGATAAATGAGCGCGCTGTTTATCGTGAGGACGCTGCGTCGTGGGTTTTGGATGGGCGCAACCCGTGCAATCGGAGAACTGGTGTCGCTTTCCGGCGACGAACTTGAAAGCTACATAGAGCGGCTGCGCGCACTACGCGCTGAACGGGACACGCTGGACCGCAAGGTTTTCAAGCGACGCAAGCAGGAACTCGCCCTGGATCTGCTTCAGGACGCACTCGACAGCGACTCAATTGCTGCGGTGGATGAAACAACCCTCACAGGGGATGAGTCTGATGACCCAAGCGACGACTCCGACGCGTCCGAGTAGAACGCACAATGCGGTCTTGTGGGCACTTGGAACGACGGGGGGCCTCACGGGGTCCATCGTGCTTCTTGCGCTAACCGACGTGCTGGTCTATGAGGGCGCTCATCTGGACACAATCGTTGCATTGGCCGACGCCCTGTCCGTGGGGGACGCGCTCACCGCTGCGGCGGGCGTAGGGGCATTAGCAATGGGAGCCAGAGCGACAGCGCAGCATTGGACAAACGGCGAGAACGGCAACGTAAATGAGTGAAGAAACAACGAGTATTGACCTCAAGACCCTGGCAACGATTGGGGGCCTGGTCGTGTTGATTGGCGGCGGGGGCGGCACGCTGGGGGTCGCGATCAACAAGGCGACTGAAGCGGACGAACGCATCTCCACACACGTCGCGGAGGGTGCCGCCGCGCATCCGATCATCACCAGCCGACTCGACCACACAGAGAAATCAATGACCAATATCGAGCAGCGGTTGGCGACGTTGGACAGCGCGGTAGACAAATCCGCGAGAAACCAGTTGCGCATCTGCATCGCGTTGAGCGTGAACTGTGAGGATTGAACGCCGCGGCCTACAGTCGCGTAGGGATGTGCGATGATAGTCGTACAACGTCACGCTGGAGGCTTTATGTGGATGGTCGTTTTTTTAGCCGCAATCTCTACCGCAGCCGCCAACGACCGTGTGCATAAAAATGTCGGGAACGAGAATAAAAATGCACAGGTGGAGCAGTCGGTCGCCAACGTGGAACAGACGGTTTCCAGCCTTGAAAGGAAGGTCGCGCAGCAAGCCGCCAACGACCTCGCCATCTGCGCTGCCCTCAAAATTGAATGCGAGCAGGTGAAGCTGACACTGCCGACCACGCCCGCACCCTCCGACCCCCCACCTCCCTGCGTAGATTATGCGCCGGGCATGTTACTTATCGACGGCAGCGTCATCGAGTCCATCAACGAGGACACCGCAACGCTGACCGTGGAACAGAAAGTAGGCACAAAGCTGTGTCAGGAACTTCCCGCAGTTGCGGTGGTTGAAGACCCGTGAGTGGCTATCTATATCTGACCGCTAGTCGCGACCCGCTGCAATCGACTCCCAGCCTGCGATACGCCGCTGCCCGCGACGGCGTGCAGTGACCACCAACGCCGCGATGGTCAAGCCACCCAGGCCCAATATCCACGGGCGGTAGCGATACCACTTCACCAGCATCATAAAGCGGCCCCACGGAAAATCGACTCCGGGGTCGTAGTGACAACTCTTTCCACCTCCTCGTTGCCCGCGGCTGTTCAAGACAGGGCCGAGCGTAGGACGCCCTGGCATCGCAGACGGCGTGCCCTTGCAGGCACCCGCCTGGTTGTGCCCGACGATGTATCTGCGGTTGACTGGAATGCGGTACTGGCGTGCCAGCCGCGCAACGAGCTTCGCGCTTGCGCGTAGCTGCACTCCAGGCCAGCCGGGTTCGTTCCTCGACGCCTTGGCGTAGCCCGCGTGCTCGATGCCGATGCTTTGCGTGTTGAGTCCGCTTCCGGCGTGCCACGCAATGTCCTTGTCCGCGACCATCTGGGTGATGAGACCGTTTCTTTCCACGCCGTAGTGTGCGCTTGCCTTACGGCCTCCTTTCCTGAACGTCTTGGCCCCTGCGCTCCATCCTTCCGCCGTGTGGATCACGACTGCGTTGATCTGCCCCTTGTCCCGATTCCCCACCGTGTAGTTGCCGGGAGCCGCGGGCACCCACCACACGCCGTTGCTCATCTGCGTTCCGTTTTCCATCGCGTATTTGACGCCGCGTTCATAGCGTGTGTCTTTCATTCGTCCCCTACCAACGTGTGAATCAAGCCATTGACTATGCGTGCCCCGACCGACTCCACGTAGGTCTCGACTCCGTCCTCGATTATGCGGTCTGCGGTCGCCAGCGCATCCCCTGGAATTTCCACCGTGACCGTCACACCTCCGTCTGGACGTGGGGTGATGCGGACTGGGGCGCTTTGGTGTGCGAGGTCCGCGACTGCTTGCCGCTGGGAAAGGGTGTCCCATACGCCCCGCGCGAAGCCCCAGAATGAACCCCACCCGCCCGCTTGAGCGGCTGCGCCTGCGTCGAAGGAAGCGCCGGGGGGCGGTGCAGGCGCGTCCCCAAACGGAAGGGCCACTTCAGGCATCGCTGCCCGCATCTCGATGCCTGGGTACTGGGCGCGTAGCTTCTCGATCAGCCGCCGCGTCATGTCCTCTTCGTTTGAACTTCCGGCCCCTCGCTGCAATCGATCCGCAAGTTTGCGGTAGCGCTTGACGACGTTTTCGGGAATGGGGTGTGCTTGCGCGGCGGAAGGCATACGGCAGTATATCCTGGGGAAGCAGGCCCACGGAGTTGCGTAGGACCGTCCTGTTTGACTGAACTCCGCGATATGATGGCCCCAACCCTCCTTGGAGACCTCATGCGTTTTGCTTTGCTTGCCGTCGTCGCGCTAACTGGATGCCCGAAGACAGGCACGGTTACGCTCACCTCTGATCTGGCGTTGACCGTATCAACAGCGCTGCGTACGGGGGCAGCACTGGCTGAACTCCAATCGCAGTCGGCTGGACACAATGGCGACTACGATGCGTGCCTGGTGACGACCGGCCTGGCAACCACCCTGGCTACGGGCGCGGCTGCGGTCGTTGGCGCAGGGGCAGCAGCGGAAGGCGGGGATGCGGTCCTGCCTGCGGTGTCCCTGGACTTCGCGCACTGCACTGAAGGAGAAACCGCGACGGAAGGGGCTGACGTCGCGGGATTGGAAGCTACGGTAAGCGTTGTCCTGGCAGGCGTCAGTGATATTTTGTCGATCTACGGGACCACATTTCAGGAACAGAACTGCACAGGTCACGCCTGGGCAACCGCATCTGTCGCGTACGCACAGGGCGTAGTCGGCCCTATCGCGGACGAATTGCAAAGCCCCAACGGCACCGTCGAAGTCCCAGCAGTGACCGTCGCGCTGGGGGACTGCGCGTCTGACGAGGAAGGAGAATAGACATGGCAAAGGTTGACCACTACATCATCACTTACGACGTTTACAACGACGCACGACGCAAGGCGCTGCACTGGCGATTGCGGAAGTGGGCGGTGCCGTCACCCGGTGCCGCGGGCAAGGGCCAGCGCAGCGTCATGGAAGCCGCACTGACGACCAAAGAAAAGGGCCAGGTGATCGAGACTGCGTCGGAGATTTTGGCCCCCGGCGACGTGTTCAAGATGTTCAAGCAGCAGCGCCCTGGCCCGATCATCATCCTGGGGTCAGCCAAGAAGGTCAAGTTCGCAGCCCTCACAAAGCATAAGCCCAAGAAGAACCGCGGCTCCCGACGCAACCACCGACGCAACGCATCGGGGGAGTTCACCATCCTCGCCAAAAGCGAGAGCGACGCCAAGCGGCGTTTCCGTACGGCATACCCCAACCGCCTCGTCAAATCTGTCAAATACGACGGCTTCGGAAAGGGCGGCTATCAGAAATACACCGTCTCCTCTTTGTGGCGTGACGATGTTGAAGCTGCGCCCAGGAAGAACAGGCGCAAGAACACACGCCATACGAATACCGGGAACCTTTGGTGGAAACACATCAAAAGTACCGACCGGGTGGAGCCGAGTAAGCCAAGCGGCAAGGCGTGGATAGTAATTCGGGACGGGGAGCGATACCTAGTCAACTGGTCGAGCCACGATGCTGCCGAGGCGCAAGCCTTCCTGAAGCGCATGTCATCTACTCGCCGCAACAGCAGACGCAATTGGAGGCGGTAATGGCGAGACGACGCAACCGCCGCAACAGCACGGGGCCGGATTCCCTGGTAGGACCGGTCGGCGCGTTCTTCGACAGTCTGAAATCGGGCGACATTATCGAGATGGCTGCAATCTCTGTCATGGGCATGAGCAAGCGCTTCAGTGGCGACTATCACCCGTGGAAGGTGGGTCGTCGTTCGCACAGCAAGAAGTACAACGTGACGTCGTTGCGATTGGACCCCGTGACCGGACCAAAAGCGTCAGCGCGTGCCGCCGTCAAGCTCTACAAGCGTCGCGATAGGGTGAGCGCGGGCGTTGGCGACATGGGATTGATCCTGAAGGGCCTCCGTCGCGCAGCAAAATCGAATCGCCGCAAGAATAGCAGACGCAACGTCGCGGCTGGTCCCGCCTGGAACCGCGCCAAGGCACGCGAGAACCACCGCCGCAATGCGAGTACGGGGGCGTGGACGCGCTTTCCCAAGACGGGTGCCCGTGGTTCGCGCAAGGTCACATACACGAAATATATCGGCGCGCACCCCAACGAAATCGTGGCGAACATCGCACGGACGGGGTTCGGAGAATATCCCTACAAGTGGTACGTCGGAAATCTTGGTACGGGTAAGCTCATTGCAAAGGGAACAACGCGGACGCTCAAAGAAGCCCGAGACAGCGCAGATCAACACTTGACCGCGTCCCCCACAAGCAACCGACGTCGCAACGGCTCTCGCCGTCGCAATACGGGGATTTCCTGGGGCGGCAGTGGTGGCGTGATCTGGGGAAAGATCAAGGGTTCCCACGACGTGTTCACCGTTGAACGCCCTTTTATCGGGCAAAAGTGGGTGCTCAAGTTCTACGAAGACGGACGGTCACCGGGGACCATCTTGGCGTCTGGGCACGACGTTGACGCCTTGCAACGCCGGGGCGATAAATTCTATGCCCTTCACACTGGAACAGGCACGCGCAAGACCAACCCTCACGGACTGTCCAAGGCAGAAGAAAAGAAAGTCCGTTCCGAGATCCAGCAGGATTTGGTCGGTGCGTTCATGCGGGTACTGAAGCAAGCCACAGTTAGCGGCCCGCACGCCACGCCCGCGCAGTTGGAAGCCAACAAGATTGGGTGGGGGTCACGGCTTTTGGATGGCTACAAGGCCCGCCCCGATTCTGTGGGTTTTCAGGCAGTCAAGCGGGATTATTTCGGAGGGCATAGCGCATCCGCACAGGCACGCTCCTGGCTCAACAGCGTGAACGACTCGCGGTGGGACACCATCATTCGCGCAGCGGCGAAAGAGGCTATCGCTCGGCATGGAGCCG
>Ga0209434_1001498_pt1 | contig 10534 bp, 15 predicted proteins | sample ETNvirnome_2_300_FD_184068 | JGI IMG/M metagenome (GOLD analysis project Ga0209434, IMG submission 184068) | Marine viral communities from the Pacific Ocean - ETNP_2_300 (SPAdes) (version 2) | ecosystem: Environmental > Aquatic > Marine > Oceanic | place: Pacific Ocean | collected 2013-06-22 | reverse complement strand
TCCTACGACGGCACGAAGGCGTGGAAGAGCCGACTTTCCAAGATGTTAAGGACTGGTACGATCGACATTTAGATCCCAACGTTTTAGATCTCGATGATCAGAAGGTGTATAAGAATGTCTTTCATAGGGGCAAATGGGCTGGTGTCTTCCAATTTACAGAGAAGGGGGCACAAGGCTTCTGTAAGAAGGCGAAGCCAACGAGCATCATTGATATTTCAGCGATTACATCAATCTATCGACCGGGACCACTATCAGCAAAGGTCCACGATCATTATGTAGCGGCAAAGAGAAATCCAAAGGGTGTTAAGTATCTGCACCCATTAGTGAAAGAGGTCACCAAGGAAACTCATGGCTTCCTTATTTTCCAAGAGCAAATCGCTTTGCTCGCTCACAAATTGGGTAAAAATCTTACGCTTGACGAAGGCAACCTGCTTCGTAAGCTTCTAACTAAAAAGGGAACAACGGGGAAAACGTATGAAAAGAAAAAGAAGATTCATGGCAAGTTTATTGAAGGATGCGAAGAGAAAGGTATCACAATGCGTGAAGCAGAAAAGCTTTGGCAAACATTTGAGTATTTCTCAGGGTATGGTTTTAATAAGTCCCACGCTGTCAGCTACAGTATTCTTAGCTATCAGTGCGCCCATCTTCTTACTTATTATCCCGTTGAGTGGATGGCCGCTTACCTCGACAAAGAGCCAGAAGGAAGAAAGGAACGAGCTATTAATATTGTGCAAAGCCTTGGGTATCGAGTAAAGCGTCCGCACATTAACGAATCAGGACAGGTCTGGGACATCGGCGCAGACAATAAGAGTCTTATTCAGCCTTTGACATCCATTAAGGGCTTGGGCGAAAAGGCGGTTGAGCAAATCTTGGCACACCGACCATTCAACACCGTAGAGGAATTATTGTTTAATGAGGAGGTTGTTTATTCTAAATTAAACAAAAAGGCTTTGGATGTTTTAACTCGATGCGGCGCGTTAAATTGTATGGTTGATGAACGCTTTACAGGAATGAAGCACTTCTGGTCAGCAATTGCGGTTGACCGACCAAAGAAAGAAAAAAACTTAAATGAAAACATTGAGTTGTACAAACCCGAAGGGGATTTTAGTGATCAGGAAAAGATTGAATACTTAACTGGGCTGACTGGTATTTTTCCATTCAACTTGGTTATCAAGAAAAAGGTCTATGACATGATTAATAAAAACAAGATCCCGCCGTTGGGAGAATTCGACAAGGATTTGGGGATTGCTTGGTTCATTCCACGCGAAGTCATTGAAAAAAAGACCAAACACGGCAAGACCTATTACATTGTAAGAACAATTGATGATACAAACAATCAGTTTTCAATCAAATGCTGGGGAGTTGATCCAATTCGAGATAGAATCGCGATTAATAGGCCCTATTTAGCCAAACTAGACTATAATGAAACGTGGGGTTTCTCAACGCGCTCAATTAAATACAATTGGCGAATGATTAATTAGGACTATTTATAACATGAAAATGAACAAGGAACAGGTGGGGTCGTTTATACGCCAACACGCTTCCAATCCTGAAGAAATTTTAAAAGAGCCATCATTAGTACGGCGTATCCGCACTCTCCCTAACGATGAAGCTAGATTGGCTTTTATAAACAAGCTACAACCACCCCCTCCAAAGGTGGAAGTTAAGGAGAATGACCCTCCCAAGATGTTGACATCTAAAAAAACCCTTTCCGTTAAAATGACAAGAAAGACAGCTAGAAAGCGCACTAAGAAAACACTTGACAAAGACTCCTAAATAAGTTATCATCTTTATAACAATTGGAGATGAAAAATGAATTTGCGAGTTTATAGAATTAGAGACAGTGCCAAAATGCCAGTACGCGCCCACGCAGCAGACGCGGGGATCGACTTGTTTTATTGCCCAGATAGGGAACATACGATGTATGGAATGGATTATTGCGTTCATACTGGCGAATCAAAAGTTGTTCCAACTGGGATTAAAGTAGAAGTTCCTTACGGCTTCATGTTGGAGATTAAGAATAAATCAAGCGTTGCTGCAAAGAAACAATTACTCGTTGGTGCTTGTGTTGTAGACAGCGGCTACAATGGTGAAGTGTTCGTTAACCTACACAACGTCGGCCCAGTATCCCGTATTATCCAGCCGGGACAGAAAATCGCTCAGGCGGTAATGATTCCTGTTGAGCCGTGCGTGGTTGTTGAATGTTCTACAGATACTTTAAATGATAATTCTACCAGAGGCGAAGGGGCACTTGGAAGCACGGGAGATAGATAATGGTCGCTACGGTTGAACAAAACTATTTTAAAAAGTTTTTTGAAGAAGAAAATCTTAAGCCACATGTTATAAAATTTTTTAGTGATGACTGTGGGATATGTCATAGTTTAACACCTGATTATGAAAAGGTTTCGAATGAGTTGCAAGAAGAATTTGATTTCATAAAAATCGATTCAGCCGCCCATTTCAAGCTCTCAGATCTTCTATCTCCAAATGGTGTTCCAACTATTTTACTTTTTAGGGAGGGCAACTTTTATGAACTTGTTTACCCCGACGAAGGCTATGATTATTCCTACATTAAAGAAAGCTTAATTCGAAATAAAAACTTGAAAAGGATCTAAGATGAAAATGAAAACAGGACTTACCTACGATGATGTGTTGTTGGTGCCACAATACAGTGGCGTGCGTAGCCGATCTGAAGTTAAATTACACAGTGAGTTGGCTGAGTTTATTAAATTAGATCTTCCAATTGTTGCGTCACCGATGGATACGGTAAGCGAGTGTAAAATGGCGAACAGACTATCACAACTAGGGGGCACAGCCATTATTCATCGCTACAACACCATTACAGAACAGACAACTATTGTAGCATCTCTTCCAGACCAAGTAAAAGTGGGCGCGGCAGTGGGGGTAAGTGGTGATTATTTAGACCGCGCCCTTAGTCTATACGAGGCAGGCGCAGACTTTCTTTGTGTCGATGTCGCCCACGGCCATCACATTCTCATGAAAGAGGCATTAACTGCTCTGCGTAAAATTTTACCATCTCGCTTTCACCTAATGGCAGGAAACGTAGCAACCTTGGAGGGTTTCAATGATTTGGCTGATTGGGGTGCTGATAGTGTTAGATGTAATATTGGAGGTGGTAGCATTTGTACTACAAGAATACAAACGGGACACGGTGTTCCGGGGCTTGAGACAATATTTGAGTGCGCCAAATCAGACAGAGACACAAAAATCATCGCTGATGGCGGTATTAAAACTGCGGGTGACATTGTTAAGGCTCTTGCTGCTGGCGCTGATTTTGTCATGTTGGGATCACTCCTTGCTGGAACAGATGAGTCGCCCGGTGAAACTTTTACAGGGAACTGTGGGGAACTAAGAAAGGTTTATCGTGGTATGGCTTCATCGACCGCACAGCAAGACTGGCGCGGCAAAGTTGCTTCACAAGAGGGTGTTTCGTCCTCTGTTCCGTATAAAGGTCCCGTAGCTACAGTGATTAACGAATTGGTGACGGGAATTAGATCGGGCCTTTCTTATTCAGGCGCACGTACTATTAAAGAATTGCAACTAAAAGCAAAATGGCTCAAACAAACTAACGCTGGCATCATAGAGAGTTCCGATCATGTGAGATTAATTAAATGAGCTTGACTAAAAAGAGAATAGTTGTTAAAATAGATCAACACATCCATGCAGAATGGATGTCTAAACTTTATGACGATGATTTAACACAAACTAAATTTATTAGAGCAATTATGGAATCGTATATCAAGGATGACTCCATTATGCGTAAATTTGTAGACCGTTATAAAGAACAAATGAAAATCCACAGCAAAACTAAGAGAAATAGAATTAAGAGAAACATAAAAAACGCAGAGAAAGTTAATAATACGTTAGACATTAATGAAGACGAATTAGATAGTATTTTTGACGCAATTGAGAGTTCACATCCGGAGTTATAATGAAGTGTATAAGAAAGACAAAAGAAAATTGTCCCTGCAAAGAAAAAAGCTGCCGTCACTGGATTAATTATAAAGAAGATAATAACTGTTGCCTAACTACAGTAGACAAGCATGGCCGAATTACCCTTCGTGAGGTGGCCGAAAGACTAGGCGTAAGTTACGTTCGCATTAAACAAATAGAGGATAAAGCCGTCCTTAAGCTTAAGAAAGAGAACTTTGTTTAAATGGAAACTATTTAATAATGTAACACTTTAAGGAGAATTTACAAATGTCTAAAAAGCCTTTATTAGAAGAGAACGTCGCTCGACGTTGGGCAAAGTACGCTGGTATCCAGAAAGATGCCGAGAACTTCCTCTCAGAAGCCTATAACATGCCCTTGGAAGAAGAGGACGTTGGCGAAGAAGGGGCCTTTGGCGAATTCCCGCCGCTAGAAGAAAAAAGTTTAGAAGAAGCTGACGTGTTGGCCGAACTAGAAGGTCTTTTAGAGCAAGACGTTGATGTTGATGATGAAATGGAAATGGTCGCCGGCGATGAAGACATCGAGGCCGACATCGACGTTGAAGAAGAGCCTGAAGAAGACGACGAGGAAATCGACGTTGAAGAAGAACCTGAAGAAGACGAAGTTGAAGTGGATGCTGAAGTCAGCATGTCGCAGGAAGACGTTGAGGCTGCGCTTAAAGCCGGCTTAGAGGCGATGGCCAGCGCAATTGGCGATGCCCTTAAGATCAAGATCGACGTTCGCTCTGGTGGTGAAGAAGAAGTAGATGTAGACACCGAAGAAGAAATGGATGTAGGCGTTGAAGAAGAAGAAATTATGGAAGAAGGCGATGATGGAGAGTCCAAGGGCGACAAGGGTAAAGACAAAAAAGACCCAGAGGCCAAGGATTACCAAAAAGAGTCCATCAACCGCGATGCGTTAGTAGAGAAAGTAATGAAGCGAGTTGCTGCTCGCCTCGTAAAAGAAGCTAAAGAAGCTAAAAAGTAAAATAAAGAGTGTTACAGACTCAAAAGGGTGGAACTTGTTTCCACCCTTTTGTCTTTGTGTTAAAGATAAACTATTTATTAACGAGGTAAGTTATGAGCACAGAAACAATTTTAAATTTAATTAACGAAGTAATGAACAACGAAAAGTTTTATCTTTTACAAGAACAGAAAGAAGGTCCCAAAACTGTAATTAAGTTTCCCAAATTTAAAATTAATGAAAAGCACTGGGGTAAAAATCTAGGAACGGACGACCGCGCAGTCATTGAAAGAATCGGTGCTCAATTAAAAGGTGGTGATCCACTAGAGCGTGTTGAGTATTTACAGCGTTTTCTTACTGAAACAGAACAGGTAAAATCAGACATTACGGTTGGCGAAGTTATGGGAACTCTTATGTTTTTAGACATCTTTGCCTCTGTTGTCTTTGAGTTTAATGCTTCTGTCGCAGGATTCTTGTTTGAAGCTTTGTTTGCTGGGATCTTCGAAGGCTTTCAAATCGAAGCTAAAGAAGGTGGTGGAGAGGCTGGCACCACCGATGTTATTCTAAATGTAAAACCAAAGGGCAAAGGCGCAAAGAGCGGTGTCGAGTATTCATTTAAGCTGTTGTCGGATAAAGCTGCAATGATCAAGGGCAGCTTTAAGGATTTAATCGATGGCATTAGTAAAAGTCCAGATGCCGGCGAAACCTACCTTGTTGTTCTTAAGAGCGGAACTGATGAGGTGATGAATTTAGATTTCTATGAGTACGACATCAGTAAAGAAAATTGGTTTGAATGGGTCGGCGTCCCACAAGCAAAACAGGTAGCAGCATACGAAGAAAGAGAATTTGAATTCGGCTCTCCAGAAACTCCAGAGGAGGTCATGACCGCCTTACAGGGTAAATCGATCGTTGTTAAAATTAAAAGCGATGGTCAGTTTATGCCACAAAGACCAGCCGGTTATAGCAAATTAGAGGCTAATGAAAAAAGGCAGTACGCCAAGTCCTATGAAGAAACTGCAGGCGAAGAAGTAGAAGTACGCGTTCCAAAATCAACTTTGAAGGCGGCAGAGATTAAGTCTGCTGAAGGTGCTGCACACGGATTAAAACGAGAGGATGGAGAGGTCCCAACTTATTTAATTGCAGGGAGAAAGTATAAAGTTAAAATTCCTGTTGGTACAAAACGCGCCGTAGATTATGAGAAGAGTGCCAACTTCAAAGAGCTTTATAAAGACTTCTTAAAGCCCGGTGCCTTTGAGGGGCCAAATGGGGAGGACTTTGTAACTTATGTTGGTGAAGGTGTTTATAAGGATGATCCTGAATTCTTTGAGCGCCTTAAAGCCCTTGGCACTTACACAGGTAAAGGCGGCGCCGGCCAATTTTTAACTCGTGGCAGTTACATGAAAAAGCACCCCGATGTAAGAGGCCCAAAGAGGCTGACGCTCGACAGAGACAAGTTCCAGACCGCAGCAAACGCCTACACAGAGTTGGTTGGCAAACAAATCTTTGACATCTTTACCAATTTAAGTAATCTGATCGATGATGTTTCAGGTTATTTCTTAGGTGTGAACGCAAACGAGCGCAATCGATTCGCTACGAAAGCCAAGGCAGAATCGAAACAATTAGCACAGGCCGCAGAGGAAAACTTGGTTGAAGTTCCTGAAGGCGCCCCACCCTCACCTAGAATTGCCGGCACACAATCAGCCACTGGTCCTGGAATGCAAGGCTTGGATTCCCCTCTTCGTCCACAGGGGGAATCCAAAGAATTTGATAATCAACTAGAAAAACTTTTGGCTGAAATATTTAAGAAATAAATTTAACGCTAACTCTTGACAACCTCCGTTAATGTGTTATACTGTTAGGGCACATTGGAGGAAAGATGAGCGTTGTTTTAAGCGATAACGAAGAACTACAAAATAAAACGAAGCGTGGTGTTAACAAGTTAGCAGATTATGTGGCATCGACGTTAGGTCCAAGCGGCCGAAATGTAATTATACATCCGAAGGGAAAGTATCCTTTTATTACAAAGGACGGCGTAACAGTCGCCAATCACTTTACACTAGAAGATCCTGTTGAAAACGCAGCAGCCCTTATTGTTAAACAGGTTGCCAAGCAAACGAATCAAAACGCGGGAGATGGTACCACCACTTCAACGGTGTTGGCTCGTGAAATTTATAACCAATCACTTAAATACTTAAATTCTGGTGTAAATTTAAAGCCGTTCATCGATGGGATGAGCGCAGCCTGTGAAGACGTTATTAAACACCTTAAAGATAATTCTAAATTTATTAAAAGAGTTGAAGATGTAGAGAGTGTAGCCACTATTTCTGCCAATAATGATAGCGAAATTGGAAAACTTATTGCCACCGCTATCGATCAGGCAGGCGCTAATGGCGCGATTTCTATTGAAGAAGCACGATCTCACCAAACAAGCTTGGAGGTAATTGAGGGATTCACAATCGATTCTGGCTTTGTTTCCAACCAGTTTGTTACAGATGAACGCCGAGGTCTTTGTCGATTTGAGGACTGTTTATTGTTTGTTACTGACCACAAGTTAGAATTTGTTGAGCCGGTTATGCCAATTCTAGAATTAGCGGCTAGGGAAAACAAGCCTCTGGTTGTGGTTGCTGATGACATTGAAGGCCAGTTTTTAGCGGCCCTTATTATGAATGCACTTCGTGGATCAATGAAGGTTGTAACAATTAAATCCCCGCGCTATGGTGAGGAACGTCGCAACATTTTAAAAGATTTATGTGTGTCTACCGGGGCCACGTTCTTTAAAAGAGAGAGCGGCAAGCAGTTTAAAGAATTTAAACTAGCAGATTTTGGCCGCTGTAAAACAAGTGAGATTACAGCAACCACTTCTACATTTGTTGGGGGCGCAGGCGATCATAAGAAACTGGATGAGCGTATCGAAATGTTAGAAGAACTCATTGAAAACACGGAGGAACTTCCGGAATGCGACAAGCTCCAAGAGCGTATCACTCGTTTAAGTAGTGGTGTTGCCATTATCCGAGTGGGCGGCGCAACACAGGTGGAAATGATCGAGAAGAGACACCGTGTAGAGGATGCCTTAGAAGCCGTGAGATCTGCACAGGATGGCGGTATTCATGCTGGAGGTGGTATGGCCCTCGTAAGAGCCTATCAGGCGTTAGAGGCTCCCAGTGGCGATCCTGCCACTAGGCTTGGCTATGACGTGGTGAGGGAATCCATGCTGGCTCCGTTCAAGACGCTAGCGGATAACGCCGGCATGTCGGCTGATGTGTGTCTGGGAAAGGTTTTGGAAACGGAAAGTTCTGAGGAAGGGTTCGATTTTTTAAGTGGCGAAATTAAAAATCTACTAAAAGATGGGATCATTGATCCGGTTATGGTCACTTGTACAGCCGTCCGTAATTCTGTATCAGCAGTGGGAACTTTGGTAACAAGCAACCATGCGATTGTGGAGACTAAAGATGTTAGTTAAATACACAAGAATGGAGGAGGCTGATCAATTTAAAACAGCTTTGAAACAAGATGTTCATTTAGCCTTAAGACTTCATCCCAAAATAGATGTACTTTTGAGGGAAATGCTTTCCTCTTTGGGTAAAGAAGAGATCGATCCAAGCATCGCCGCTAACATAAATGAACTGGTGTTGGCCGAAGTAGAAAAGATGATGAATATTTTATTAATGTTAAAGTCAAACCTTCAGCATTTTGAAACACCAACTCAAGAGCCAGAACTTTTAAATGAGAGAGAGAAAAAAGATCCAAAAGCACAGTTGGATAATTTAATTTCTAAAATTGAAGGCATGACCAGCCTTGACAAAGAATAGGTCTGTGCTATAATGTTATTAGATAAAGGAGAAATAAATAATGACTACATTAACAACACGAAGAAATAATATGTTTGATTCACTTTTTAACGATGTGTTTGACGACTTTTTTAACGACAGGGCAGTCGCTCGACCTTACATGAACAATGTTCAAAGAGGCGCTCAAGTGTATAATAATGATGATAATTGGCAGGTTGTCTTTGCGGTCCCCGGTGTCAAGAAGGACGCTGTTGAGATTAAGGTTGATGACCACATTCTAACAGTTTCGTATGATAACAAAACAGAAGGAGAACACCACAGTTTTGTTTCATCGTTTAGTCGCTCTTGGAATGTTGACCGCGACGTTGACATTGGTAAGATTGATGCCACACACGAAGACGGGGTTTTGACCATTACTATTTCAAAGCCAGAAGCAAAGAAGCGAGTTGTTCGTACTATCCAAGTTAACTAAGGGGGTGGGGGCTTTTGCCCCCCTCTTTCATAGTTAACTTGGGGGTTACAACAATGAACAAACCTTTGTGGAGAGTAGGGGATTTGGTAAAAATAAAACAAAGCTTGGCAATAATTTTAAAAGTTCACACCAAAGCTGGTGATGGTTTTCACTATTTAGTAAGTGAGGGACCAACGAACAAGACCAAGTGGTTACGAGAGACCCATCTTCAACCTACCGAAGATAAAAAACAAGTATAAAAAAATTTTAAATTGCTTCTTATTGATTGCTTTTTTAACAATCATTACCATTTACAGGTACATCGGAAGGCTTGATATTGCTGTTGAATTAGGTATAATATTGTCTATAAGCTATGTAACACTTCAGCATTTTTTTGAGGCGTTCTGGAGAACCTATGAAGAGGCAACTGAAAATGAAAGATTTGATTGTAGAAAATGCAATAAAACAGGCTTTAAGTATTAAAGAAATTAATCACGAATTAAATAAAAAACTAGGGCTACCAACCTTTAATTTTGTAAATTCATTATCCACATCATGATTTTCTATTTATTGTATGGAAGTGGGCGACTTAGTATGGGTGCGCTTTATGAGCATAGTGGATAGTATGCACGTTAATGTGGAGGCAAGCGTCGTATGGAAGCTGGGTTTAATAATTGACGATAGTTATTTTGAAGCGGGCCTTTACAAAATTTATGTTCCCGAATATGGAATTATGAGAAAGTTTTTTATTACCGACATGCGACTTCTAGAACAGACTCCGACTAATTATGAAACCGATAAATAGGAGGACTGCATGAAAAAGTGGAATGTTCAATTGATTAGAGTGTACGAGACAACGGCTGAAGTTGAAGTACAGGCAGAAAATGAGCAAGATGCCATCCAATTGGCTGAAGACGTTTTATCGCAAGACGAGGAAAGTTGGTCAGATTATGAAAAGATTGACCAGCATGTGGAAAGTATAAAAACAATTTAAACTATTTATTTTATGTCACGTTATAATAAAGATATTTATGAAGGGAAGATACATGGCAAGTGGCTAAAGAGAAGCGAGGTTATTTGGAAGACCGTAGGCCCAGCTTTATAAGATAATAAATCACGCTCAAGAACTTTATGACAATCTTCATGACGATGATAAATTGGAGTCGTGGATTCAATCAAAGATAGCAACGATGTCTCATATGATTGGCTCTGTTAAAAATCATTTAGAGTATGAGCATAAGCAAGGCGTGCTGGAAGAAGAATAAGACAGGATAAAAGTTGGAAAATTTAATCGGCAACACCCCACTAGTAGAGGTGGCTGACAAAATATACGCAAAACTAGAAACTTATAATCCATCCGACTCAATCAAAGACCGGATGG
>Ga0209434_1001495_pt1 | contig 10539 bp, 17 predicted proteins | sample ETNvirnome_2_300_FD_184068 | JGI IMG/M metagenome (GOLD analysis project Ga0209434, IMG submission 184068) | Marine viral communities from the Pacific Ocean - ETNP_2_300 (SPAdes) (version 2) | ecosystem: Environmental > Aquatic > Marine > Oceanic | place: Pacific Ocean | collected 2013-06-22 | reverse complement strand
AATTCTTTAGCATATCAGAAACACCAGACACTTCGCAAAATTTGCATCTGTAATTACACGCTGAAGTAATTGGTATCGCTATAAAGTTTGGATTCAACATATATTCATTCCTTTTCATTATTATATTATAACATCAGTGCATTCAGTAGTAATAATAATAACATCAAGTCAATGAGAAATACGGGAGGATCTTGAAAGTCTTCTAGTATGATCTCGTCAACATCCGGAGACTTCCCTCGGGTCGGTCGTTTCCATCCGTCATCAGTTTGCCAGTCCCAAAAATCATCGACAATAACACCCCTCCTCTCCTCAAGGAGATCCCATCTTTTTATATCGTCTTTCGTTATTACTTTTCTTCGGGTGTGTTTGATGTCTAATCTTTCAGGCGGCTGACTCATCAATCTCATCTCCCCAGACAATCCACCCGGGTCGGCGGTCACGAGCGAACATGTCTAAGTATGGTCCCGTGCTCCTGTTTTCAACCATCTTGTAGAACTCATCTGGCTTCCTACTATGTGTGGTTTTCTTGGCCTCAATAGTGGAAGGAATGTTTCTACTCTGTGTCCTGCAGTACGTCCCGTTTCCCCTCACTCCAAACAAACACAGTTCGTGCTTTCCTCGAAAGTACTGGCCTAGGCCAATCCTGTCCTTGACCCAGCAAACGTTAGTCACATACCGGAATCCTAGGGACTCCATCACCTGCATACCTTTCGGTAAAAAACTATTGGTTGCCCAGAGATACATGTGAACATTATCATCGAGTCTATTCCACAGGTCACACTGTGTAATTTCCCTAATAATCTCCGGGGGCTTAAGGAGCTTGTAGTGCCTGTCAGCACCTCTCTTGCACTTGCCTCCACCCCTCTCCATCCAAGGAGGATCGATCACAACTGTCCTAATGGGTTCTAAAATATCACTATCCTCTTGCATATCTTCCTCTAAGAAATTAATTCAACCTCACGAGGATCCAAGCTTATAAGCCCCAGATCCTCCTGTCCCACGATCTGGACGGTGATAATCGGACATTTGTGTATAGGGCCTTCCCTCACGTCCAACACTATACAGACCGCACCTGAGAGGTACTCATCCAAGCTTGTCATATGCTCACGATCCGGGTCGTCACACAACCTTACAAGATCACCCGGACTGATCTCAACACCTGGAACTGGGTAATCTGTCACAAATCCTCCAGAAATCATACACACATTCTACCAAGATAAGTGTACTTTGTTCTTTTGATTTTTATTTCGCGAAGTCTTTTGCCGCCTCTTCGCCGGCATCGCCTTCCTCGTAAGCCGCCAGGATATACTTGTCACTTCCGGAAGCAATTGCAACCCAAAAGGCACCAAACTTATAACTTGGTTTATTCATCTTACCACCTCTTCCGAGTGTACTTTTCATAACATCGTGGTAGGTATTCTTAAAATCAGATCCAGAGGTATCAGAACTATCAATTTCGACGGTAATGGTGGCTAGCTGTGATCCGGAACCTTTCTTCACATCTACAACCACCAGGCCGCTGCCGACATCGTAATACCCGGAAAGATCTCGGATCACCTCATCTAGCCCAGGACCTTCTTTAGAACTCAAACTCCGAAGTAACTTCCTCATTTGACCATCGATGTTTGACTTGCAGCTCCCTGTTGTCCCTGTTGGGCACCGGAACTTGGTATCTGTATCGAACTTCTCGTCACTGTACCGCACCGCGTCCCTAGTAGAAACCTTTGCCTCCGCAGTTTCGTACTCTGGGGAATGTACAAGTTCATCGATGAGACTTTTGGGAGCTGTAACAGACACGCTCACAATGTTGTAACCCCAATCTCCACCGTGTATCGTCATGGCATACGTGCCTCGTCTGTTAGTTCCGAACATCGTCCCCTCCTTCGGTCGACCCCCAGATCTCGTTTTCTTGTCAGCCCCAGCCGCTGAGGCCAAAAAGACCTGAGGTTCTTCGTGGTAAACCCTGTCCTTATCCCCAGTTGTCCTCCACGGAACACGGGACTGAGGTGGGAACACCCGGACAACGATGTCACCGGTGTTGTACCGATCCATGATCTCGATGATCTCCTTCTTGTGTTTTTTAAACAGGGCTTCGGCCGTCGAGGCATCGAAGGTTTTTTTACCTTCGGTCTTGCCACCGCTACCACTTTTTCTCGTCGCGACGGAGGTGGAATCGAAAGTGACCCCCGGTCCAAAGTGGTTCATGAGTTCCTGATCATACATTGCCTCGCCGTCCATGGCGGTGTTGAGCCCGTGGCTCTCCTGAAGTAGGAAGAGAAGGGACCGCCGGATCTCCTCTCTTAGCTCAGGTTCGGTCAAGATCACGCTCATTCTGGGTTTGCCCTGCTTTTAATCGCATCCAAAAGGGTCGAGACGATCCCACCTACGTCCGTATTAGCACCGGTGTAAACTTCATCTCTGGTTGGAAGCCTCCTGGAGGCCCTGACGGGGATGTCAACTCCAACGAGTGAGGATAGTCTCTCTTTCATCTCGCTCCGGAGGCCCTTGAGAATTTTATACCGGGTCTCGTGACCAGGGGGTCTTGGAATTTCAACCTCGATCTCCTTGACTAGCTTGTCGCCTGGATACAGGTCAGGATCGAGGAGCATGGCGGCGATGGCCCACTTAACATCTTCATCTGGTATCCTCGTAGGGGAATCAAGAGGTCCGTACTTTTGATGTACTTTGGGGCGGCCACCTTTGCGGTCCCAGAACTCAGAAGCGCCTTCCAACAGTTCAGAGAGATCATCGTTGTCGAATTCGGGGAGCCCCTTCGGGGCGCCAAAGGCCACGGCATCCTGCTGACGACACTCGCGGGCGAGTTCCAGTAGTCGGCCGCGGCCGAGGAGCTTAGCCAAGAGGTTCGCGTCGGTGAGCCAGTCCACAACAGGTTCTACCAGGTTGTCGTCAATCCAGTCGGTACCTTGGGCTGCTGCGGCCTCGAGCTCCAGTCCTTTCATCAGATCAGGAAGATCAATATCCTGCAGGTCCTCTTCGGTAAGCTCTGTCTCGTTGATGAGAACATCCCGTATTTTTTCCTCCCCAGCTTTAGCCAGGCCCGAAGATTCCTTCTTTAATTTTTTGAGTATCATCGAAGAGACCGCCCGACCGACTGCTGAGGCGCTGGCTTTTCGAGCGTACGAGGATGTTCCTGTTTCCAAACTAGCTCCGGACTCCCTCACCAGTATGAGAACTTTATCACCTCCGTACAAAGATCTTAAAAGAGAGGTGGCCTCGCTGGCCACGAGTCCCTGGGTTATGACATCCAGAATCAATTTAATTCCAAAGAGGTAGGCTAACCCGGCAACAATCACGCTACCAGCTTTGGCTATAGGGCCCTTAAAAAAACCAAAGATAAAGGTCAACAAGAAGGACCAGAGTCCAAATTTTATGGCATCTCTTATAATTGAAACCAGGTCAACAACTGGTGGGATCGAGTTGTGAAGAATTTCGGCAGGGCCGGAGCCCCAGCCGCGGCTGGTGTCCCAGACATTACTTATTTTAGCAATCCTGCCCGTAGAGTCAACCAGATTCCACCCGGCATCCTGAACTTTGTTTATAAATAATAATTCATATATCGCGACGGCAGGAAGATCCCCCTTTGACTTCGTGGCCACGAACCGGGATTTAAGATCCTCGTAGTGGCTCCGAACGTGGGAGACCTCACGTTTCGTCAGTACATCTCCAATCCCAGAGCTCTGGGTATTGTGGTTAGATTGAACTATATCAAACGCAATCGACGCCAGCCTGTCAACCTCTTTAACTTCAATCACCTTCCTGTCGGCCATGGACCCGCGGGCTCCCTCTGATTCGGCATTGTATTTCTCCTGGAGTCTTATGATCTCGCTGGAAGGTCCCATGACGCCTGCTTGCTCCTGCAAGACAGATCTTCGGACCTCTTTTACAAGGGAGTCCCTAATCCTTGTCCTAAGATTCTTCTCTGTTATGACAGGCATGTTATTAAGTATCCTCCTTCATAGGGAGCTTCCATTCAGGGACAACATATCCTCCCGGGCTGACAGTATGGAGTTTCGGAGTCGTCCGAGATGCCCTGATCGACGGAGGACCTTGAAGGTAAGGTTCTCAGTAGAGTACTCACCTTCCTTCTCCAGGCCGGCTGCTCGAAGCTTGGAGATTCTTTCCCTCAGGGACACCAGGCGGTCGAGGTCTCCTTCCTCGGACATCTTGTCAATCCTCTCAGCTAGCTCGGTCGCTTTCCGCTGAACCGATCTCTCGTCAACCTGGGGGTCGACCCTCCTCGGGTGTCTTATCCACCGATCATGGAGAACAGAGTAGACGCCGGTGGAGTGGTGAGGTTCGTTAATATCTTGGACATAGCACTCGGCCTGGTGAGCCTTGACCTGTATGTCGTGGGTGCTGTTCCACTGGAACGACTTCGCCCTGAAGTACTTTCTCACCAGTTCTGTGTTCTCGTCAACGAGATCAAAGTCAACTAGGAGGTGGATGTCGAGGTCGCTGAACTGGGTGTAGTTATAGTTCGCCATGCTACCGGTGAGGGTGATATCCTTGATAGGTGTCTCCACATCGATGTGAACCTCGAACTGTTCCCCGATGCGCAAAAGAGCCTCCCGGATCTCAGGGATCATCCTTCCTTTTCTCCACACCTTGGGATTTAATCTGTCGTGTGTGACAGTTGCTCGGGGAAGTCTCACGGTTATTCCTAAAAAATTATAGGTTTCTTCTGCTTACCAGAAACGATAGGAGCACCCTCCCTCGTATTTATCTTAATCATCTTCAATCCGTCAACTGACTTGATTCTTTTTGCCATCTCCTCTATTTGACTTACGAGACTACCTGGAGATGGAACATATCTAATTGTCAGGTCAAGAAGAGTGTTTCCGGCGCGGGTCCGGGCCGCTGGTTCATTCTGGGTGACGACAGCCACGCCGGAGAGGATTCGGATCCCGGTTAAAATGTCAGAAATATTAACCTGTCTAGATATGTACGCTGTCACTCCATACTCAACAAGTTCACTTTCAGTTTGCTTGGTCTGTCTTTCCTCCCCAAGCAAGTCACTTAATCTCATGATTTTCCCCTAACGACGCAGGTCAGCACAATGTTAATTATTGTCTTTGGTACAACTTTATACGGATATCTTGGGAAGGATTTTATTTTTCAGGATCCTAATCGTTTCTTTAGGACCGGATGTACTGAAAGATCTTCCAGAGGGATTGAGGTGATTATACAAAGTTCTGTCATTTCCTCCCGGGCCACACTGATCTCCTACAAACCAGAGTGTGCACCCTTTGAGCTCTCTAGAAACTTGGTAAGTCTTGTCCCAGTTAAAGGGATATATGTCAAAACTTGTCTGGCCACCGAAGACGACAGAAACCTTGCTTGATAAGTCTGAATCCGCGAAGAATTTTATAATCTCCTCACGATACAAAATCCTAACCCTTTCTTCTTTATCAGTTTCTATAAACTTTTTTCTTTGATCAATGGTTGAATTCCTTCCAATTGGGCACCAGTTTATCATAGATCCCCTATACTGTATGAAATCTCCAGTTAAGCACAGGTTGTGATCACCGACGTAGGTTCGGCAAAAGTGCTCTTGGAGCTCTGATAGCTTGCAAAAAATCCGAGTTAAATTTTTACCACCAAGGTTTTTTAACATGTCGGTTTCACTGACCTTGTTAAAACTTCCTGACGAACGATCAAAGACGTAATGCTGAGTTCCGTTACACGGAAAAAATTCAAGTGAGTCTAATAAAAGACTCGACCCGCCGCCACCAGAAAGTATAGGATCAAGCTGAAACTTCATGCACTCAAAGGTGCTTCCAGTAATAATCCCTATGCAGCAGTGACGACAGACCTCTTCAAGGGCCCTTATCACTCTAGATCTAATTGTTTGATTATGCTCAGTTAGAGTTCCATCCATATCCAAAAGGACGAAAGCGGCATCTAGAAATTCACGATCTTCCTTAGCTTCCATTCCTTTGCACCTGGTTATGTGCCCATACAATTGCTGGTCTTAAATATTTGTGAATTGATTCGGCTGCATCTAAAAAATCCATCCACTTATACCCGTGGTGTTCATATCTTCCACTTGGGCTTTTTCGAATCTCAGGCTCCTGATCGGTCACAGTCAAGAATAGATAGACAATCTTTCCCGACGAGCTTATCACTTTCACGGAAGACAAGCCAAAAGACATGTCAGTGTCCGGATCGATAACTATTCCGCTTTCCTCGTATGTTTCCCTGATGGCGGTGCCTAGGATCGATTCTCTATTTTCAACGTGTCCCTTTGGTAGATCATACTTGGAGTAAACCCTCAAGCAGAGAACCTTAGGAACACCATTAAAATATCGAACAACAACAAATCCAGCAGAAATTTCCTGGTCTATCGGAATCGACTCTAAGTCTTCTCTTATCGTTTTAGTAAGATTTAAAGCCATTATTAAACCCGGGTCCTAAGATTTATTTATTCTTAGCGGAAGGTTTTCTTGCCTTAGAGGGTGTTGTTTTTTTCCTCTTTGTTTTAGAGGTTGGCTTCTGAGTTTTTACAACGTTTTTCCTCGTGGTCTTAATCTTACTGAGACCTTTCCCACGAATGGGAGTTCTGGAGATCTCATTATCCGGATCCGGTTCAGGATCTTTGGAAACGCCTGTTCGGCGTGATGAGCCCCTCTTTATTGCCGAATTACGGGCTAATCCGGATCTATCCGATCCTTTATCTATGATCATCTTTTTACCAAGAGACGGTTTAATAGAAACCCTATTCGGTGTAGTAGGTTCGGTAATTTTAGAACTTTCGGGAGTGGCAGGTAACGTATCAGATTTTTCTCCCTCTTGAAAAGAGAACAAATGATAAGTTTCTTCAGGAGAAGGAGGTTCAATCCCCTCGTGTTTCATCCTTTTTACAAGAGAGCTATAAGACGAAATCTTAGATCCTTCAATAAAGCTCTGAGCAGTTATCCTTCTTCGTTTTAAGTAGTAACTCCAACTAGTCGGCATTCTCGTAACCAAGCTCCATATCTTCCACTAGTGTATCAATGTCAGAATCGTCAAGGTCAATCACGTCCATGATGTGCTTAACATGCCGTCGCCGGCGACGATATGGATTCATCTTGCGCTGCCTTTCATCGTAGATTTCTCTGCACTTCGATTTCTGACTTCGCTTTTCTCTACTCAACGCTTAAAGTCTCCAACATCTGTATCAAGCTACCCACAGAGTCCTGAAACCTGGGATCCTTAGACACAGTATAAATATCATCCTTGTGAAGAGGAATCTCATACATTTCACAAATTTCTTTTGCAAGTTTTGACATAGCTCTAAGAAAATCATTTCTTGCAGTGTTGTGATTCATCTTAAAGCCCATACGAGACATATTTTCTGAGATCGTTCTATAATCCATGCCTCCTAGGTCTTTAATTACAGTTGCATATCCTAAATCATTTTTTTGATTCATTTTCATTCTACCTTACTTTAATTTTTGACTATCTAAAACCAGATTGAGAATTCTAGGGCTAGGAATGCCGTCCTGAAATATAAGCATCTCATATAAAGCGTCTCCAGTGGACCATCCACTTAACACTCTAAGGCACGCACAAATGAGTAACACCGTACTAGGTGATTCCCCATTATCAAAAAGATACACCTTGGATCCAGGTCCGATGTCGTTAATAAATTTAATTGCCCGAGAGACCTGGTTCTCAAAATCATACTTACTTGAAAATTCGTCCATGTCTATAGGATAATGGTGTATTTCAATTTTTTTCTCACGAGAAGCTTCTCTATCATATGAAGTAAGGAAAGTAGAAAAATCTCCCACACATATGAACTTTCTAAACCCCTCTTCGCATAAAAATTCAATAGATCCACTTGAAAGAGATCGCCCTAAAGACAAGTCAGGAGTGTGATACCTAAATCCCCTGGGAGGGTTTTTACTCATCCTCACGTCCTTCTTGAACTGCATGCATGTCTTCTAGAGTCACAGGAAACTGACTGATGTTATCCGACTGTTCGGAAAGACCATATCTCATTCTAACAACCATCTCCTCACGGGGAGAAAGTTTTGAAAGTGCTTTTTTTATCCTGTGAAGAAGTTGCCTTGTTTCGATACCTGATTCAGGGTTTGCGTCTGGATCCTCTCCAATTATATTAACAAGCAACGAGGGACCGTCGTGATTTTTAATAGGCTGATCCAAAGAAGCAGTTACACGTGCAGCGGACTGGGATGATTTGATCAAATTCTCAGATACACCAAGTATTTCAGACAGTTCTGGTAAAGAAGGCTCATATCCAAAATTCTTTAAATGTTCTTTTTTTAGCTTGTAGACTCTAGCAGCAATGACAGAAATATGAGTAGGAACTCGGATCGTTTTATTTTGATCTTCTAAGTGCCTAGAGATAGATTGTCGAATCCACCAGCTACCGTAAGTACTAAACCTACATCCTCGTCTCCAGTCAAATTTATCTACAGATTTAATAAGTCCAATATTTCCTTCTTGAATCAAATCTTCAAAAGAGCATCCCCTGTTCCTATAATTTTTAGCGATAGAAACCACAAGCCTAAGGTTGTGCATGATCAAAAAATCTCTAGCGCTTCTATCTCCTGATTCAATTCTTTTTGAGAGAAGAACCTCTTCATCTCGAGTTAAAATTTTATGTTTAAGTGACTTTTCAAGATTGCCAAAAGCAGACAATTGTCTTCTCCTTAGTTATTATTATTTAACTTCTACACCAGGATCGGTTCGTAAAATATCTTCTAAGCTTCTAATGGTGGTCATCAACATGTGGATGACATCTTGCTGTTTTACAACAGCGGTACTAAGATCGACCCTTTGGGGTAGACCATCATGCATCTCAATGCATGCTGTTCTTAGTTGAGTAATCATTTCTTTCTGATCGTCGGTCATTTAAAACCTCGCTTTCCATACTATAATAACACTTATTTGCTCTGTGTACACGTTCTCTTTTTAATTTTTATCAATTAAATTAAGAAACCTTGAAACTGCTAACGTGATCACCGATGACCATGCAAGAACCTCACTTATGTCATTTTCAACAACAGAGATCCCGGCACCTAAACAACCACAAACAATAAAAACAACTGTCAAAAACTTACTCTTTGTAAGATCTGGTAACAACATACTTTATAAATCCTCTATTCAAAAAACTTGAACATTTGTGCATGTAAGAAAATGAGAAAACAGTACACAAGAGCTGCTGCCCATATAAAAACTCTAACCCATACCTTTCTAACATGTCTATAAGCATACCACAAAGCGCAACAACACAACACGATTGTTAGCATTTTTCCCGTAATAAATACCCAAGGTCCTTTACTGAGAAGTGTGACAGCCCACGGATTCATTTCCTGGAGGCCCATTTCGTTAACGTAATACAGAGTATAAAACACGTCCAAAACATTCAAAAAAACGATCAAGAAAAGAAGCATAAAAATGCTACGACTTTTTTCTTCTACTTCTTTTTTTTCTAGGTGCTTTTTTATCTTTGACATTTTTTATATTCTTATCATAAGATTCAAGTATTTTCTTTGTCGCGATGATCGGTTTTCCGTATGCAGGAGACGGAAGAAGTTTCTCTAACTTAACCTTTTGGACAACGTTGTCAAGGGAAACAGAGTAATATTTTGCTTGTTGTGAGCAGAAAATCTTTAGAACAGTTACATCTTCCAGATCTAATCTATCAACAACAGTTCCAGTTTTTACATGAGGATGTTGAAGACTGACATAGTCTCCAGCAACAACGTCAAGAGGTTTTTGGAGAATCTTCTTTTTCATATCTAGCATGGGGAAGGTTCGTTGTTGCCCACGAAATCCAAGTTCGATAAATTTTCATCATCTCATCTTGTGAAATTTTCCCTCGGGGAAGAAGGTGGTTTTTTAGATACTCAATCATTTCTTTGTCAATCGTTGTTTTATTGTATTGAGATGCGTCATACAACCCTTCGACAAAAGCAGGAATTTCACTGGGACTTACGAAGTATCCGAAGGTGCCTTCCTCAGCATCTGAATCATCTAAGCTATCATCCTTAGACTTAAGTGGACCTTGCTGAGAAAGGTGTCTAATTTCGTGACGAAGAGAGTCTCTAACTTCTCCGTATAGATCCCTGTAAATTTCTGATTCCTCTCTTATACTTTTAAAAATGTGAATCATCATTTCAATATTGGCGGTACCAGCATGATCAATTCCAGTTGTTGCATACACATCAAATTCTAAGGGGCTATCATTAAAAGGTTTAACATCTCTCAAAATTTTAACATCCACGGAAAAAATACCAGCACCTTCAGGATGAATATCTCTAACCTCATCATCAGAAAGATCTAGCTCAAAGGGCCAGTCATATGTCCCTACTCTTGCTCCGTCACTTACTTTTCTAGGTAAACCCTCTTTTATGTCAGGGTCATCCTTGTAAATTAAGTTTCCAGACACTGATGAATCACCCTGTGATGAAATTACCAATCTTAATACGTCGCCGGCTAGTTTTCTTGCAAGGGCGCCTCTAACCCTGGTCTTTGTGCGCCTAGTCTCTAGGAGGTAATTGATATACT
>Ga0209434_1001494_pt1 | contig 10539 bp, 12 predicted proteins | sample ETNvirnome_2_300_FD_184068 | JGI IMG/M metagenome (GOLD analysis project Ga0209434, IMG submission 184068) | Marine viral communities from the Pacific Ocean - ETNP_2_300 (SPAdes) (version 2) | ecosystem: Environmental > Aquatic > Marine > Oceanic | place: Pacific Ocean | collected 2013-06-22 | reverse complement strand
CCGACGCCCACGGCCGGAATGATCCACTTCTTCCTGTCGGCCTGGGCGGTGAGCGCCTGCCGGCTGGTCTGGGCGAAGTGCGCCGCCTCGGCCTTGCCGACCTTCACGGACCCTTTGGGACACACGCCGGCCGCCAGGGCCGCCTGCCCCGCCGCCCCGATGCCGGCCCCGATGCCGATGGTCTTGGCCCCGCCCTCGTCGCCCGACATCGCCCAGCCAGCCCCGGCCCCGATGATGACGCCGGTCGCCGGGAACTTGCAGACGACGGCCTCCAGGCCGGATTTCCAGTCGCCGGCCATCTCGTCCCAGTCCCAACCGGTCGAAAAGCCGTGCGCCACCAGCCCTATGGCCGCAGCCGCCCCGACCCCGATGGCCGTCCATGTGCCCGCCCCCCAGCCGTCCCCGCCGCCTCCGCCCCCGCCACCGACATCGGACATGCCCAGGCCGGGCAGGATGCCCTCGGCCTTGCGGCCGGCGTCGAGCACGACGTAGGCGTAGGAGTTGGCGATGCTGGCGGCCAAGGCTTTTTCGGTCGCCTCCGGCATGGGGACGCCCTTGGCAAGCTCCCCCGCCCTCTGCGCGTTGAAACGCGAGGTTCCGCCCGGCATGAGCTTGATGAACCGCTGCAGCAGCCGCGCCTGATCGGCCGGAGGCTTGCCCCGCAGCCGCCCCAGGATCCTGCGGGCGACATCCCTGGAGATGCCGGGTACGGGATCGGTCACGCAATCGCCGGAAGCGCCGTGGTGTTCACCGGCGCACGAGGCCTCCGTAGGCCGACGAACAGCACGGAGCCCAACACGAACACGCCGCCGCCTATGGCCAGCGCCCACACCCAGCCCGGAGTCCCCTGCTGGGGTGCGGGGTCGGGGTGGAACTGCCGGGCCGGCTGCTTGGGTTTGCCACGGCCGCCCAGCACCTGACACACGGCCTCGCCCCCGGCTGCCCCGATGGCGGCCCCGGTCTTCTTGTCGTCCGCCGCCATGAGGCCGATGATGGCCCCGGCTCCGGGGATACAGGCCGCCTGCTTCAGGAAGCCGCCGATGTCATCCATGATCCCACCGAAGCCGCCCAGGCCCGACATGGCCCACGCCGGGGCCTTGCCGGCCAGGATCGCCCCGGCGAAGGAGTTGGCCACGAGGGCGGACAGGGATTGGAACAGGGCGTTGTCGTGGTTGTAGCCCAGCCGGTGCAGCCACTGCATGTTCTTGTCGAGCTTGGCCGCCCCGCCGGGGGCCAGCTTGTTCGCCACACCGAAGACGAACGGCATCTCCCTGCCGGGGCCCTGGGCCTTCGCGTCCTTGATGATCGCCTCCGCCGCCCCCTTGGCGGCTGCGGCGACGGGGTCGTTCAGCGCCGTCTCGTGCGGCGCTCCCAGCCCGGCCAGACGGCGGGCTCCCTGGGTGGCGGCTGCGTAGGGGCGGTAGCCGTAGCCGCCGCCGATGTTCCAAAGTGGCCCGCCTGCTCCAGGCATCACGCCTCCAAAGAGTCGTCGCCGGGCCAGCTACCGACGCTTTCGTTTTTTCCCGCTTTCGCCAAAAAGCGGAGGGAACCCTACCGTCGATCCCGATCCACGTCGATGTGCCATCCCTCCGACGACAGGCGGGACAGGATGCGCGCCACGTCCTTGGGGGTGAAGCGTGCGCCCATCTGCGCCATGAGGTCGGCGGCGTCCTCGCAGAACCACTGCAGGATCTCCCGGTCCTGCCGGGTCAGGGCCTCGCTCTCCCGGCCGGACCGCAGGGCTCGCCGGGGAGGCCGCCCCTCGTCAAGCTCCATGCGACGCCCGCGCCCTCCATCGTGGCCCACGCGAGGCCCTTCGACGCCCACGTCCCCGAACTCCTCGCCCTGGGCGGCCCGCCGCAAGGCGTCGGCCCCCTGCTGGGCGGCGATCTGGCTGCCCACGATGTCCGCCCAGCCGCTCATACGTCGACTCCCTTCAGGGTCTTGATCTTGCCGACCATCTGGCGGGTGCGGGGACCGGCCACGGGGTCAGCGATGGCCCACTCGCCGGTGGCGGGGTCACGGAACCGCAGGAAGACGTGGCTGTAGGGGTCGGGGCCGCCCCGCTCCCGAAAGCCCACGGCGGTGAACTGCACCTGATGGCCGACGGCTCCCATGGCCGCTCCCAGAGCCGCCCTGGTGCTGCCGCGCATGGCCCCCATGCCGGCCCGGATGAGGTCGGCCTGATCGTCGCAGTCCCCGGCGGCCTGCTGCAGCGTGACGGCCGGATGGTTGACGAGTTCCGTGTGGGCGGGGTCCTTCGTGTACCGGATCTGGCGGCACACGGCGTAGTACAGCGCCGCCACCTCGGACAGGTAGTCCTTGGGGGTCACGCCCCTGACCACGCCGACGGCCCACCGCCGGATGTCGGGGTGGGTCTCCCCGGCCCTGGCCATCTTCTGCATCGCCGCCATGGAGTGGGGCGAGCCGGCGTACCGCTCCGTGGTTATCTGGAACGGGGCCTGATGGATGGGCTGGGCGAGAGGGATGCCGGGGGTGGAGTTTCTCACGCGTGACAGGCTAGGCCCGACACCGCCACGGGGTCAAGATCGTTCGCGTTTCAACGCAGTGGGCGAATCACTCGACCTTGCCGTCGAACCAGCCCTGCACGAAGGCGTCCATCTGTCCCCTGGCCTTGCCGCCCTCACGGAACATCGGCCGCTCGTCGGCGTGGCGGAACATCTCCACGTCGAGGTTGTCCCGCATGCGCAGCCAGTCCAGCGCCGTGACGATGCCCAGGGCCTCGCAGGCGTTCTGCACCTTGACGCTGACGACGCCATAGTCCTGGCCCTTCACCGTCGGAGGCGGGGTGTCCATGGCCAGGGCTCGTTCCATGTCGGGGCCCCGAAAATCGTCCACGGACGGAAAACCGGGCGTTTTCGTGGGATCGAACGTGGGTCCCCCGCCGCTCTTCATGGCGTCGAACAAGGTGATGAACTGCGGCATGGCCTCCATGATCATCTGCAGGGTCTTGGTCGACTCGCCAGACCGCCGCTCCCGCTCCTCCAGCCGGCCCTGCAGGTAGGCCAACTGCTGGGCGGACGCCTCCAGGGTCGCCGCCATCTCGTCTCGGGAGATCACCACCCCTTTGTCCCGCAACAGGGCGGAGGCGGCGTTGAGCACCATCTTGTTGCGCTTGGCGACGGCCGACATGCGGGGACGACCCCCTCGCACCTTGGCGCGCCGCCTCCTGGGGCGGGGCTCGGGGTTTCGCATGACGTCCGCCGTCAACAGGGCCTTCGCCAACTCCGCCGGCCACTCCCCGCTGTCACACAGGTCGCCGGCCCGCTTGGCGAAGTGCTCGCAGGCCTCCAACGTCAGCAGCAGCGTGCGGTCGCCCTCGGCGGACCCCGTGACCTCCATGACGAACTCGGTGGCGGGATCGTCGGCGTGCAGCAGCGTGATCGGATGCTCCAGGCCGATGGAGTCTCGGACGATCTTCTGCTCGTCCTCGGTGAGATGGCGAGAGAAGATGATGGCGAACCCGTGTCCCATGACGGCCTCCTAGTTGGGGCCGGGGCCGATGGATCGACCCCTGGCCGTAAGCTGCACGTAGCCTTGGCTGACCAGCCAGGGCTCGATCTCCCTCTCGACGGTGTCCTGCTCCTCGGCCAGCGCCGCCGTCAGGGCCTTGAGCCCGACGGGGCCGCCACCGAACTGCTCGGTCAGGGCGGTCAGGTAGCGCCGGTCGGTGGGGTCGAACCCCTCCCGGCCGATCTTCAGCCGCAACAGGGCGGCGTCCACGTCGGTCACACCCAACGGCCTGCGGCCCTTGCCGTTGCGCGCCGCCAGGGCGCAATCGGCCACCCAGGCCACCAGCCGCACGGTGCGGCGGGGGGTGCCCTTGGATCGTCGGGCGATCTCCACGCAGGCGGGCTTGGTCAGGGACACCTTGTGGGCGGCGGCGGCGAACCACGCCGCCGTGGCCAGGGCCTCCACCGACAGGAACTCCACCCGGAACCGCTCCCTGAACCGCTGGCGCAGGGGGGCCGCCACCCGGCCGGGGTTCGTCGTGGCCCCGATCAGCGTGAACGGCGGGAGCGTGTTCTCCTCGCCGTCGATGAGCGAGATGCCGTCCTCCATGGGGCGGTACAGAAGCTCGACGGCGGGCCCGTTGAGCCGGTGGATCTCGTCTATGAACAGGACGCAGCCCGGCGTCAGCCGGTTGACGAGTATGTCCCGCATGATGGCGACCGGCGCGCTGTCCCCGCCGACCTGCACGATCTCGCAGCCCACCTCGGCGGCAGCCGCCAGGGCGAGCGTGGTCTTGCCCAGGCCCGGCGGGCCGGAGAACAGCAGGTGGGGGAGCACGGAGTCCCGCCGTTGGGCGGCGGTGATGAGGATGGCCAGATTGCTTCGGATCTCCTCGTGGCCGCGCACCTCCGACAACCGCCTCGGCCGGTACCTCGTGGCCGCCGACCCCGTCGTGGACTGCGTATGGGACATCGCCTCTATTTGTCGTAGGCCATGCCGCAGATCTGCAGGAACGTCGCCCTGTCCATGCCGGCGGCCCGGCCCAGCTTGGCGGCGAGCGCCGCTCCGGCGGCGGCCCTGCCCTGCGGCGTGGCGGCGGCCTTGGCCAGCATGTCGGCGTTCACGACGCCCTGGGCCGCGCTTTTGGCGAATCCCACGAAATCGTCCCATGTCACGCCGCCGCCGCCAGCCGGCTGGGGAGTCTGCGTTTCAACGCGATCATCACCGGGGATGCGGACCATGTCAGCTACCTCTCACGGCGGTGTGCAGGCCCTGAAGCCACTCCTGGCCCCTGGGGGTGTTCAACGGCGAGTCGGGGACAAGCTGCTGGATCTCGGCCAGAAGCTGCGGCGTCTGCATGGCCTTGAGGATGTCGATCTGCTCCGCCGGCACAACGGACCGAAGCTCCCCCGCCGTCACGGCCGGGTCGGCCTCCTCGTCCAGGCGGGTGTGCAGCAGGTCGAACAGGGCCTGGACCTGCTGCTGGGCCTGCTCGGCCTCGGTGATCTGCTCCTGCTCCTGGGCGGCGACCGGGGCTGCCGGGGCCGCTGGGACCGGCACCGGAGCGGGCTGCGTCTCCACGGGGGCCATCGTCGGCGGCGGGGCCTGGATGGGCGGGTAGGTCATCTGCTGGTTGGGCATGGGCGGCTGCTGCCCCGGCGGCATGGCCGCCATCGGCAGCATGGCGAGCGCCTCGTTCTGCTGCGCCGCCGCCTGATGCTGGACGACGGCACCGTCCACGGCGGTGCGCTCCCGAATGGCCTGGGCGAGGTTGTCGACGCGCTTGGCCACGGGCTCGACCACATGCTGGCCGATGGCCGGGGCGTAGTGCAGGAGCTTGCCCAGGGTGTCCTTGGGGATCTCCCCCTCCGGCCCGGCCGGCTTGGACAGGCCCATGCCGTCGGCCACGGTCTGGAACGACGACATCACCCCGGCGAACTCCGCCAGATTGCTGGACAGGCCCTTGGCCTTCTCCGCCCGCAACACGGCAAGCTCGTCCCTGATGCGGGAGATCTCGGCGTCCTTCTCCCCCGCCCGGCGCTCGGCCTCCCGCTCGGTCCGCTCGGCCGAATCCTTGGCCAGCGCAAGCTGCGCCTCAAACCTCGCCAGGATCATCTGCTCGGTCTGCGTCACGCGCTCCCTGGCCCTGTCGTCGGCGCGCCGCACCTCTTCCCGCAGCCCGTCCACGGCATGGGTATGCCGGTCCCGCAGGTCGTCCATGTAGCGCCGGTGGTCCTCGTCCCTGGAGCGGAGCACCTCGGCGTTGGTCAGCCGCAGGGCGTCCATCTCCCGGCGGTGGCCCTCCTCCCTGGCCCGCATGTCGTCGGCGGTGGAGGCCCTCTGCGCCTCCATCTGCAGCCGGTGGCCGTCGGCCTGGGTGCGAAGCTGGTCCTGCACCCCGGCGATGGTCGACTGCATGGGCTGCCACATGGCGGCCATGGAGTTGTTCTTGTCGTCCCTGGCCCTGCGAGACTCCTGGCGCTCCCTGGCAAGCTCCTCTCGGGCGTGCTTGGCCTGGGCCTCGACGGCGGAGACCTGCCCCTGGGCGGCGGTCTCGACGGTCTCCTTGACCATGCCCATGACCTGCACGTCCTGCTGGTTGCGGGTCAGCAGGTCGACGGCGTTGGCTCCCGGCTGCTGCCATCGGGGCTGCTGGGCCTGCTGCTGGCCGAACACGGGCCGGGCGGCACCCCATCCAGGCTGCTGCTGCGGCTGCTGTCCGTAGTTGGGGGCCACGGGCGCTCCGTAGGGGGGCTGCTGCCAGCCGCCTCCGCCGTTGGGGGGCTGCTGCATGCCGGGGATGGGGGCGGGGTCCCCGCTGGGTCCCCGGTAGGCGATGGGCGGTCCGCTGATGCCGACCGACCGGCCGTCCACTCGCTGCGAGCGGCCCGACGGCTGGTGGAACTGGAACACGTCCACGACGAACGTGCCACCGCCCCATCGCTGGGCCAGCCACTGCTCGTCAAACGGGTCGTGGATGTCCTCCAGATACCCGCCGGTCGTGAAGTTGCGGAAGGACATCGGGGACGCCCGCCGCACGGAGATGTAGGACAGGCCGGGGTTGTACTGCCACTGCCGCAGGAACGCGAGCAGGTCCATGTCGCCGCTGTCGTCCTCAAACGGGTCGTACTCGTCGGCGTCGGGCAGAGGCGGGGTGAACGCTGGCTGCTGCACGGGCGGCTCCTCCGGCTGCGGGGCCGCTTTTTGGCGGAACGACGAAAAATCGGGGGGTGGCTTGGGTGCCGGGGCGTTGCGCAGGCTCTCCGGCATCTCGTCCAGCATCCGCCCGCCGCCCAGGCCGACCATGGGGACGGCCGGGGCCTCCCCCATGTCGGCGTCGTTGAACGAGGGGACGTCCTCCAGGGGGTCGTCCTCGACGGGCGGCCCCTCCGACGACGATTCGTCGGCGGGCTCGTCCGGCGGCGGAGGCGGCGGGGGAGCGTCGGTTTCGGGCGACTCGACGGTCGTGTCTGGAGTAGGCATCGCCAGGGAACGTAAGACGTGCGTTTCAACGCGTCAAGACCGTCAAGACACGCGCCGGATCCGACCCTTTGAGACCGCCGCGGCGGGGTTGCCCAAGGCTGTCATATGATATAGCTATATAGGCACATGGCCCTCAAGACTCCCCCGGTCGTCCGCCTCGATGACAGCGGCTACCCTCTCCCCGCGGAGGACGCGAGCACGCTCACGGCGGGCAGGCACCCCGTCATCTGCGTCAACTGCCTGGACACCTCCGGTGCCGCCAGCGTGACCCTGACGAAGAAGCGGGGCTTCGCCGTCCACCTGTGCCCCATCTGCCGAACCTGCGCCTACGCCAACAGCCCCCAGGCCCACGACCTGTTCCGGCGCTGGCAGATCGTCCTGTCGGACCCGGCGCTGCGGCGGGCGCTGCTGGAGCGGCTCGCCGCCATCCCGTGAAGGTCCTGTTCCTCGATTTCGACGGCGTGCTGGCCCCTGGGCTGATCCGCAAGCTGGGGCCCGACCCCCGGTGTGTCGGCGTGCTCAACAACGTCCTGGGCGACACCGGGGCCGCCATCGTCGTGTCGAGCGCGTGGCGCACGGGCAGGTCGCCGGATTTCCTCGCCGGCCAACTCGACATGATGGGCGTCAAGGTCGACCCTCCCGGCCCCGGCGGCATGCACCTGCCTGGGATGTATCCGCACCGGGTCGTGGGCGTCACGGACGAACGGGGACCCACGCGCGGGGCGGAGATCGTGCGGTGGATGGGCGTCTGGCACCGCTCGGTGGAGGGTTGGGCCGTCGTGGACGACTGGGACGACGCCGGCCGAACCCTCCCCGACGCGCCGTTCGACCCCCGCCTCACCAGACGTTTCGTTCAAACGCGAACCGACATGGGGCTGACCAAGGACAAGGGCGGGCGGCTGACCAAGCTGCTCAACGCCCGGTGAGCGAGGCGGGCCCGAAGAAGGTCCACGACGCCGAGATCGTCGTGCCGATCCATGTGATGCCCGTCGAGGCCAACGGCTACATCGAGCGGGACATCGACCCCATGGCGCTCATCGTCCTGCGCCCCCGACCCGACAACCCCATGCACCCGGCCGTCACCGAGGCGAGCTTCGCCAGGACGCTGCTGGGCGTGCGGGACCGCTACCCCAAGGCGGCCATCGCCGTGCCCCTGGGCGGGAGCGTCGTGGTCGAGGTCGTCCACCCCAACAGGTTCTGGGAGATGGGCCGCCAGATGCGGCAGCCCGGCACGTAGCTAGGCCGCAGCCGCCTCCATGGGGGCGGGCAGGCCGTTGGGGATGCGGGAACGGTCGATGCGCCACGGGCAGCCGTCGTCGTCGGAGCGGCCGGACGTCAGGGAGAACCGCCACGTCTTGCCGTCGGCGGCCTCCACCTCCACCCAACCGTCGTCCGCCGCCTGGAACACGCCGGAGCACTCGCCGCCGCCCTCCAGCGACAGCAGGCGCGCGGGGCGCAGGAGGCCGAACCGCTTGATGAGGCGGTGCAGGTAGGTGCGATGGATTCCCAGAGCGGCTGCTGTCGCCTTGACGTCCCAGCCCCATCGAGAGAGGGCCGACGTCACGCTCTGCCGGAGGGCCGTGGCCCGTGCCTGGGCTAGTGCGTTCATGCTTACAGGGTACACGAACGGACTACACGCCTGTCAAACCCCAGGGCGTTTTTCCCGACGACAACGGAAAAATCGCCGTTGCAACGGATTCGATCACGCCGCCGCCCGGATCGGGAAAAAGCCAGCGGGATCAACCGCTTCCGAATTTCCCACACCGAAATACCGCCGCTGCCTGTAGTCTGGACGGCGACACCGAATGGTAGGGGGGAGGGGAGGGGCGAGCGTCCTGCGCCCTTCCTCGCACGCCCGTTCCGGCGCATAGACAGACGCGCTCGCGCGTGTAGACTCCTGGGCGTCACCATCATCGCCTGACAGCTTACCAGCGCGCACACCCTACGTCTACACCCCCGCCCTCGCGCGCGCGTGGGGATTTCCCAGGCTGGGCGGGAATTTGCGAGGCGGGGTGTGTAGACGATTACGCACCACTGCGTAGCCTACTTCCCAAAACTGCGTAAAGCTTTTCGCACCACCGTAGCGCCTCCCGCTACACCGATGATCGTGCAACGCGTTGAAACGACTGGAAAAACCCGCGTTGAAACAATGGGATTGCAGTGTAGACGAAAAGGTGGCACAGTAACTGCTAGATAGAGAAGCGAGCCGAAACGGAGAACAAGATGAACCAGCCCGAGACCAAGACCACCCCCGCCGCCGACAACTGCCCAGGCTGCGAGATCGCCCCGCTGGTCGATGGCGCTTGCGAATGGTGCGAGCATGTCACGCCCGTCGCCCCGAAGCTGGTGCAGCCCGAGCCCGAGCCCGAGCCCGAGCCCGAGCCCGAGCCCGAGCCCGAGCCCGAGCCCAAGCCCGAGCGCCCCACCGTCTCCATCACCATCTGCCACGACACCCGCGGCGGCATGGAGATCCACACACCACACGCCCAGGAGGGCACGATGAGCAACGACAAGAAGAACACCATCGAGACCATGTTGGCTGGCGTGCGGCGGGCCGAGGCCCATGTGCGCTACGCAGCCGGCGACCCCGGCGCACCGAAGCCGGCGGGCGATGAGCCCTGGACGCTGACGGTGGCGATCCAGGCGCTGGCCGACGCCCGTGCCCGGCTGCGCCGCTACGAGGCCTCGCCGCCGAACCACCGGGGAGGTGGGGGCGTGAGCGCTCCGAAGGCGAAGGCCGCTCCGAAGGCGAAGGCGAAGGCCGCTCCGAAGGCGAAGGCCGCTCCGAAGGCGAAGGCGAAGGCGAAGGCGAAGGCCGCTCCGAAGGCGAAGGCGAAGGCCGCTCCGAAGGCGGAGCCGAAGGTCGAGGAGGCGCAGGCTTCCACGTCGGAGATCATGCTCGCCGCAGAGGCGGCGTGGGCCGACATCGTCGCCAAGCACCCCGACGTGCCGACCAACGTCATGTTCACGCTGTCGAGCGCCGGGAGCCGGCAGTCGAAGCTGGGGCACTTCTGGGCTGGTCAGTGGCGCACGGGCGACGACCCGGCCGAGACCGAGGCCGGCGCAGCGCACGAGATCTGGCTGTCCGCGCAGCACCTCGCGAACGGGCCGCTCAGGGTGATGGGCACAATCGTCCACGAGGCGGCCCACGCCATGAACCACGCCCGAGGGGTCAAGGACACGGACAAGACGGGCCGGGTCCACAACAAGAAGTTCAAGGCCGCCGCCGAGGAGATGGGGCTGGTCGTCGGGGAGCGGAACAAGACCCGAGGCTTCGCCTACACGACGCTCACCCAGGAGGAGGCCGACGCCTCTTGGAAGCCGGCCCTGGAGCGGCTGAACACCTCCATGAAGGGCTACCGAGCGCCGGAGCCCAAGAAGGCGAGCAAGCAGCGCCTGCTCAAGGCGACCTGCGGCTGCGGGCTGGTCATCCGAGCGAGCGCCAAGGTGCTCGACCTGGGCGCTGTCGCCTGCAACCTGTGCGGGGAGGTGTTCACCACCGAGGACTAGACGCCGCGTTTCAACGCACACATCGCAACCACCCCCGCCCCGTAGCTCCCGAGAGGGAGCACGGGGTTCAGG